>CEUD01117546.1_pt1 | contig 14877 bp, 9 predicted proteins | sample 356481 | NCBI WGS metagenome assembly CEUD01 (sample SAMEA2623314, study PRJEB7988) | marine metagenome | isolation source: saline water (ENVO:00002010), including | reverse complement strand
TACCAATCTGGCTCCCGACAGATTCAGCCGCCGCGCGGCGGTCACCAGTCAGCATCACAGTGCGCACACCTAACCCGCGCAAGGCCTCAAGGGTGGCCGCGGATTCAAGCCGTATTTGATCGCGTAATAAGATGCGAGCGATCAGGTCGCCCTCAAAAATCCAGTTTTCAACAAACTCCTGAGACGGCTCCGGCACGGACTGGATCCACTCAGCCAAGGGGCCAGCCTCCAGCAGTTCGCGTCGCCCCAGCACACAGAGCGCATCGCCTGCCCGGCCCTGCACGCCTTGACCGCTCATGGCTTCGAAGTCGTCGATTTTCCTTTGGTGAGCCCCTTGTGCTTTGGCGTATTTTTGAATCGCACGTCCGATCGGGTGCGAACCGTGACTCTCCAGTGAATAGGCCAGCTCCAATGCCTCATCTTCGCGTCCAGGAGGGAAACTTTCGATACAATCCACTTCCATTTCGCCCGTGGTCAGCGTGCCTGTTTTATCCAATGCCACTAGATTCACCTCTGCCAACTTTTCGATCGCCGCCCCGCCGCGGAAAAGCACGCCATGCCGGGCGCCCCATGCGATGGAAGCAAGAATCGCCGAAGGAATCGAAATGACTAAGGCGCAAGGGCTAGCGACCACCAGCAAAGTCATGGCGCGGTAAAAGGCCGAAAAGCCAAGCTCGGTATTAGTGAAAGCGGGAATGCCAAAGCCGAGCCACCAGACGAAAAACATCAGCGCAGTGAGCCCCAAAATCCCAACAGTATACCCCGTGCCAAAGCGGTCAGTGAAGCGCTGACTGGGCGCTTTTAAATGCTGCGCTTCTTGAATCAGTCGAATCACTTTCTGCAAAGCACTCTCCCCCGCGAGCTTCGTCGCTCGAACGTGCACCGCGCCCCACAGATTGAGTGTGCCACTAAACACAGGATCACCTTGGAGCTTCGCGACTGGGTTCGCCTCACCTGTGAGATTGGACTCGTCGGCAGCAGTTTTCCCTTCGATCACTTCGGCATCTACCGGAAATAGCCCGCCGGGCTTGACCGACAGTATATGGCCGACCTGCACCTGAGACACCGGTATCTGATGCTCGCTCCCCGAGGCATCCACTCGCAAGGCCGTCTTAGGAGCCGCATCGAATAGACTGTTTATCTCACGGCGCGTGCGGTACAGCGCAAAATGCTCCAAGGCCCCCGAAAACGAAAAGAGAAATAGCAACAATGCCCCTTCCGCCCACGCACCGATGCAGGCCGCACCGACCGCCACGGCCAACATTAGAAAGTGTATATCCAGCTCCCCCTTGGGCAGTCCCTCCCGCGCATCCTGAAAGGCGTCCCAACCACCCGCCAGCATCGCAGCGAGATACAGCCCCATAGGCAGCCAGGCAGGAGCCACGTCCGCAGTATCCATGCCCCAAGCCGTAAGCCCCAAGATGGCACAGGCGCCGGCCAGCATGGCCAGAGTTCGCCAATCCTCTTCCTCGGCCGCAGCCTCCCCACGCATCGACAATTCGCGCCAGCGCCAAAGTTTAGGCGCAGTCAGGCAAGTCGCTTTGCTCAATTCCAGTCCACCATCAGGCTTGGAATCGACCGAGACTCCGATTGCTTTGGAATGTGGGCTTACTTTACTCATACTTAATTTAGAATTATTCTAAATAAGAAAAATAGCAAGCTAGAAGGCTAAGATCAGACGCCTAAAATCTGCCGCAACTGCTCAATGATTTGAGAACGCCCTGCTTCCGGGGGCTCAGCTTCCACAGCTTGAAGTGCATCCGCACTGGAGCGTGCCTTCGCGCCGAAGTCTCGAACCGCGGCCTGCCAGATCGCAATGGCCTGCTGAGGCTGAGCCTCGCGCCACAAGAACACGCCACGAATAAATTCAACAGCCGCATCGCTGGACTGAATCCTCTCAAGCGCGGAGGCTAAATCCTGCCAATAAACCGGCTCACGCTGAAGTAACCACAGGTTAAAGAGACTCGTCAACTCGAGGCCTTGCGCCTCTGCGCGCATAGGCTCACGCGCCAAGACGGAGCGCGATAGCGCTAAAGCCTGCAAATCATCTCCAAGCTCGCTATTGGCTTTCGCGAGCAGCACTTCGTCTTGGATAAAAGGCGCACGGTCTCTGGCATCAAACCAGTTACCAAAAGTCAAGCCTCCCAGGCATAACAGCAGTATAGTCGCCAGGCTCCATTCGCGCGAGCCTTGCGGCCTACGCCAAAAGACACAGCCCCCCGCGGCCACGCAGAGCAGAGGGACCAGCGGCAAGCGAAAACGCGCACTGACAAAAAAGAGCAACAGCCCTGCGGCATATGCCAGCCCGAGTATAGTGATTCCCCAGAAAGCAGCTCGATCGGAATTCCAGTAACCGAAACAGAGCCCTGCCCCTGCGAGTAACAAGAGCACTCCCCAGCCCAAAGGATTCCAAGCCAACAAAGGCCAACGTGCCTGATGATAATGATAGCTCAGATTGTTATACTGCTCCCAATTATTAAAGACATAGAAGCCCTTGCGCGCCATGAGCCCCAGCCATCGCCACGGATCTGCGGCGACGGACTCGCGCAATTGTTCGCGCCAATATGCATTCATCGCATCCACCTCCAAATCCGCATCCGCTCCGAATGCCTCACGATAGAAATGCTCGGACTCCATGCGCGTCGTATTCGCGCCTGCGGGCACTGCATCGAAAGTGACGCGCTGCATGTAGTATTTACCATTCGCCCCCTCCCGATTGGCGGCGAAGAGATTATACGCGCCCTGCCATGGCAACAGACGGAATTGCCCCGACAGCTGTTGATTCACTAAGCCTTGCGCGCATAAGGCACATAAGATGCCAGCAGACACTGCAAGCGCCGCACGCCAGGGGCGTGCTTGCACAAGCAGCACAAAACACGGAAAACAAAGCACTGCGGGCAAAAAGTTAGGCCGTGCCAGCACAGCCACTCCGCCCAGCAGTCCCGCGGCCAGGCCTAGTAGCAAGTGCGTGCGAAGCGAGGCCGACTCCATACTACGCAACAGCAGATAAACTGCACCCAGAAAGAAACTAATGGAAAAAGTAATGTCGAGGACTTGCCCTGCAAAATACAAAGCGACTGGATAGATCGCAAAGAGCAGCGCCGAGGCCCACGCTGCTGATTCGGCTCGCCAGAGGCGCAAAGCAATCAAGCCCACCAAAGCCGCGCTGACCAAATGCATGAACACGCCCAAACAAGTCGCCCCCGCCGGCAAGCTCGCAGCTGGCAACTGCGCCAAGACCCAAGGATAGAGCAATGCGCGATAGATCGGCTCCGCAGGTAAGGCCCCCTCACGTATCACAGCAGCCCAAGCGACGTTTTCACGCGCATCCAAAACAGGCACTTGACCTAATGGATCCGCAAGAAAACTCATGCCAAACATTAAGACGTACAGCACCGCAAGCACTGCCAGAAGCTTCCACAGACGACTCACGTCTTCACCTTTTTGTTCTCATCTATGATATTCATTCTCTCCTGCCCACGAATGAAGCGTATTTACGACAAGGATCAAAGCTGAATTTTACCTATCGCCATCAGAGAATGAATCCACATTGCTTACACCTATGGCTTCGCACAAAAATCTCTCCAATTGGTATGCGCAACTAGGCCAGCAACTAGAGGCTGGCGTGCCTCTCAGCGATGCACTACGCCTGAGCCAAGGCTTACCGCAACCCGGACGCGATGCAATGGCCGATCAACTAGAGGCCGGCGATCCCCCTTGCGAGGTGCTGGCCCGCGCACCTCAGTGGTTACCACGGGCAGATCGCCAGTTCCTCTTAGCAGGCATGGAAACAGGCAGCCTAGCCCGCACATTAAGCAACTTATCTGATCGCCACGCCAGTATCGGAGCCACCCAGATGAAACTGCTGCTAGGGAGTATTTACCCCTTGATCGTGATACATATCACCGCCCTATTGCTGCCCATCGCGCGCATGATCGATTACGAACACGGGCTCGAATGGAGCCTCGGCCGCTACCTGCTCGAAAGCACAGTTTTCATTCTACCAATCTGGCTACTGATCGCAGCCATCCTTTATCTCGTCCGCAGCGACAGCCCCCTACTGCCCCGCATCTTGCGCACGCTTCCCGTCCTGCGCGCTTATAGCCAACAGCAAGCCATGGCGGATCTAGCCTACGCACTAGGCACCTTTCTTGCCGCTGGCATTCCCGCGCCCAGCGCTTGGCGCCTCTCGGCCAAATTAGTTAACGACCCGCGCTACAACCAAGCAATCGCTCAACTAGAGCCCTGCTTTGCAGCCGGGCAAGACCCATCCATAGAGCTACACCGGTTTAAATGCTTCCCAGCTGACTTTAAGGCCTTCTACAGCACCGGCGCCCAAAGCGGACAACTCGAAAGCAATCTACTCAACGCAGGACGCCAATATCAAGAACGTGCCAATCGTACAATGACACTCGCCTCGATCCTCTACCCCAGCCTAGTGTTAGCCATCATCGCGATACTGGTAATCTACATAATTTTTAATGTATTCAGCGGCTACCTGAATGCCCTGGATGGCATTACTGGCTAAATGTTGAATGAGCGTGCAAAACGTCATGAAGCTACAATAAGGTTCGGAAAATGCTAAGTAATGATTTGATAAATCATTACCAACACTCAAAAATTACAAAACTAAAAACCACCACAAGTATTTCCACCCTCTCCTAATTTTAATGGCTTACACAATCACATGGCAGAAAAACTGCATCACTTGGACCTATTCAGGCGTCTTAACAGGAGAAGATCTGCTCAACTCTAACTTTGAACTCTTTGGAGATGAACGCTTTGACGACATTCGCTTTCAGATAGTAGATCTCACAGCCGTCGAACGTGTCGAAGCCACAGAAAGCCACATGCGCAAAGTCGCGCACCTCGACATGGCGGCTGCCCGCAGCAACCCACGTGTCAAAATCGCAGTAGTCACCAATAGTCAGGATGGAGAAACCTTATCCAACACCTACGATCGCTACATCGAAGGCAAGTCTCCCTGGAGCACCCAGATATTTGCGACACTTACAGAAGCACAAGCCTGGGTGCAGCGTGAAAGCGAAACATAAATCAAAGCCCCATGCCCCATTCCAACACCCCACTCACCCTACTCAAAGAACGCTTCGGCTTCGACGCCTTTCGCCCCGGTCAGCAGACCGTGATTGAATGTCTACTCGACGGGCGCAGCGCTGGTGCGATCTTCCCCACCGGCTCGGGCAAGAGTCTGTGCTACCAACTGCCCTCGCTACTGCTGCCGGGGCTGACACTCGTGATCTCGCCCTTATTGGCGCTGATGAAAGATCAAATCGACAGCCTGCGCGCCAAAGGCATCCAAGCCGAGCGTTTGGACTCCAGCCTGGATGAGGCCGACTACCGCCGCGTGACCGACGACATACGCAGCGGCACAGTCAAACTACTCTTCGTCGCACCTGAGCGCCTCAGTAACGAACGCTTCCTCAACCTGATTCGCGGTCAGAAGATTAGCTTACTCGCCGTCGACGAGGCCCACTGTATATCCTCTTGGGGCCACAACTTCCGCCCCGACTACCTAAAACTGGCCGACGCCGCACGCGCACTCAAAGTCGAGCGGGTGCTGGCACTCACCGCCACCGCCACACCGCAAGTCGCCAGCGACATGGCGAGCGCCTTTGACATTGCGCCCGCCGACATCACCAACACCGGATTTTACCGTGCCAACCTAGAGCTGCGAGTCACCGCCTGCCACGACGCCGAACGCCCCGCACTTTTACTGGAGCGCCTCAAGCAACGCCCTGCGGGCGCGACCATCGTATACGTCAGCCTACAGCGCCACGCCGAAGAAGTCGCCGAGCACTTGCAACAAGCCGGCTTCAACGCGGCCGCCTACCACGCAGGCATGACTGCGGAAAAACGCGTCGCCACCCAAGAGGCCTTCATGCAAGGCCGCACACCCATCATTTGCGCCACCATCGCCTTCGGCATGGGTATCGACAAGTCCGACATCCGCTATATTTACCACTACCACATGGCTAAAGGCTACGAAAGCTACATGCAGGAGATCGGCCGCGCCGGACGCGATGGACAGCCCTCAGTCTGCGAGCTCTTCGCCTGCCCCGACGACGCCACCACTTTGGAAAACTTCGTCTATGGCGACACGCCCGACAGCACCAGTCTGCGCGGACTACTCGACGAATTACTAACTGGCGGCAACGAGATCGACATCGCACTCACCGACCTCTCGCGCCGCTTCGACATGCGCCAGCTAGTAGTCAGCACCTTGCTCACCCGCTTGGAATTGGCGGGCATCATTCGCTCTGTCGGACACTACTATGGCAGCATACGTTTCGCCCCCAAAGTAGACAGCAAGCGGTTACTCGCCCAATACCCCGCCAACCAAGCCGCCTTTTTGAAGAAAGTCTTTAGCTGCTGCAGCAAAGCCAAGAAATGGGTCACTCTAGACATGGACAAGGCCATGGCCCACACCGGACAGGACCGCGGCGTCATTCTGCGGGCGCTGGAAAGTATGGAGCACAAAGACCTCGCCCAGCTGCAACTGGCCGGCTACCGACAGCGCTTTGAACTCCTTGCGGATACACCCGACATCGATGCCCTCAGCGCGGAGATGGCGGCCAGCTTTGAAACCCACGAGCATATGGAGATCGAACGCATCCACCGCATGCTCGACTACGCCCAAGGGGATCGCTGCCTAACCGCAAACCTACTCGAATATTTTGGAGAGCAGATCCAAGACTGCGGGCACTGCAGCATCTGCCAAGGCGACGCTCCCGACGAGCTGCCAGCAAGGCAGAGCCCGAGCATGAACAGCTGCGATCTGACGGGATTTGATGAACTGATAAAAGCGCATCCCGCAGCCTTGGGCCGCCCACGCCAGCAAGCCCGATTCCTCTGCGGACTCAACTCGCCTGCGGTGTCCGCCGTGCGCGGCCTGCGCGGCAAACCACTGTTCGGACGCTGCGCCGAAGTGCCCTTCGCCGAGGTGCTGAAGAACTTCGAACGCTCAACGTCCGACATCGAATGATGAATTCGATGTAACTTGGTCGCAGCGGATCCGAAGTGCCTTAGCCATTGAGCAAGTAATCAAAGTCATCACGATTCAGGCCAGCCTTAGCGGCCTTAGCGCCTGGCTCTTCGACCAACTGCTTAAACAACTCAGCCTTACGAGCCTTGAGCTCCAACATACGTGCCTCGATGCTGTGCTGCATAATCAAACGCTGCACAAAAACTGAACGCGTCTGCCCGATACGGTGCGCACGGTCGCTGGCTTGATTCTCAACGGCCGGGTTCCACCACGGATCAAGATGGAATACGTAGTTGGCACGCGTCAAATTCAAGCCGACGCCCCCAGTCTTGAGACTGATAAAGAAAAATGCCGGACCGTTTCCGCTTTGGAAAGAGCGCACGATCTCTTTGCGCTTTGATACAGGCGTGCGCCCGTCCATGCGTAAATAGTCGATCCCACGCTCTTTGGCAATGGCTTCCATCTGATCCAGCCCGCCAATGAATTGACTGAAGATGAGTGCGCCATGCCCTTCAGCTTGTAGCTCCTCGAGCTTGTCAGCCATGTAACTGAACTTAGGCGCATGCTCGGGCATGTGCTTCCCCAGCAACTCCGGACTTACACAAACTTGACGCAGACGCAGGATCGCAGCCAGTGCCACGATGCCCGCTTGCTGCTCAGGACGGTCTTCGTATGCCTCCGCCACCTCTGCTTTGACCTCTGCCACCGTGCGGGTATAGATCTCTTTTTGCATCGGCGACATTTCGAGGAACAGCTCATGTTCCTCCTTCTTCGGCAAGTCCTTAAGAATTTTATCTTTTGTGCGACGCAGGATAAACGGACGAGAGCGCCCCAAAATACGATCGGGTGCTTCCCGGAAGTATTCTTTAAAGGCCTTTAAAGTACCAAAAATACCTGGCACCGCGGCCGACATCACAGAATAAAACTCGGACGCGTTATTCTCCACTGGAGTCCCCGTCAAGCAAAGCGTAAAACGACGATTGATATGCGCCGCCGCTTTAGTGCGAGCCGCCGACACATTCTTGAGGTTGTGCGCCTCATCGAAGACCACAATTTCAAAACGAGTTCCCTCCATTGCCTCTAGATCCAGCCGCACTCGGTCATAGGTCGTCAAGATCACCTGCGCCTCCCGCAAGGCATCATGCCAGGCTGATTTGCGTAAACAATCCACCACTTTCAGACTAGGAGCGAAGCGAACAAATTCCTCCTGCCAGTTAAAGACCAAGCTGGGTGGCAGCACAATCAAGACACTGGCACGTGTCAGATTTGGGTTCTGCTCGAAATAACGCGCAAGGAAGCCGATCGTCTGCACGGTTTTGCCGAGTCCCATATCATCAGCCAAGCAAGCGCCAAAGCGATGATGATAAAGGAAATCGATCCACGCGCAGCCCTCTTCCTGGTAAGGGCGCAAGTCAGCGTTCAATGTGGTCGGCTTCACAAAATCACCCACGCCATTAAACTGCGATAAACTCGAAAATAAATTCTCAGCTTCTTCAGGCAAAGTCACATGCACGCCATGCTTGCGCAACATGATCCAATCCAGCATCTCGAGACGCGAGACTTGCAAGGTATCGTCGGCCTCCGCTTTCGTGCCATCCGGCTTCTGGCGCTGCGGGCGCAAGAGCTCCGCCAACATTTCAAGGCCGCCCTCGCCACCTTCGATCTGAGGCATGATCAGGCTACCGTCTTTATCCTCAATCAAGAGCTGCCCCAAAATCAGTTTTTGCCACTCCTCAGGCTTGATCGTGCGGTCGCCGCAACGAATCGAGGGGTGCAACTGAAACCAGTCGATATCCGAGCCCGAGGCCCGCGTATCCACTGAGATACTCAGCGGCTCCGAACGAATCGCCTGCTCGTTAAATTGCACTTGAACCCCCAAAGTGCGGCAGACCGAAACTATACGCTGCAAAGCTTCCGCCCCCGCCTCCGGGTGCGCCAGCTCAATGGAACCCTCTTCCAAATTGAGAAGATCGGAACGACTGCAAGCATCACTGACACTGAACAGCAACATCGCAAGTTTGCGTAAATCCAAGTGACCACGCAACCAGCGCTGCCTCGCATCATCCGCCACCGTCACTTCATAATCCGCATCGTAGGCTTCAAGTACCTGCACCAGCTTCTCCGCGATTTCACACACGCCGACGCGATAGTTCACATCGAAGAGCTCCGGATAATCCGCAGCATAATTTTCCAACTCGAGATCATTCGCAGGCAAATTCGAAGAAAGCACCCGACGCAGCAAGTCGCACAGACTGCGCACCCGACGCTTCGCACTCAGTAACTTGCCCCCATAGGCATGCAAGGTCGGCGCCAAAAAACGCGAGACCAGCTCATACAGCTCCACCCGATAGCCGTCGAGATTCAAACAGAGATCAAATTCAAAAGCCTCCCATTCCCCCGCCACGTTTTCCATCGCGGTCAAATCGAGTTCAAGCCGTATCTGCTTCGGCTTCATAGCGCGCGGCTTCTTTTTGCTGCCTTTGACCGCAAACAAATAGGATTCGTTGGAAGAGTTCGGAGTCAAATTCTGCTCGTTAAAAGCCTCCACTTCCAGCTCCATACGGATCGGCCCTAGGTTCCCCGCGGCTCCAAGCCCGTTTGAGTTCACCTTGCAAAGACTCCCTTCGCCCAGCAGAACGTAAGAACTATTAGGAATCAAATGCACCACATCCAATTCCAGGCCAGTCGTATCAAAAAAGCACATACGACGCACAACACGATCCTCGAGCAGCGTATGCTGAATTTCCAGATGCGCAGTGCCCGCCTCCATCACTAAGGGGTGCGGCTCACCATCCAAAAGGTTCAGCACCGCGATATTAGCCGCTTCGGCCTCCTCTAGAAAACTCTGCAACTGAGCTTCAGGGGCATCTAAAACAAACTCTCGAGAGACGCGAAAGCCATAACTACTAGCCAAAACAATGCCAAAGGAGCTCAAGAAGTCCTTGGGCACAGAGCCCTCGATGCTGAAGCCCAAATTTCCATTATTATCCACCTCCATTAAGTGGAACTCCGCGACTTGCTGCGGCACCTCCGCTTCGCCATGGTGGCCCTCGCCCCCCACATCACTGTAGCCCAACTGCTTACGCAATTCTTGAGCATAATCGTCCGGCATGGACTGCCCACCGACACTCACGCCTTGCACCGAAAGAAACATCGCAGCCGCAGCTGCCACAGCATGCTTACAGCCCCCTGTAGACTCCCAGACCGAGCATTCACACTCATGGACAAGACGCCCATCGCACACCTGGAGCACCACTTCATAGGCATTGAAGCGTCGCCCCTGCACCAGCGCAGTCATACGCTTCTGCTGGCCATCCCATTCCAAGCCTTCCACCGCGAATTGACGGTAGTAAGCCAAGCCTTGATCAATATACCGGCGGTCACCGATGTAATAAAGCTCTCCAATATCGAGTTTTTCGAAGCCTTCCAGCCCTTCTAGTTTTCCTGTAGCAGTAGTCGTCATTGCAATCGTCGACTCAATACCCGAATGAGATGCAGTGACGAGCGTTAAATCGAAGAAAATATTTTCTAATAGTTCGCAATGCCCCTATTCCCTTCCAATATGCCAGCCTATTTTATGTCTCAGCTTCAAAACAGGATGGCTCCAGCAAAGATCATTTGGCAGATCTGCGATCATAAACGCGGACACGAAAACCAGAGCTCAGGATTAATACACGCCCTGTCCAAGCAAACGGCGATCGAGCCCATACGGATCGATATCGACAAGCACAAAGCCTCCTGGTGGCAGGCAGTACGCGGCATATTCCCCCCAGCCTCAGCGCTGCCGCAGCCCGACCTCATTATCGCAACCGGCAGTCAAACCCACTCCAGCCTATTGGCCGCAGGCCGAGCGACGGGGGCCCCCACGCTGCTGATCATGGCACCGCCCAAGGGCCTGACACGCTTCTTTGACCTTTGTATTGTGCCTGCACACGATCAACGCCAAGGCCCCAACATCATTCAAACCACGGGCGCGATGAACACCGTCGAGGCCAGCCCCAATAAAGAGCCTCAGGCGGGACTTTTCCTGATCGGCGGGCCCTCGCAGCACCACAACTGGGACGAAGCCGCCCTCTTGGAGCAAATTTCAACAATCCTAGCCGCCAACACAGATTTACGGTGGCAATTGACCACCTCGCGCCGCAGCCCCAGCCACACCACCAAGCAACTTCAGCAACTTCAGCAAGTGCAAGCACGCGCCAGCGATCAACTCGAAGTCATCCCCGTCGAAGACACCGCAGCCGACTGGCTCCCCCGGCAACTCGCCCGCAGCAGCTACGTATGGGTGACCGAAGACAGCGTCTCCATGGTGTATGAGGCCCTCAGTTCCGGCGCTAAAGTAGGCCTGCTGCCAGTGCCACGCAAGGCCGGCGAATCCCGCATCGTCCGCGGCCTGGATGCACTTCAACAAAGCCAGCACGTTCTAAGCTATTCCAAGGAGCATACTGACCTGACACATTTCAAAGCCCCTCCGCCACTCAACGAGGCCGCACGCATCGCAAAAATCGTCGTCGCCAAATTTTTAACTTGAGGGGATCGTTCCCACCGCTGCCTTACTTTGCAAACAAAGCAAAGTCCTGAATCTCGTATTTCTCAATGAAAGTCATCCAAATCTTACCAGAGCTCAATTCCGGCGGCGTCGAACGCGGCACACTCGAAGTCGGCAAATACCTCGTAGAGAACGGGCACGAATCAATTGTGATCTCCAACGGCGGACGGCAAGTGGAGTCGCTCGAAGCTGAGGGTAGTCGCCACATCACCCTCCCCGTCCACAAAAAGCGCCTCAGTTCGCTGAAACAAGTCAAAGTGCTGCGAAAGCTATTTGAACAAGAACAGCCCGACATCCTCCACCTACGCTCACGCCTCCCCGCATGGCTAGCTTGGCTAGCATGGCGCAAGATGGACCCACAAACGCGCCCACGTCTGATAACGACGGTACACGGCTTTTACTCGGTCAATCTCTACTCCAAGATCATGACTCGCGGCGAGCGTGTCATCTGCGTCTCTAATAGTGTCAAAGACTACGTGCGGCACAACTATCCCGATGTTCCTGCCGAGAAACTCACCGTCATTCACCGCGGAGTCTCTCCAGAGCAATTCCCCTACGGTTTTCAGCCTGATGCAAAATGGCTGACCGAATGGCAACAAAAGTACCCGCAGCTCAAAGACAAATACGTAATCACCCTCCCTGGCCGCATCACCCGCTGGAAGGGACCGCTCGATTTCATAGAAGTGCTTGCAGCCCTAAAAGCCAAAGGCATCCCCGCGCACGGCCTACTAGTGGGCGAACCACACCCGAAAAAAATGGATTTTTTCGAGGAAGTTAAAGCGGCAATTAAGGCCGCGGACTTAGACCGCGACATCACCCTAGTGGGACACCGCAGTGACTTACGCGAGATCATGGCCGTCTCCGACGTCGTCGTATCCTGCTCCACCGATCCCGAGGCCTTTGGACGCGTCACACTCGAAGCCTTATCCATTGGTAAACCAGTTGCTGGCTACGATCATGGCGGAGTCGCGGAACAACTCGATGCTCTGCTCCCAGCGGGTAAGATCAATCTGGGCGATCACAGCGCCATGGTGAATCTGCTGAGCACATGGCATGCAGCCCCTCCGAGCGTAACGCAAAGACAAGAGTTCAGCCTGCAATCCATGCTAAATGCAGTCATGACGAGCTATACTGAACTCAATAAAGCTCCACGCGAGCTGTAACCAATCGCGTATTTCTGCATCCTTAAAATGCTGCTATGAAGCAGCAATCACGCGACGATAAAGCGCCTCAATACGCGGAATCACCGCAGCCTCATAATAACAATCTCGGTAAAGTTGCAAAGCAGTCTCGGCCCGTTTATCAGCCGCAAGGCGATCATTTGCCACCGCCAACATCCCTTTAAATAAGTCGTCTTCGCTGCCGATTTCCACTAAAATAGCAGTGCCCGCATTCAGAACCTCCAACGGCCCTTTTGTCTTCGTACTAACGATCGGCACTCCACTCGCCATCGCCTCCAACATGACAACACCAAAGGGCTCATCCAATGAAGGAAGTACAAACAAATCGGCCATGCTTAAGGCATCCGAGACATCATCGATCCACACGCCGAGTTCCACCTGTTGCGATAGTTTCAATTCGGCGGCAAGTGCCTGCAAAGCCGCAAGTTCGCTGCCTTGTCCCCCAATCACCAATTGAGCATCGATGCCAGCATCTAATAAACTGCGAAAGGCACGTAGCAACACATCAAAGCCCTTCTTAGGCACATAACGACCATAAGTCAGAATCCGCAGTGGCCCTGCTGAGGCTTTTTTGACGAAATCAACAGATTCGATTCTCGAAAAATTTGGGACAACTTCAACTCTGTCCTCCGGCCAATTCGCTTCGAGCACATGGCGTCGCTGATCCTGAGTCGTGCAAAACAGCGTATGCACATACTTATAACGTGCAAGCTGCACATAATTGTGCAGCTTCGCAACGACTGGGACACCTGCTCGCTTGGCGGCTCGCCCCCCATGCCAAGCCGCTCGCTTGAGCTGCGTATGCACAATCTCCGCGCCAAATCCCAGCAAGAGCTTCTCAATTTTTCGAGGAGTCCAAAAGTCCCATTCTCCGCCAGCGTTCACCCTATAGAGCTCCAAATTGGGCACATTTTCCAACAAATCCCGCTTAGAAAACTTCGCATGACAAATCGCTTGGACCGCATGCCCCCGCGCAGCCAGCGCCAGCGCCGTGTCCACAAATGAACGCTCCGCCCCACCAAAACCTTTGCCCAACATTATCTGAGAAATACGCATATCAAGATATATTATACGCAGCACATCGCGTCAACCAACGCAAAAAAGGGGGAATAATTTATATCGACTCATCGGGCTATTTAACAACGATACGATTCCATGAGAATAGGAACACTCCTAAAAAACAAGCGCCGAGCCAAACAAAGGCGTAAAGAAGAGAGTCTGCTGCAACGCCAGGAGACAAAACTTCGCATCCAACAGCTCACGGAACACACGCTCCACTCCAAAACTCCTGGCACCCGCAACAACTCGGACCATGAGATTGTCATTTCACTAACGACCTTCGACAAACGCATTGAAAGCACCTACATCGCGGTCGAAAGCCTGATGCAGCAGTCGTTCCAAGCCGACCGTATTGTGCTCTGCATATCAAAACAGGACTTCTCGGAAGCAGATATCCCTGCAACACTTAAAAAACAGCAAAGCCGTGGTCTAGAAATACTATTTTGCGAGGAGGACCTCGGCCCTTACACAAAATACTTCTACACCGTACAAAAATACCCCAACAGTATCGTCATTACCGTTGACGACGATTTCATATACCCCCCCTACTTAGTTGACCAACTTTATAGAGCATTTCTGAAAAACCCACATGCGATTCACTGCCATCGCAGTCACAAAATGCGATTTAGTAAAACTGGTCAACTCGCCCCCTACAAAGAATGGCACTGGGACCACGTTGATTCAAGTCCATCCCTGCTCATATTCCCAACTGGCGTAGGCGGAGTTCTTTATTTCCCAGGATGCCTAGACATAGATGTGATTAACAAAGACGCCTTCCTTAAACGTTGCCCGAACGCAGACGACATCTGGCTGAAGGCAATGAGCCTAAAAAAAGGGATCCAGTGCGCACAAGTAAAGGACTGCCGCCCCTGGAGTTCGCGCTTTCTGCCAATCGAAGGAACCCAGGAGTTTTCACTAAAACGTGAAAACAAAAAAAACGGGACTGGAAACGACCATAAGATTAAATGCGTCTTCGATCACTATGATCTCTGGGCCCAATTAGAAGGCAGCAAATAATGCGGATACTACATGCAGACAACTTAATGATTCGACGCTACGGGCGGCTTAAAGTATCAACAGGTCGC
>CEUD01119479.1_pt1 | contig 14947 bp, 25 predicted proteins | sample 356481 | NCBI WGS metagenome assembly CEUD01 (sample SAMEA2623314, study PRJEB7988) | marine metagenome | isolation source: saline water (ENVO:00002010), including | reverse complement strand
CGAACGATCGGAAGGCTTTAATCTAAAAGATGGTGCCAAAGGGCAGATTTGAACTGCCGACCAAAGGCTTATGAGGTCTAAAAGTCAAGCAGCATTGATACGACTCAACGAGAGGAACGCTTTAAGGAACGCTTTACCCCTCTTTTTTTGGCGTTTGCGGCCTTTTTACGGCCTCCACGCGACCCGAGTTTTTGAGCGCATTTTGTTGTAGCGCGAGAGATCCGATTCACGGCCCGTGTCTTGGCTGTCTTTTTCGCGGCCATGTCTTACGAAATTGATGTTACGATCTGATGCACGCTCGACGCTGTGCCGTCCTTGAGCGCCTGCGATTGGATGGCGCTTTTAATGGTGCCGTCCGTCGTCGCTTTTTCCACACCTTTGACTATGGATTTTGCGGCTTTCCGGCTCTCCCTGAGCTTGGCCGTCAATACGAGTGAAACGAGCGAGAATAGCCCGCCTGCAAACTCTCCGGCATAGCTCGCAAATGGTATGCCAATTGCCCCGGCTGCATCGCCTGCGGTGTCAATCGCGGCAATGGTGGCTTTTGCGGCCCCGCTTGGCTCGACTGTGGATAGATCCGGCCCCGCGTATTCTAGCCCCATGTCTGGAGCCGGGCGCTCTTCGAAAAATTTAGCCATAGCCGAAACTGGGGAGCAGGCTAAAAATGATGATAACGCGATTGTTAATAATATGATTTTACTTTTCATAATTTTGTATCTGTTCGATTTTGTATTCATTGAAGGAAACACGTTTTTCAATTTCGGCGTACGCTTTTACGCCACGCATTTGAACGATGACGAGCAGGCCGAAAAACATGTTTTGCGGAGTTAGTAGGGATTGAATTAAGCTATCCATGTTTTGATTTTGGGATAAATGACATCATAGGTTTAACAAATTGAGCCGCGAAATATAGTAATGCCGCGGCCATGAATCCCCACACGACAACGCGCAAGCGCCCAAAATAAGCGTTTCCGCCTGCAATCGCGCTCGAACTCACAGCGCGAACAAGATCACCCACCGCAAGCCCGCTTAGACTGTTGGGTTTCGATATCCAATGATTCCACTGATTCGGATTTTTGAAAAAATTGGATAAATTCGGCGCGGCCTGAGCTAAAATTTTAAAGCGGGTCGCGTTGGCTGCATATCTGAATTTTTTAATGCCGAGAAATCCTAATCTACGATCGACCTGGATAAGAATTAATTTCGCCGAGAGCTGATCGTCTAGCGCTGGATTATTTTGATATTCCCTCGCAAGACTAGCCGCGCAATCACTCCAAAATGACGCATCAGACAATACTAAATTTTGCTGATATTCGCTCATTTTTTTAGCAAGACGTAATCAAAGTTAATATCAGCAGCCGGCACGACATCGCAAGTAACCGTGAATGACTCACTCACCTGGCTAGAAATCCAATGATTTGTGACATTACCTAATGATGATCGAGCAATCAACATCACCTTATATGATGTTGAGCCTCCGGCCCTGGCCCCGTGTATGACTGTCTGACTATTGGCCCCCGCATCTATAACAAACTCTCCCGTCGATATGACCTGAGAGTCTCGGAAAAACTCACCACCCGCGCTTGAGTAATACGCTCCAGAAAAATTAGAATTTGCCCCACGCAGTGAATCCACACGATACCCATTGAAGGGATTCCCGCCGCAAATCGAATCTGTGTCAATTTGCGTATAACTGCCTTCACACACTATCACATTATTATGTGATAAATTAGCGTTCCGAAACGGTTCATTGGCAACATGCCGTGACAATGTGATATTACTATATTCTGCTCCTGATAAAATGTCTCCCGTATAGTCATATTCCGAATAACACTCGTCAATGTGCAGTAACATCCGTTGCCCTAGCTCATACACAAACGCGGGGACAGCATTTGACAGCGTACGACCTGTGAACCTCACCCGTGCATCACTACATGAAATTGATTCAGATATCGAACCTAATACTAGTGCGGGCATGTTCTCAAATGGAGCGGAAAAACGAAAATCAATGCTCGATCCGGCAGCACATCGCTTGAGCCATGCACCCCCATCACAGCCGCCGCCAAGCATGGTTCCAGATAAAAAACAATTCGCGTCACATAAAAATGCCCATGACCCCAATGAGTTTTTCAGTATCAGAGTTAACCCTGACAAGTGTACTTTAGCCGTCGAGCCAGAAACCCGAATTCCACCCCCATCATTCATGGCGCCCGACCTGACAAACCCTGAAAAAGTGTAATAGCCATGTTCCAAGTCGACTACCCAGCTGTATGTCGTCTCTCCATGTAGTTCAACACTCCCAGATGTTTTATTGTCTCCATCCGCTTTAAATGCCGTGTTCACTTGATAAAAATAAATCAAATAGTTATTTTCGTCTGAATCACTGACACCATCAGATGTAACATGACAGGCTATCCCGCAATCTTTCGCATATATCTTAACCTCTACATGCTCAACTTCCTTCGTTGAAAAATAACCAGTATCACAATTGATCAACGATAAATCAAACCGACAACGACCGCCGGCAGTCGTACCATCAATTGATATGCCAACGACATCGTTATCATTATTCTGCCTGTTGCCATCGATCCGCAATTCAATGTCACAATATTCGTTGGCGAACCCCTGAACGCTCACTACTGCATCCAAGTTTGCTGAATTTTCCTGCATCAATGTCACGTTTGGCAGGCTGATTCCTTTTAATCCTGCTGGAATAGTAATTGTCTGGTCGATCAGAATCACCCCATCAAATCCTGAGTGCAATCGCTCGCCATTCGCGGCGGCGCTATCTATCGCAGCTTGTAAAGCTGCGGTTTGATTTGTTCCATCCACCGAGACCCCTGATTCTGATAAGTTTCTAAATCCGGCATTCTTCAGTATTGCCGATTCTGCCAAATTCCGGGCATCCTCATCGATAACGCCAACAACTTTTGGTTTGGGGATGAAAGTCATATTATTTAGATCCTGTTACGGTTGCTTCTTTGCCTGCGCCGGTCGCTATGATCGTTATATCTGAATAGAGCCGCCCCGGTTCGAGTCGTGAAAATTCAATCCCTTCTTCCTCTTGAAGCGTGAGCCCCGCAACCGTAATTTCTCCGGTTCCGGAATTGTAGACCGCCAAATTGATACAATCCGCAAATGTTTTATTTGTGTCGCTCACACGTTCAGCGATAATCACCGCCTTAGTTTGTGCTATCGGTGTGGTGGATGCTGTCACCGATTTTAAATTGGTCTGAGTCGCTGCATCTAACGCCATGTCACCCACGATCGACGCGTTCACTGTCTTCAGCGCCGCAACCGTTGCGGGGTCGATTGTTGATGAGACGCTCTTGAGGTCGGCAATCTGGGACTCTGATAACGTAAATAGAGGGTTAGCAATGCTTACCTGATCATCTGACAGATATTGACCGCGCCCCCATAATAACGTAAGAGTCACGGGTGCCGCAGTATTGTTGCGGAAAATAATGTTTTCCCACGCCTGGGAATCGATTGATTCTTGCAGGCCGGAGCCCACACGAACGGGAAAAAAACGGCGCGAACCGTTTAGACTCGCCTCGATGTCATCGCTGAGCGCGTAGATTTTCCACCAATCTGAATGCATTTCGATTGGTGCGGATGTCTCGCCTGGTAATAGCGAGAACGTTTCGGAACTGGGAGGGTTTACGCTCATTTTTTATTTGATAAATAGTTGATGAATCGAGTGACAATAACGCCAACTAACGTCGTGATTACGGTTACGTAAATCACGTTTGTTAATTCATTGTTACCGTTACGTTCATCGGCGACGATCCCGGCGATCGCTTCTTGATTTTTGGCAACCGCTTCCGTGACGTCCTGCACTAGATTCGAATTGCGTGTTACGACATCACCAGCGAGGCCGAGCGCTTCAGCGTTGAGCTCTTGTAAGCCCTCTAGCCCCTGTTCTAATAAATCCACGTCAACGCGTTCAACTGTGATTGCGTTTTCGTCTCCGGTTGCGCTGATGATTAGCGCCTGATCTTTAGCCGCTAACGAGTTGTCACCTGAAACGCCTAGTGCGTCATCTGTGAGCGCTTGGCTCCGGTCCTGCTGGTTTGCGCTGGATTTGCTGCTGGATTTACTGCCCATGTGATAAATTTAAACTTAATGTTACGTCTTGCACCCGGAAGCCCTGAGAGCCTAGCCAGTTTGCAACCGCTGTTCGAATCGTGTTAACCTCGATACTAATACAACCGCGCTCTTTCGCGGCCTCGATCAATACCGGCAATATCTGCGGTGAATGTGTGCCTTTAGATTCCGAATAAATGGCCTCTAGTACTAATGCTTTGCCCTGGTCGCCTGTGCGAATCGCGGCAAACACTGCCCCGACGCGCTCGCCGTCGCAAGTCAAAGCCCAATGCGCTAACTTCCCTTCGTTCACTTGCTGTCTGAGCCAATCGTTCGAGACTGTCGGGTCTTGGCTGGGAATTCTTGCGGCGTATTTCGCGCAAGTGTCATCCCATCCTATAGACTCAATTAGTAGCTTTACGCTTTCTAGACTGTGCTTTTTTACGGCCATGTTTTTTAGGCTTCGATATGCCGATAATTAACACGCTGGCAAATGTGACCAACGATAGCACGCCCGCCCACGCTGGGAGCGAGCGTAGAAAATCGACCACGACAGCGCTGGTGCCCTTTGTGACACTAGCGCCATTAAATGTGGAATCGTTGTTAATTGGCGTCACGGTTGAGCTGGCACTGCCACCGCCCCCCAATATGCCGCCCGCGGCCTCTCCTAATTCTGAAAACATCTACTTGAGCGCCTTCCAGATAACGAGCCCGAGCAACACAACGACCGCAATTGACGCGGTGGTGACTCCGGCCACGGTGCCAAAATAGCCCAGGCTCTCCTTTGCATCGGTCGACGTGTATGTTGTGCCGGTTGCCAGCTCTTCGCTGGTCGAGTCGAGACTTTGTTGCAATGTCGCGTATTTGCCAGCGACTACGCCCGCATCATCTAGGAGGTCCCCCAGTGATGAGAGAACCCCTGATGTAGACTTTCCCAGGCTTTCCAATACTCCAGACATAACGATTAACTCTTTTTATACCAATCAACAGCGACGTCGAAAGAGTTGCCGGTAATCGCTCCAGTCGTGTGATACCAGATCTTCAGCGGCTCAAGCGGTGTTCCATCGTCTTTCTCGGTGTACAGCCGGTCAGAACGTCGCATAGACAATTCAGGGATATACGGGAAAAAGTCCGGTGTTGTGTCGACCCATCCGGGGCGGCTCGCTAGGCGGTTTCGCACGTGTGCAAGATCTGACTCATAAATCGTCGAGTTCCCGCGTTCGATCCGAATTTCATCTACTTTGTCTGACTTGAAATCAATCCCGAGGATGTCGCCTTGCGGCGAATCAATTCTTAGCAGATTCCAACCGACCTTAACCCCGGTTTCTGGGAAAATTTCGTTTACGCGATGTACGCCAATGTTTGTATCTACCGGCTCGAAAACTTTATAGCCTGTAATGCTGTCAAATGTTTGGCTACCGGTAAGCGCTAGGATGTCCGCTTCAACCAAGAACGACTTTCGGTCAGCGAGGCCGAGCGCGAACAGGTCTTCTTCGCCTGGTGTGTTTCGCATGACTTCGGCAAACTCCAGAAAGAACGAATTGGACGCGACGTTGATGCCGCGTAGGGCTTGACGCTTTTTAGCGTGGGCGGTGTCGATCGTGATGATTACATCACCGTCAACACGCAATTTGATTTCAGGTATCAACGTAGTAAACGGCATTACTGTTGTGCCGTTTGTTGTCGCGTTCAGCGTGAAATGTAACTCGCGATATGTCGCCCCACGGGCCGCCATCGCGATCTTCATTTTTTTGCCGGGTTGAGCGTTTGTAAAATCGTCAATTTTGAGTTCTAACGGCATAACTTAGGCGGTTTTGTTGGTGATTGTGGCAATCGCTTTCTTATACCAGGATACAACCACGGGCGCGGCGATAATACCGGCAACCACGATTGCGACTTGTCCAAGTGTGCGCTTGATTTTGTTGGATTGAGTTTTGTTCATAACGGCGCAAATCCTACCACGCCCCGCAAGGCGGTTTTTACCTAGTGCCCATGCTAGCGGGCATGTTTGGGCAAAAAGAAAAAAGAGAAAGAACCTCCCGAATCACGCAATAGCTCGCTTTACTCGCGATGCGTGTTCGAGCTGTTCTAAATAAGAGAAATCAGCGATTTGAACGCGTTATAGCTGCCCAATCGGGCAATCAACTCCTTTGGGCTGGGCTCAATGGGCGGCTCGATTCGTGCCAGGTCATGCAGGCGGTTTGCTGCGTCGAGACTGAGCCCTTGCCCTATGCCCCGCTCGATCTGTGAAACCTTTGTTGGGCAAATGGCCAAAATGCCCGCCATTTCTATTTGATTGAGTCCGAGCGTTGCCCGCGTGGTTTTCATTTTATCCGCTGTGCTCATGATGCTAATCGCAATACCTCCGCTTGCCCATCTTTGAAAAAGATAAAGTTGCCCGTCTCCAATAGAGTGGCGTCTTTAATTAACGGGTGCCCAAGCTGTTTATACAGTTTATCGGCGTCTTCCTGTAGGTTGATTCGAAAAATTAACCATACCGTTGACTGACTTCGAAAAATGGGCTCTGCCCCTACGAAGTCTTGAAAACCGAAAACCCACAGGTTGCCCGGATGCCTGCCCATTCGCGGGATTTTCAAAAATGGCTTTGCCTTGTTACCTCTGCCCGTCGTGGTGGGCACTTCGTCAATGATCCCCCAACGCTCTGCATTTTCCATCGTGAACGCGGCCCGCATGAATTCGTCGACGTGGTCACTGTCGAATTTATGGGCACACTCTGATTCAAGGCCCAAATCTGAGCAAAAAAGCGGGAGTTTGCCCGATTCGAATTTAAACGCTTGGCAAAGTTTATCCATGCAAAACGTTTTGCCGCTGCCTGATGCCCCTATAACTGATATGTGCATAATTGCTTCCTTATTTTGTGATTTGAAATTCTGCTTCGACAGTCGCGAGGCCACCGCCCGCGCCTGAATTTTTGCCCATGTAGGGCATTTCCTCCGCGGGCTCGTCTACTCTGCGCCCGCGCTCTGTTGGTTCGTTGGGCTCGTGGTCTGGTTGTGCCCGTTTGGGCTCTTTGGGCTGATTCGCCGCCCAAGTTTTATAGACTCTATGGGCATACGTGCCCGCCGCGAATGCAAAGCCCAATATTGCCGGGAATCGTAACAGCTTCCAACGGGCAAACGCGCTCGATAATCCAGATGTAAACATTTCCTTCTCGCTAGCCCCATTGGGCAAGTTGCCCATTTTTGCAGCATCGCCGCCCGCAAATGCAAAAAGACATTCGCAGAAATCAACCCACTTGCCCGCCTCGTTTTTGATTTCGTCGGGTTCTGGTTTGGACTCCTCGGGCTCGTCTGCGGATTCGTTGCCCTCGTTGGCTCTTATCGCGTTCCATCGCGCCAACTGCTTGACGGCGGTATTATCTCTATCCGCTTTCGGAATGGTCTTGAAACGGCCCGTTGCAGTGTATGCAGGCTCCCCGCTATCGGTGAGCAAATGCTTTTCAGGATCAAAACGAATGCGCTTACTATCAACAGGCCAATCAGCACGGGAAGCGCCGTCACTGCCAGCGCTAGCAGTGCGACCGTTGCACCGATGAGGATTGCTATCATCGAGCACAAAAGGATTAGCTTCAGGTACATACTCTTTTGAAATGGGGGGGCGCTTGGGCAGATAGTTGCAAACGAAGTCGTTTGCGCTGATCGTCTTGGCGCTGGTGTTGATTTCGGCACGGCGTTTTTCGCGCTCGCTTTGTTCGTCAAGTGCGGGTGTTTCCGGTGTCTCTGTCTGCGTTTGTGTTTTCTTTTCATCGCTCATTTTTGATAAAGGGCCGCGCCCGATATGGGCGCGGCATTGGGTTAAAGGTTTTGTGTTACTCGCTCTTTGGAGCGCGGTTCAAAAAATCAAACTGATCGAGAATAACGCCAAGTTTTTGGCGACGTTCGCCGCCTTCGGTTTCCCATTGCTCAAGGTTGAGACGGCCCTCAATTAGAATCGGATCACCCTTTTTAACGTGTTTCGAGATCACGCCCGCCCGCTTTCCAAATGCGGTGACGTCAACAAAGGTCGTCTTCTCCTTTTTGTTATCTCCGCTTCCGCGTACCTCATTCACTGCAATTCCAAATTTTGCAATTTCGTGCTCTGTTACTGTGACTTTATAACTTACGTCACTGGTGACGTTGCCCTTGAGTATGACTTTATTCATTTTTGATCGTTTCTTGTTGGTTTTTGGTGTGAGAGGTCGAAACCGCTCTAAAAGTAATCGCAGACTGTTTCTGATTCGGAAAAATTGGAGAGATTCGGCTCAAAACGCCTGCCGCTTTGCGGCCCTACGGGTGCTTCGCTCCGCTCGCCCATGCACACGGAGGGCTTCGCCCGCTCAGATTTGGAAGTTACGGGTGCGTTGTGTGCAGAACCCTTAGACGCGGGGCAAATTGGCGACAAATCGAGCCCTGACAGCTCGCCTTGTTGGGCTCCCCTGCCGTTTAGCCACTCCCAAGGGTCGACGCCGTGCAGCATTTCGAAGAGCCCGCAAGCTGCTTCGAAATGCTCCTGTGACTCTGCTAAGATTGGCTCAACTTCCTTTCGGTCTAGCAACTCGCGAACATCGACCCGGCCACGGACTAAAAGCACCGGCTCACGTATCGGCAATACGAGCGGGAGCGGTGCGAGCTTGGCGACTATGTGACACGCGTCTGATTGCCGGTTGAGCTTGTCCTCTTCGGTTTCGTCAATCCGGCTGATGTTTGTCAGCTTGTCGTTTAGTTCCTGGTCGAGCGACTTCTTGCCCTTCACCACGCGTGCATTCGGATTTCTGCGGACGCGGTAAGCGCTCGTCTTTGTCTTAGGGTCGTAAACAAGCTTAATGTGCTGCCCGTTGATCTTGTGTATTTTGATATTAAACTTCAACTGACCGTAAAACGCGACTAAGCGACGTTTGAACGTCGCTTTTAGGTAACGGCGAAAGTCTAAGTCTTTCACGTCGTTGAGTTCATCGCATTTGATGACATACTTGCACGCCTCGCGCACATTGTTAAGCGCTCCACTGTCTAACTTAGGCGTCTTAAAGTGTCGTTGCCCGAATTCTATAAGCTCCAAAAATTCGGCGTCCGTTAGATACCGATCGATCTTGAGAATCATGTGTGTGTGGGGGTGGTATGTTTGCCGCCCCTTCTCATCGAGACAGCGCACGCGCCGCCCCTGTGCGTCTAAAATGTAGGGTCTCGACCATTTGCCCGTCACCGGGTCCTGAGTCTTTTCATGCGCCTTTTTCACGGGAGAGCCGGCCTCGTTAGATCGCATAACGATTTGAGCGCCTAAGCGCGTTGCAATTGGGCTCTCATTAAAGTTTGTGACTCGCCCGTTTTGCGCTTTCCAGCGTTTAGGGAGCCGGGCCGCAATGCATCGCGCCCCGTCATGCTGTACCCAGTGGCGAAATTTGACGCCCTTTTTCGCGGTCTCGCTCTCCACGTAGTAAGTCAACTCTTTCAACAACTTAGCGCGTTTCTCCTGTGCCACTTGCGGAATGGCATTATTGCGGCGGAACGGTTCGACTTCGTCGACGTGCTCCGAGTTGACCCCCACGAAAGAAACGGTTTGGCCGTCGTGGTAACCACGTTCCCCGGTGCGCTCCATGCGGTCGGCTTGCTTGATGCTCATTAGCCGAGTCTGTGAGCGGCGTTTGTCGAACGCTTGAAAGTCTTTTAAATCCTCGATCTGGCCCGCGCTCAATAGATCGTCTTGAAAATTCGCGTTTCTAATTCTTCGCTCGCTCGCGATCTGCGAATGAAACGGCAAATGTTCCCGCGTCTGAATCGACGCGGGAACATGCTTTGAATCAAGAAAATCTCTGAGCGAATAATCCACTAAGCGACGGCCTCCCGTGATTGAGTTCGCCTAGCGAGTTCCACGAGCCATTTAGCCAGAGCAGCCGGCGTTTCTTCGCGCTCCGCTATAGTGACTTCTTTACGGTATCCTGGCATTCCTGAAAGAAGGCCCTTCTTTCGAGTGATAACCCTAGGCGCTCTACCTAGTAATATTGGGATCTCCGGCACTGACTGCCGGTCGATTCCGCAAATATAAAACCAAGTCGGTTTTTCGGCTCTATGACCAAACCAGAATTGCGGCAGTGAGATCGTGAAACCGCCATAAATGTCAGGGCCCATGCCCGGCCGGGGAAGTGCCATCTGTTTAAATAGGCTCGATTGTGCCGGATGCTCTAACACGCCGCCATTTTCGCGAACTTTCATTACTGCCCAAAATGCCAAGCATTTTTCTAGCTCCGGCGCCTTTGCCTGTTTGCGCAGTCTACCCCACCCACGGCATGGAGGGTGTGCGACGATCGGTGCTTTTCCTGTGAAAGTGAGAGCATCACGCGTCTTATCGTAAACGTCGCAAGCATCGAGGGTCTTATAATATGAATCCTCACGCGCAAAAAGAACGGCGACTGTCTTTTCAGTGTTCATCTAGCAAAATTCCACTTGTTCCGGGGCGGCGGCTTTCGCTTCGCTCTTTGCCATTAGCTCGGCTAGTGCCGCTCGCAATATGACAGGGTGATTCATGTCGGGAGCGTGTCCGGCTGACTGAAAGGCAAACTCATAGCTATGCCACGATATGCCCGCGTGTGTCATGTCTGCCATGTTTTCGCCCACTACGTGCGATCCGTTGGCGAGTTGCACTGCATACGCTTTCGGCCCCCATATGTGCTTTGCCCATGCTACGGCTTCGCTATGTGTCATGACCGCCCACCTTTCGTATTGCAAAAGGGGGCGGCTCTTGGATTTTCCCCATTATGACCATTGAAGAAAAAATCACGATCCAGACTGCTCGACTCGCCTTGATGAATCTCCAATGTGGCCGCGGCCTTGATTGGGCGAAGCTTCCCGCTCCTTGCAGGAAACGGGTTGAAGAGGTTAAAGCCAAAATACCCGATGGCGACTGGGGCACGGCAGAGAATCGGGCTTTCTTTTTCGTGTATCTCGAAGAAGCGGATATTTCGGAGGAAGAAGAAGCTTACGACGAAGAGCAGTTTATTGAATCCCGTGGCCTTTTTGCCCTTTACGAGTTGCTTTGCGATGAAGAAAGCAGGCAGCCCAGGATTAAACGTCATCCCGATATTTCCGAGCGGGACGCCTTCACAAACCCCTACGCTAAGAAGTGAATCACTCATCCTGAAACCGCCTTTCCGCTGCATGCTTTACATTCGATGCTGCGATTTAGCCCGTAAGGTTGACGGCCCGTGTCCTGGCATGTGTCGCAGTTAAACACGGGCTGCTTAAGTGCAATCGTCCAGTCTGTGCGACTGTCGGAGGCGTCTTTCATTTGACGCACTTCAAACACGCCGTTTCTTAGCGAGCCTTTAAGGCGTTCGAGCGCATCCTCTGTGATTTCAACCATCGCCTGAGCAGTTCCCGGCATGGGGCAAGCGTAAGATTGATAAATCATTAAATAGTGCTTCACGATGCGAGCCTTTCCATTTTTTCGGAAAATGTGCCGATCACGCGGCCTTCTCCGATTGGTGAAACGCGCTTTAGCTCGCGGCCTAAGATCACGGGGCGCATCTTTTGCCCGACTGTGAGCTTTTGCCCTAAGACCGATGATCCAAGACAACGCACCGATTCAGGATCGATGATTCCGCGCTCCCAATCGAATTTTAGCGCGTCTGTGCGCTTCAACCCTATGGCCGAATTGTAGAAATAACCCGGATACCAAGCATCGTCTTCCAGGCTTTCGAGCTGCTCATCTGTAAAAAGCAAAGGCAAGTCTGCTTTGCTTGTGTGTTCTGTTATTGTTTTATTTCCATTTTTCATAGCTGACATCCAAAAGAACCCAAAACCGCCAATTGTAAACAGCAAAAGGACACCCGTAACCGCCCAATAAGGCCTAAAAGGGCCTTTTTCTACCGTTAAGCCGTTCTTTATCAATGGCTTGCAAATAATAGAAAAAGGTTCAAAAAAGTTGTTCTATGAAGCGAACTAAAGCAGGAAAATCTGTAAAAGAACGAACCGTCCGTCTCACTCCTGAAAAGATGGATGTTGCCGACAAGATCGCAAAAGAAGCCTACACCACGTTCAATGGACTGGTAGAAATGCTCGTAGATGCGGCGATTGAATATCATGAGCGAGAAGGCGAACTCCCCACGCCAATCAAGATAGTCAGCAAACGAGAATACGAAATCTACGCCGCCGACATAAGCCGCCAATCGGGAAACGCGGTAGCCGTTGTAAAGACTGCCTCACCCTCCGCGAAATCTGGCAAGCAGGCGTCGTAATGGTGCTACTACAAAACGGTAACACTGAATTTCACTTCGACTTCTAGAAAGCAATAATGAGCAATGATATCTTAACTGCAATGGAACTACCTTGGAGCGAGATTATCGACGCTTCTTTATTTGCTTTTGGTGTCACATTTGGAGCGATCTACTCAAAATGGACACATCAAGGCACTATTGACTATGAGCGTAAACGATGCGATAAGTTCGAAGGCAGAGCCGCACAGCTACAAGAGGAAATCATCGAAATATTAAACAACAAATGAACACAAATATACTATCTTTCGTGCTACCTACATTGTTGATTCTAATTGTCTTTCACTGGCTCACTTATCGCGATCGTCGTATAAGGAGGCTGCAACACTTGGAATCCGATCTCGTATTTCACACTATGGATTTACTGATTCGCGCCAAAAAGCTGGGGTGCATTGAAGGCGAAATTCCAAGCCCTAAAACTTTGAAAGATCATCTGTCGGCGAATAGTGAGGAGCCGTCCTTTGATTTTGAAAAGTTAACTGATTCTGTCGAAATGGCTAAGCGTGTGACTTCTCACCCTGAACTAGTGAAGCCTTACCATGAGCTTACTTTTTCAGCTATAAAGCTTAGTTTAGTCAAGGCACCGGGCAAAACCTCATTCGTCAGCATTCTAGTTTCTGCCTGCTTGTTTGTTGGGTTTGGCCTCCACTCCGTTTCTAAGTTGCGTAATGGAAACGGTAAAATATTCGGGGCTTCTGTCCTGTCGAAACTCCCTGTCCGTTTCTGCTAAATCGGGACAATCCTACTAAAGAAAAACTCTGCGGCTGGCTCTTCCACTAGCTCGAAATAGTCCGACAGAATCACGGCGGGACTGTTTCCGGCCTCAAGTGCTACGGCCTTGAGGTCTTTTGATTGTGTGACCCGGTAAGAGATCCCCGAATGTCTGCAAATGTCTGGAGCCCACGGAACCGGGCAGAGTTCGCGGCATTGCCTTTGCTGTCGATCTGAGGGCACGGCAAACGGGTATCGTTCCAGCCACGCCCGCAACGATGGCACGTAAGGAGCCAGACGGCGCGACATGCCGCGCATTTTGCCCGTAGTCACTTTGATGGTGGTCTTTCGAAAGTCCTTTTTCGTGAGCCCTTCGGCCTCGGATGGCCGCAAGAATGCGAATAGCAACACGGCATAGAAGCCGACACATTCAGGCTTTGCCCGTTCGAGCTTACGCAAAAACCACCACGCTTGCAGTGGCGTCAAAATCTCGATCTCTGCTTTCTTCGCCTTGCGCGGCCTCTCGATGCCTCGGCATGGGTTCACCTGGATAACTTCGCGGCGAACGAGAAACGATGAAAACGCGCTCAATGCCTTAATCATGTTCTTGCCGCTGGCGGGGCTAGCCTGCGCGAAGGCGAACGCCTGCACGCTTTGCGGTGTCAAATGCTCGAGACGCTTGGCCTTCGACGCCTCCAAGTATGCCTTGAGCCTCCATTTGTAGTCATTGACCGTTTTTTGGTCTAATTTCTTACGCTCCTGATATTCGAGGAAGTCCCAAACGAGCGGGTTAAGCTCTGCGCCCTCCCCTTTGCTCTCCCATTGTGCCCGGGCCATCTCTGCGGCCTTCACAATGCCAATGCCCGTGCCCTGCAAGATCCTGAGCGCGGCCAACACCTTGTGACGGTCTGCCGGGCTAATGTGCACGCCCTCGGCCCCCTCCTTTAGCAATTTCTCATTATATGCGGCACAATCCTCTTTTGCGTCCGCTTCATTCCGGAACCTGCGCTTATATTCTTTGAATCCCTTACGCCGAAATAAAACCAGATGCGTATAATCCTTTTCGTTTATCTGGTAAATTTTGGCTTCTTTCATGGTCCAGAATGAGGAACAAAAAAGGAACAAAACGGCAAGAATTAACCGTTTTCACGGAAAAAGTAGAATAACGGCGAATGAGTCACAAAAAAGCCGCAACCCCGAATTTAAAAGGGATTGCGGCTCATCTCAGCTATGAGAAATGGTGCCAAAGGGCAGATTTGAACTGCCGACCAAAGGCTTATGAGTCCTCTGCTCTACCACTGAGCTACTCTGGCTTAAAGTGAAAGAGGGTAGAAAACTGCCTACACAAGTCAAGTCAAGCGCTCAATTGGCAGTTTTTTAAATAAAGCACGAATTTTAGCCCCTCCGAACCAAGGCTGAAGCACTTGCCCCAGTGGGAGAGTGGGAAGTGGAGAGTACAATGGGGATCGGCCATCCCGCCCGATTGAACTTTCAAGTAGGCTCCCCATGTAGCGGGTTGCTTTAGCGCCCGACCGCGTGTGAGCGGCCACCCGCAAGGTAAGAAAATTTACGGTTCACATTGCCCCCCTTGAGCATCTAGTTCATGAACACGCCCAAGCCCATGAAACACAAGATTCACATCACCAGCGGCGACCACGCCGGTCAATTACTTCAAGAAGCCAAGCTAGCGGGCGAGATCTTAGTCTGGCACGACATTCTCTACGACGGCCCCCGCAATCCAGGTTGGCCGAGTGAGGCGAGTTTACAAGCACGCGCCATTTTCCTCGAGCAAAGCACCGACGGCGGCCTGGACCAGGCATACGTGCTGGAAACACTCCAAGAGCAATACCGCAAACTGAGCGAAATGCCCGCCGACACACAGACTGT
>CEUD01002251.1_pt1 | contig 15125 bp, 15 predicted proteins | sample 356481 | NCBI WGS metagenome assembly CEUD01 (sample SAMEA2623314, study PRJEB7988) | marine metagenome | isolation source: saline water (ENVO:00002010), including | reverse complement strand
AGAAGAAGGAAATCCAGGATACGGCAGAATCAGCGCAAAGGCCTTCGTTCGGGCTGATGCTGATGAAGAAACACTACGAGACATATTTCGACTTGCTGTAGAGGGCTCCCCGGTTACCCAGACAGTTCAGCATGCCAACGAAGTGGCAACAGAGCTAGAGATTATCGGTTAGCGGACTCTGGGCTACTTGTCATTAAGGATTGAATGTTCCTGACGGCGCTTTGAGAAACATATGCTGTGATCATTCGCAAACAGCTCTATCGTTTTCAAGTCGATTCTGACGATTAAAGGCACGGATAGGAACAGATTCTTTACCCGATTTGCTGATCGACGCGAAGGCGCAGAAACTCCAGAGGATATTTAAGCGACTGACACAAACGGGATAGAGGTATAGATGACTAAATATGTCTCGGCCGATTGGGTTGCCTCGTGTATAAGTGATCCCAACTTCCTGATCATAGACACTCGTTACTCGATGCGGCATCTGATGGGACACCTGCAAAGTGCAGTAAATGTGCCGCCCCCGAAGCTGCGCAACCCGCAGGGCCAATTGCTTTCACCACACGAATTCTCAGGCTTATTCGGGGCTGCTGGGTTGGGTGATTGTATTACGCCCATCTTGTATGACGGTTACGACGGAAGGAACTCCGCGTTTGTTGCATGGATCTTGGAGTATTTAGGCCGAAACGATACCCACATAATGGATATAGTTTACGATGAATGGAAGGCACAAAACAGGGAGGTTTTCTATCGGCCAGTCCCTCGGACAGAAAGGCAGTTCACGTCTCACATAAATCCCGCCGTTAGAGCTAGCCTCGATTACGTTTCCAATACCGAGGGTTTAACGTTAGTTGACACACGTACTCTTGAAGAATTTGAAGGGCGGAGTGATGCTGACCAAATCCCTGGACATATTCCTGGCGCAATCAACGTTGCTTGGCAGGCCTTAGTAGGCCGAGATGGTAAATTGCTCTGTGGCGAAGATGAAGCACGGCGAATAATTGAAGACGCCGAAATCGACGGTTCTAATACTATTGTGACCTATTGTAAAGTTGGGGCTAGGGCCGCGGTCGGGTATCAAACTCTTAAGCGGCTGGGGTTTGACGTCAAATTATTTGATGGTTCTTATTCTGAATGGGAGAAGAGTGGGCTACCGGTAGAAAATCCTAGCGGCGAAGGTGACCCCGTGTCAGTTTGACTCTAACCTTTGGCATCACTTTTTGATAACAAATTGGTAACATCCGAGCTTTGGTGAACGGCAAAAAACCCTCTAGAACTAAACTAGAGGGTTTTTCTTGCTAGATGGAGTCGGTCTTCAGGCTCGTCGGGGATACGGTGACCCTATGTTACTATGCCCGAATGACCCCCACTCGCACCCAAGGCAGCCTACCTACGATGGTGCTTATAGTGCTATCCGCTTGTTTCTTCTTAGTGATGGCTGTCTCTTTGATGTTGGGGCCATTGTTAGTCGATCTGGCCGATGAATTCGATACGTCTCTGGCTGCTGCAGGCCAGTTCGCATCCGCGAATTTCATTGGCTGGGCAATCATCGCACCACTTGTTGGTCCGATATCAGATTCCTACGGAAGACGACCCATAGCCCTTACAGGGCTTGGAATCATGACTCTGGGCCTCATGGTATCTGCCGTATCAGTAAATTACGAGATGATGTTTGCCTTCCGCATGGTAACAGGCTTAGGGTCAGGTATGCTCCCGCCCAACAGCGGGGGAGTCGTAGCTGATCTGGTGCCGCCAAGAAACCGCGGCAAATACTTCGGAAGGCTGATCGGCACCGGCATCATCGGCGCTGCGTTGGGTGCTCCCGTGGCGGCCGCGTTAGTGCAAGTAGGTGGATGGCAAGGATCGTTTTTAGCCTTCGGAATATTGGCGGCTGTCGTCTGGATACTGGCGTGGAAATGGTACCCCGGAACCCGGTCGAGTAGTAGTGATTCGATAAGCCTGATCGGGCGCTATAAGCAGGTAGCTTCCAAACCAACCCTGTGGTTCCTATTCTCAACCAATGTGGCCCAACGCATGGTGTATTTCGCTATGTTTAGTTATCTAGCAGCCTATCTCACGGAGGAATATGGGCTGAGCACCGAGGAAACTGTTCTGCCCTTGGTGTTGGTCGGGATAGGCGCTATCGCCGGTGCGTTCGCCGGAGGGATAGTGGCTGGGCGCCCTAGCCGGCTTGGCACGACAATGTTCTGTTTCTTGGGAGGGGGGATTGCTTCGGTCATACTGTTCTCCGCAGGGTTATCCGAGTGGCTCGTAATAGCGTTGGCCTTAGGTGTCGCTTGTTTTTTCAGCGTTGGTTGGCCGATCCTGACCACCCGATTGACCGAACTCGCGGAGTCGTCAACCGCTACAGCTCTCGGCTTCTGGGCCACTAGCAATCAACTGGGGGCGATCGGAGGTTCTGCCATCGGAGGACTGGCGCTGGCCCTTGGCGGATTTTCCATGGTTGGAGTAGCGTGCTTGCTCGCGGCCATCGCCGCGGCGAGTATCCTGGGTCTAAAAGTACCCGAATCCCCGGATTTCACTAGGTAGATTCCGACTGGCCGGTACACCCGTCAAGATTGATCGCTATTCCCTGGATCTTTTGAACCCCGGTGATACTCTAGGCTTACACACAAATAAGCTAAACATTTCCCTTGGTGCGAGATTTAAACTATGAAATTCGGTATTGAATTAGGATTCCAACTCCCACGCCCATGGAGCAGTGAAAGCGAGGCCGAACTTTACGAAAGTCGGCTAACAATTGCGGAATTGGCGGACCAATTAGGGTTTGATTCTCTTTGGGTAGAGGAACACCATTTCTTGGAAGAATATTGTCATCTTTCAAGTCCTGAGGTTTTCCTGGCTGCTTGCACACAGCGTACAACCCAAATCCGCCTCGGATTTGGTGTGATGTTGCTTCCTCCTATGATCAACAATCCGGTTCGTTCAGCGGAAAAAGTAGCGGCATTGGACCTCTTAGCAAAAGGTAGAGTCGAATTCGGAGTTGGCTCCTCTAGCGACCGCCTCGGTACCACAGCCTGGGGGGTTGATTGGGACAAGCGCCAAGAAATGACTGAAGAGGTCCTCGGGCAGGTGGCTAGAATGATGGTTGAGGAACCTTATCGTGGCTATGACGGTGTCCATTTTTCATTTGCTGCAAGGAACGTTCTTCCGAAACCACAACAAAAACCCCATCCTCCCTTGTGGCTGGCTTGTTCTCATCGAGAGAGTATATTAAAAGCCGCACGCCTAGGAATAGGAGCATTATCGTTTGGGTTTACCAATTTTGATACTACTAAACAATGGGTGGAGGCCTACCATGACACCCTCCGAAGAGAAGCAGTTCCTATAGGCTACTCGATCAATCCTAATCTGAGTGTACTTAGTCGACTTATCTGTTGTCCTTCAGATTCCGAAGCAAAGCGGATCGAAGATAAAGTTCATTTCTGGTGGTACAGTTTCGTTCATTATTTTGGTTATGGGAGCCACAAGCCAGGGGTGACTAGCCTGTGGGATAACTATAGTAAATCTGATTATAAATTCGAGTGGGATACCGGCACCATAGGTACACCAGAAAAAATCTCGGCCACATTACGTGAATATGAGCGGGCAGGGTTAGATCAAATAGTCTTCTCAATAGAGGCTGGAAATATTTCGCACGAAGAAATTTGTGCGACTCTGGAATTATTTGCTAAAGAAGTAATGCCTGAATTCAAACAACGAGAGGAAAAACGTTCACAATTAAAAGAGAGCCTTGATCACACGCTTTCTCAGGAAGTTATGGCCAGGAAGGAACAATCAGACGTGTTCGGGGAAATTCCTACGATCGTCATGAAAGACATACGGCCGTGGTATAGCTATATGGGGTTCCCGTTAGACTCGGAAGGGTACCCGATATTAGATGAGATGCAATAGAACGAGCGCGACCGCGTGCCAATATTTCGATTTCTACCGGGTTGTTTGGAAGTTCTATCGTCAACTTAGATATGCATAGGAATCAACTGCAGACTTTTGAGGGGATGAGGTCGTAGTAGGCTGCCAACGTGGTCAGATCCATAAATCTCTGCCATTGGACTGCCTCCAGATCGTTGGCTTTACGCTAAATTGAAGTTCTAATTGCCCGCTAATTCTCTGATTCTGTTGGGTTTAAAATGTGCAGGGTCGGATATGGAACCGAGTAGGCGACCCCTCATTTGGATGTCGGCCCAGGCGTCAGTTCCCTGCGACACTTCCTGAAAATTGATGAGCACGTCTCCGTGTCCCAGTTGTGTTGTGGCGGCCAGCGTTAAATCTCGAACATCTGGGCTGCCGGGGGAACCGTTAATCGTAACAACCAGCGGTAAAGTGAGTAGCCTGGCAAGGGCTTGACCGAACCCCGCGGCGAAAGCGCCGAACTGGCGGTGGGCGCCAGCGAATCGCTTTAAGGCCGAGACGGCTTCTTCTCGGTAGGTCAGTTCGCCGGTCATATCTGACAGGCGAACAAAGAAAGACGCAACAGTAGCATTTTGCGGAAGTTCCGCGATGGGGACCTGCAAGTTGGCGGGGCCTTTTCGACTGATATCGAAGAAACCCCCATCAGCGCTCCGGTGCATGGAAACCAGGTCGGCCGCTAGTAACTTGGCCCGGTCTAGGTATTTCTCGTCCTGAAGCACAGAGTAGGCTTTCAGAAACGCTCCACCCGCTGCCGCCGTATCGGCCAAAAGTCCGGGAGCGTGGGGTTCTCCGTCTGAATAGTGATACATTCCTCCATCCGAGGCCCTAAGTGACTTCCATAGAACTTCTAGGACCAGTCGTGCCCGCTTTCGGCAATCTTCCCGGCCCAAGATCCACCAAGCGTCCAGGAGAGCTATGGCGGTACGTGCGTTGGCGTCGCAGTAGATGTAATTGTCGATCACCGAGATCATGGGGGACGACTCAACGCGGTCTTCTGTGCGCATATAATCCTGGCATCCGAAGAACGCGCCGCCGTCAGTGTCGAGAAGTGTGGAGTCAAGGAATTCTAAAAGTTCTTCGGCGGATTTTCTGTATGCCTCGCCTCCGGTAAGCAAATATACGTGCAGGAAATTTCCGATAAGAGAGGCTTGGTCTTCTAAAAGCTTCTCGGGGTGTGGCTCGTTCCAATCTGGCTTAGAGGAGTAACGGAAAAAACCACCGTCTTCGGAATGAAACGTCTCGCTTTGGAGCATCTTGCCTAGGGTAAAGGTAACATGGTCCAAATAGGCAGTTTCGCCACTGGTCTCGTAAAGGTACAGCAACAGCTCGTTGGCCTCGGCGTGGATGAATTTGAAATAGGAGCCATAGCCGCCATTTTCCCTATCTCCCAATCCCTCGACCATACCGGCGATCTCCCCAACTAACGCCGCCGCCAGCGGCTGGGAGTCGTTCTCCTGTGGGGAATCCGCTAATTGAGGGTGAGTTGCCGATTGCAATAGGCTATCTTTGTCTGACCGGAACTGGGTCACCGTCCTGACCAGAAGATCAACGAAAGGGTCGGTGCCCATGTAGTTAACGGTGAACAGATGCCCACCATCGGGAGTCAGGATTGCGATTGACGGCCAGCCGTTCTGGTTGTAGCGAAGGTCAACATCGGGCCGTTGCGATTCTTCAACCCTGATAGGAATGAAGAATGCGTTAAGCAGGGCAATGGTCTCGTTGTCGGAGAGTGCGTTCTCATCCATCCGCTGGCAGAAACCGCACCAAAAAGCGGTTATGACCAGAACTACCAGTTTGTCTTGCTGGCGGGCCTCTTCGAAAGCGTCCTCGCCCCACTCCCGCCAGTCAATAAGGTGAGCGCGATTTGGACGCACGGAGAAACGAAACATATCAGCTAGTTCTATCCCCGGATGGATTAAGTGGAAGGAGCTTCGTTCTTTAGGGCCTCAATCGCCTGCAGGACGGTCTTGCGCCGCAATTCTTTCTCTTCTTCGGCGGGCAGACCTGCGTCGCCCATCACATGGACGATGCCCTGACCCTGAACGATTCGGTTTGAGCCTACCATCTTGGCGACGGGGACGACCGAGGTTACGTGACACACCGGAATGCCGGCTTTTTCCAACTCGGTAGCTATCGCAGCGCCGCTGCGAGTGCTGGTCCCTCAAGTGGATGTTAGGATCACGGCGTTGACTTCGGATTCCTTTAATTGCTCAGCGATCTCACGGCCCAGACGGCGGCTGTTGGCAATGGGATTTACCAAGCCCGATGTGGAGAAAAACTTATCGTGTAGTTCGCCAATGACGTTGGACTCTTCCAACTCACGGAGTGCGTCCACCGGGACCAGCCGATCTGGGGCCTGCTCAACGTAACGCGTGTCGTAACCACGGTGACTCACTTCGTAATCATCACCCCGGAGACCATTTTTGCCGGAGATATCGTACGCACCCCAATTGGTGGCCGCCCAGGCAGATATGTTATCTGGGTTTCCTACTGGAACCAGGCCTCCATCAGTGATGATGGCCACTTTTGCCTTAGACATATCGACAACCGGAGCAGGAGCGTTAATCGCGGGAAAACTGGGCGCCGGAAGTTCAGATGCGAAGTCCTCACCCTTCACCTTGGCGCTTAACATGGCGACCAAACGCTCGGCGGCGGTATCTTCGACGAAAGCGTCTTTAAGTATGCCCCTGGCGATATACCCTTCTTCTTCTGGCGACCCGATCTGACAGCCCTCAGCCAGTTTGTGGGCCATTTCCGACATCTTGGTCAGGACATCACGCATGGCTGCGGCGTTTTGACCTGAGTCCACTATGAATAAAGATTGGCGGTAGAGGTCAACACCTGGATTCTCCGCGGCCATCCCGGTTACAACGGGAATAACCAACTCGGATGACACAGCAACGCACAATCCCGCTGCGGCCACGCCGTAGCGGCCCGCCTCGAAACAAGGCCCAGCAACGAAAAGGTCTGCCTGGGCCTCTTTGGTCTTCTCAATCACGAATGCTGTCAGAGAGTCCATATTCTCTGTTCCGTAGTTATCCCCACAGATGATGGTGCGAACTATTTGAGCGTCTTCTCCCAATACCTGTTCCAACAGCCGGCCCGGACCCACTGGTTCATCATGGACTTGGGGTTCTGTGTCGGCGTGTTCTTCTCCGCCGATACCGCCGAAAAACTGGTTCAGATAATGGACAATTCGCATAAGGTAGACCTCCCCGGCCGGGTGAGTAACTTCAACTTTTGTTAGGGATTTGGATTACGTTTAGTAGACTAAGGCTCGCAGGCGAGAAATACCCTGCTGGCTGGCTACTCCACAGACGTTGGTAGAAAACAATGTTCGGGGCGCACCCAAGTTTTCGCCAATCTCTCCGTTGCCAGCGATAACCCTGCCTGACGCCGGTACCTGCCAATCGGTGTCTCGGCCGCCAACGTACACTATAGCGTCGACCTCTGGATAGTTGAAGAGCAACGCCGACTCCGCGCGACGGTCCCAGGACATATCGGACACTTGGACGGTTGTCCGTATACCAAGTTCCTCGCATCGGAGTGCCGTCTGGGACATGTCGGCATGGGGCGCTCCTCCCCCGTATTTCGTGAGGACGGCGCCATCTGCGGACAAGTTCCACTTGGCTTGCTCTGCGGCAAACATGCAAATACGGTCCCTCTCTTCGTTATCAGATGCGGCCACTGTGGCTATTGTCCCAACGAGGGTGATCTCATCTTGCTGATGCCGGCGGTACAGTTCGGTGATCACCGGGTGATTCTGGTAAAAATAGGTTTCTGCTCCCATTGCTCGATTGCAAGTGACAACCGCGCCGTCGAGCCATTCATTGGGGTGGAGTAAGACCGGCACCATGCCCGCCGTATTGTCACCGTAGAGAATCTTTTCGTCTATTTCGGCCACTCTCTGCCTGGAGTGGATCTGTCCAATGTAAGCGAGGCGCGGAAGACCCTCCCTGCCTTTCACAAAGGGTCCTTCCGAGTCGAAAATCTCCGAGGAGTCCGGTGTGATTCCCAGAGTGCATTTGGCCAGATAAACCGCTGTCGTCACAGATGCCAGGCGGGTTACAGCGAGCCCAGTGTGGCGTTCTAGTCCTTGGGCTGGATGCGGGGTGATGACCAGGTGATGCAGTGACGTGTATGGAGAGGCTTCGCCCGCAGGCCCGGTCATCTCGAGTATTTTGGCGTTCTCCAGGGTGGCGCCATCATCAACAATCGTAACCGCTGCGCCGCGCAAAACATGAGTGGTTCCTTGGCCCGCCATCTCAATGGGGCTCAGGATGCCAGGAAAATCTGATCCCGAACCGGGCTCTTTGGCTCGTGGTTCAATTATGTCGTAGACGACCCCGATTCGGCATTCTTCACCGGGGCTTACAGTCTCAATGTCGACAGACTGCAATCTGCTGTCTTCCAATAGAAGTTGCCGCAGCTCGACCGGGTCCACTTCCAACTTGTTGCCTTCTAATCTCGTCGCGGCGCCAAGGGTGATTGAACCAATATCGTGGATGGCCAGCGTCAGACGCATTTTTTCCTCTGCTTAGTTTGGATTCTTCGAAAATCGTGTTTATGATGCGGCCCATACAATGTTTTGGCAACCCTCTCCCGTGGCTGGTCCAACGTGTTTGAACTGCCCAAAACCCACTGCTATACTCGACCGACCAACATGCAAACTGAAACTGCCCCAAAAGCGCCGGTGATTCAGGGCGTCCGCTACTTCCTGGCCCACACACCTGGTCTGGTTCAACATGGCTCCAAGCCCTCCCGGGACTTGATGCTGGATCCAGGACTGGTGACCGATTTAGCTTCTCATCTCCGCTCTTTTTCAGAGGCCGCTGCTTATCTTCCCAACCGCGCGTTTCTCGGTGGCATATACCCGGATGAACTGCTGAAAACTCCAAGGCCGTGGTACGGGTTGAACGACAAATCCCCCAGGTGGAACCCCCACGGCGAGATAATGCCCGAAGAGGAATTCTACGGTCTGCTGAAGATCGGCGACTCCTTTGACCTTGTCTGGCTGGATGAGGATTTCATAAAAAATATATCGGCCACCGTTGCCGACCACCCATTGATTTCAGAGGATGACCTGGAAAAACTGGGTCAGGGCCACCCGCATTCAAAGATAAAAGAAATGCTCACTGAATCGGCGGAGAGGTTACCGCTGCAACTCGGTGACGGACGGATTGTTGGATGTGTAGTTGGAGCCCATGACCAAGACGCCACTCTGACTCCCGACGTGCTTCTGGAAAACCTGTCTTGCAAGGTCAGCGCCGCAATGGCTTTCCGCACATTGATATCACAGCTTGGCACCGACCCCAACGATATACCGTACGTTATCAATTGTGGTGAAGAGGCTGTTGGCGAGAGATACCAACGGGGTGGCGGTAATCTGGCCAAGGGGATTGCCGAGATGTGCGGCTGCAGCAATGCCTCCGGATCGGATGTAAAAGCTTTCTGCTGCGGCCCGGTACACGCCATGGTTATGGCGGCGGCTTTGGTGAACTCAGGCGTTTACAGGCAGGTGGCGGTGGTGGCAGGGTGCTCACTAGCAAAGCTAGGTATGAAATTTCGAGGGCACCTGAACCATGACCAACCAGTGTTGGAAGACGTCTTGGCAGCCACGGCAATCATGATTGGCGAGGACGACGGTGTATCACCCGAACTGCGTCTCGACTCCATAGGTAGGCACACGGTAGGCGCCGGGTCTTCTCAGCAAGCAATCATGAAATGTTTGGTCTCCGAGCCCTTGGAGCGTCTGGGCCTGCGGTTCGGGGATGTGGACAAGTATGCCACAGAGCTGCACAATTCTGAGGTGACGGAACCTGGCGGCAGCGGAGACGTCCCTTTGCTCAACTACCGTATGATTGCCGCCATGGCCACGGTGAATAAAGAGATTGCCAAGGCCGAAATACCGGCTTTTGTTGAAGAACATGGGATGTTGGGCTATTCCCCTACCCAAGGCCATATCGCTTCCGCGGTCCCTTTTTTGGCCCATGCAGTAGACCGGATTAAAGCCGGCGAAATGGAACGGGCCATGTTTTTGGCCAAAGGTAGTTTGTTTCTGGGACGCATGACCCAACTATCGGACGGTATGTCCTTTATCTTAGAAAAGAATCACAAACTTAGAAGAGGCCGAGCCTGATGGACTTAAAGAACAAGAGGATCATCGCCTTGGGTGAGCGAGACGGAATACAGGGCAGCGCCATTTCGCTGTGCGTCCGGAGCGCTGGCGCTGAAGTTGTGCTGGACGTGACCCACTGCTTTGTTTGAACCTCTGCCGGCGCGCTTGACCTGGACGGTCAAGATGAAATCAAGAAGGTGGCTGATCGCCTCGGTACGGAAGATATGGTGGTGATTCTAGGGACGCCAAACGCCGAAAGCAGCAGGCTATATGGGCTGACCGTTACAGAGGGTGACCCGTCCTGGGCCGGTGTATTGGCTGGAGCCAACTTGAATCTGCCCGTCTACCATATAACTGAACCTGAGATTAAAGCTCAGATAGACGCTGATATCTATGAAGACCAAGTTGGTTTAACTGAGATTGTCCTGGATACGTGCGAGATTCTTGAGGCCTTGAACCACGTGCGTAATGGCGACGCGTAGGAGTCTTAGTGGAACTGCAAATCACCATTCCCCAACGATAGGGATACTCGTTCGGACTTAGAGCCGCCTAATCGGATTCGACAGCATTGGTATCGTTTATCATTGCAGGGACTGATAAGCGATAGTCCGGTTGTCGCAGGCTAAGGAACTGTAAGGGTCAAGCTAGTTGGACTTGGCCGTCACATCAGGTTCAACTCTGCATATCCGCTTTCAGCAACTTCATTGCAACGCTCTCGATAAGAATACTGACTGCCTCTATAAATGGCTATGATCCGCTTTTGCCTACCCTCCAGGTTACTATTGACGCCAGTCATCCAAGAATCTATCTGGTTGGTCAAAAGGCCTTCACCTTGTTCCAATACGTATTCATGCCAGATGGCAACCGCTTCAGATGTGGCTTCTGCACGTGTCAGATCTCGTTCTTTCATATGCTGCATCAAGTCGGTTATCCATTCGACGTTGAATTCGATACTCCGGGGATTATTCCCTAAGAGTCCATGAGGCCCTAGAATCATAAACAGATTAGGAAAGTTATGGATCTGAAGGCCTAGAAAGGTCGATAACTCTTGCCTCCATTGTTCTTTTAATCTGCTCCCGTTAACACCCATGATATCTATTCTGTCGTAACTGCCCAGTATCGCATTGAATCCTGTCGCATAGATTATGAAATCAAAATCAAACTCTTTATCAGTGGTTAAGATCCCCTTTGGAGTGATCCTCTTGATGGGTGTCTCGTTTATATCTATAAGTTCGACATTTTCCCGATTGTAGGATTCGTAATATCCTGTTTCGAGAGGAACCCGCCTTGTCCCAAACCCATGATCTTTGGGAATCAATTTCTCTGCCACCTTAGGATCATTCACGCGCCTTCGAATCTTATCTGCCACGAAATCTGACATAGCCTTGTTCGCTTTCGGATCAGTTAGGACATCTATGAAATTCCCCTGCCATATACCGAAACCTTTACTGGCGTAAAGATGCTCCCAAAATTCATATCGTTCTTTTTCTGAAACTTCAAAAGTGCCTCTTGGGTCAGCAGTATGCAAGAATCCTGCCCGTGTTTGGCCACAAAGCTCAAACATCTCTTTATACCCAGCCCTAATGGCCTCCATTTCATCTGACTTGATGTTTGAATTGTGAAGAGGAGCACACCAGTTCGGTCGACGCTGGAATACAGTGAGATGACCGGCGTCTTTGCATACTTCTTGGATCGCTTGTACTCCGCTAGCTCCCGTACCGATAACTGCCACCTTTTTGCCTGCAAGATCTACGGGCGTATGGGGCCATCGGGAGGTGTGAAAAGAATCTCCTTTGAAAGATTCAATCCCCTCGATCTTAGGTAAAGTAGGTTCAGAAAGTACACCGATCCCTGCAATGAGAAATCTGCTTCTGTAAATACTTCCATCCTGTAATTGGATCTGCCAACTACGAGTATCGTCACTATAGATAGCCGATTTGACATCGCTTGAAAATTGGATGTCTTTGATCAAGTCAAATTTATCGGCTACATGTTGGAGATACCTCAGAATCTCAGGCTGTGATGCAAAATGTTCGGACCAATCCCATTCGTCGAGAAGCTCCTGTGAAAAGGAATAGGCGTAGGAGTAACTTTCCGAATCAAAGCGAGCGCCTGGGTAGCGATTCCAATACCAGGTACCCCCTACTCCTGTCCCCGACTCGAACACGCGAACGCTCATACCTATTTTTCGTAGTTTATATAGCTGATAGAGCCCAGACATGCCCGCCCCTACGACAATAGCGTCATAATCAAGGCCGATATCCGAGAGAGGGTGATTTGAGGTAGCGGCTGGTTGCGTCATTCCACTTCCTAGTTGATATTGATTTTTATTAATATAACATCCCGTCTTTCTTAGCTAACGACGACACCAAGTACCGCAATGTGGCTCCTGATGCGCGCGAGCCGTCGGTTGCCGTGTCTAAGGAAGCCTCCGATGCACGTAGCTGTGTGCACCTCCGTCAGGTAGTACCCAGGTATGTATTAACTAACAGCGGTTGTCACCAGGGATACAGCCGCGTTTTCGACGAGCGCCAGATGAGTCGGGGTGCTACTAGTTGGAGCGCTATTACAGGATTACTTTTGGGCGTTTTGGTCTGGGACAATTGCGCCCATGGTGGTCAGATCGCATACCTTAGAGGCTACTACGAAGGAATGGGCTGGCCTGTATAGTTTGGGTGAAGGCTCAGCCGAACCGTGAAACCCCTGCAATCCCACTCCCGCGATGCCGCTAACTCTTCGGCCACTATATCAGCCACTTTTGGGGTATCCTTGGCCATGGAATGCAAAGTGGTATAGGAGGTCTAATGTATATCGTTAATGTCCCAATCCAAATCAAGGAAGGGTTCAAGGAACAGTTTGTAGCTGGAATAAAAGAGAATGCTAGTCATGCCCAAAACGACGAACCAGGCTGCCTACAATTTAACGTTATCCAGGACGCGAACGATATCAACAGAATATGGGTTTATGAGGTTTATAAGGACGAGGAGGCATTCAAGGCTCATCAACAATCGCCCCATTATCTGAAATTCAGAGGTATGGCCGATGAATGGCGAACTGATACCTCAGCCAAGGGCGCTGGAAGAGGTTGCACTAATATATGGCCACCCGACAATGAGTGGTCGTAACCGATTGCTGGATGAAAAGAGCCTCAGCATCAAACCCGGGAACCCCTATAATCATGTTCCAGAGTTGCATGCTGAGGCCTCGGTTGATGAAGAGGAATCCATCCGTCAGGGGTAGGAACTCCCAAAGGACTCGGCAACCACGCCCTCTGACCTCGCTCCGTAATCTTCACGCTCCGGCTGCACATACCATACCCTTAAAGTAATCCACCCGGTTATGGATTCCCGATGGGGGTGTCGAAGAAACAACAAGAGCCCCCCCGTTTGAGGGGGGTTCTTTCATCTTTCGCTCCGGGCAAAAAAGAGCGCTTTCAGTTTGTCTGGGGATTCCGGTGACGGTTTATTCCAGGTTTAGTTGTGAACCCAAGGGGGTGATAATCTTTTCTTGCTTAGTTCGCTATAATCCCGAGGATCAACTACGGCAAAGGAACAGAACGTGCAAACACAGATCGCACGGGCCATGTTTCAGGTTTACGAGCCGATTGTCCTCGCTGCCGGCGGGAGTAACACTCCAGAGAACCAGATTATCTGTAAGCAGCTAGGGCTGGGCGATCATCGCATGAGTTACTATGCGACACGGTCCGCCCCGTTAGGGCGGGTGGGTGCTGAGGTTGTCTCTGCGACCTTTTATCATCACAGTGTGGAGATGGTTTCACCTGCGATCCCGCTTGCCTGGAGCATCGCCAGCCCGGAGACAATCGTCGCAGCACGTTTCGAGGCGGTGGATCTGGCGCTCCGGCGGTTGCTTCCACAGCAGATTGAATCCGCTGAGATTGTCGAGGCAGTCTCATTAGTACGCGAGGCTTTGTTGGGTTGTTCAATTGCCGGCCGGCCTCTATTCGCAGCCCACGCGGCACTTCAGTGGCCGAGTCTACCCCACGTCGGTCTGTGGCATGGTCTCAATCTATTTCGAGAGCATCGCGGCGATGGGCATATTAGCGCAGTGATGGCGGCTCGGCTAACTCCCAATCAAGCTGCACCGATCCTGGCCGCGGCGACTGGGGAGGCTCGAAACAGCCGTAGCGCGCGTTGGCCAGATGATATCTGGGATCAAACGGTGGCGGAGCTGCAAGAGCGAGGCTGGCTAGACGGTGCTGGAATGCTGACAGACGAGGGCCTCGCAGCTCGAACCCGCATCGAAGATGAAACTGATGGCTTAGCCCTCGGCCCTTGGTTACAGCTTGGTAAAGAACGTACCCATCGTCTGTGGACGATTCTGAATGATTTGTTGCAAGTGATCCTCGACCAAAACGGTTTGCCGCGTCTCAGAACTCCCATCGGACTTAGCTGGCCAGCGCAGTGGCCGGGCTAACGAGGGGAGGATGCAGGGCAACGTTCCTTAAATCATGATTTAGCACCTGGAAGGGACGCAACAATGGCCATCACTCCGTTCAAAGTAGAAGTAGCCGAACACATTCTTGAGGATTTGGGGGAACGGTTGGACCGTACACGGAGGCCTGACGAGATTGCCGGCTCCGGATGGGATTACGGGAGCAACCTGGATTACATCAAGGAATTGGTGGAGTACTGGCGTACCACCTTCGACTGGCGGTCCCAAGAGAGACTGATTAATTGCTTCCCCCATTTCAAGACTAATATCGAAGGACTGGAGGTCCACTTTATCCATGAGAAAGGCAAGGGTCCAAACCCCATGCCTCTAGTGATAACGCACGGCTGGCCGGGCCCCTTCTTCGAGATGCACAAAATAATACCGCTTCTAACGGATCCCAGTAATTACGGTGGTGACGCTAAAGATTCATTTGATGTGGTGGTGCCATCCATGCCGGGCTACGGTTTTTTCCAACAAGACTGTGGGGCCGGGTATGGACGTGTCGGCGGTGGCTGGCATGTGGGCCAGACTGATGGTGGATGACCTTGGGTATCAGCGTTTCGCTGCTCGAGGGGGTGACTGGGGAGGAGCGGTTACCAGCAAGCTGGCTTTCTCATACCCC
>CEUD01076764.1_pt1 | contig 15203 bp, 16 predicted proteins | sample 356481 | NCBI WGS metagenome assembly CEUD01 (sample SAMEA2623314, study PRJEB7988) | marine metagenome | isolation source: saline water (ENVO:00002010), including | reverse complement strand
GGCGGTGACGCTGCCGCCCACGCCGCCACCCAGAACAAGAATTGTCTTACCAGTCATTGTTTCTCTCCTTTAGGTTTCTTCTCTGCAGTACCTGCATTAAGTCGGCTATGCCGATCTTGAAGGCTCAACCCGCACCGTGGGAAACATCTGTCAGACTGTGACTATTATTGACTATAAAAGTGTTGACAGTCTACACTGCGTCAAACTATAATACAATAGACTATTTATTTGAATAGAGATAACTAACGGTTATAGATATGGATTTCCCCGATTAGGTGTTTTCCGAGAGGCCGCACCTTTCGTACCTTGAATATCATCGACGACTTCAACCGCGAAGTATTGTGGATTGAGATTGATACATCCTTACTCACCGAACGGGTAATCCGCGCACTAAAGGTGCTCGCTTCCTGGCGGGGCTACCCTAAGTAAATCCGCTTGGACAATGTCCCGGAGTTGATCTCGCAGAAGATGGCTGCACGTGCGGTTGAGCTCGCATTTATCCAGCCGGATGAACCTGCTCAGAGTGCCTATATTGAGTGTTTCAACCGCACCTTTCGGGAAACTGTGCTGTATGCACACCTTGTCGCGTCTTTGCGTGAGGCGCGGGAGATCGCTGAAGAATGGATCGAAGAGTATAATGCTACTTGCGCACACGAGGCTCTGCAGAACCAGTCACCTTATCAGTATGCTAGTGAATGCGCCTGATCATCCCACTTTTCCGTGGTATGAAAAATGGGGTGTTGACAGCATGTGTGTCGCAAGCAACAGGCTTTAGTTCACGGGAAATGATTTTGCGCGCGATAAACTGCATTAAAGTGCCTCTGATCATCATTAAAGTCACTAAATACACACAATAAAAAGGAGTGCTTGGAGCATGGATAACAAACAAAAGTACGATCAAGTGTTTATTGATTGTTTTTCTATCGACAAAAGTACATTGAATGAGGATCTTGTCTATAACACAATCGAGTCATGGGATTCTATCGGCCATATGGGTTTAATCGCTGCCTTGGAGGAAGCATTTGATATCGTCATGGAAACAGATGATATTATTGACTTCAGCTCTTATGAAAAGGGTTTCGAAATACTTTTGGGATATGGCATTGAGTTCTAGAGGTATGGATGAATTCCTATGATGATTTAGAGCAGTATTGTTCCAATACAGCTGTCATCACAGGACATTCTGAAGAAATAAGCTATGCAGAATTGTTGGAAACAGCTGACAATATCGGGCAACAACTCCCAAACCGTTGTCTCGTATTTGTAGTTTGTAAGAACTGTTTTGAATCCGTAGCGGGGTACATAGGTTTTATTCGAGCTAGAGCTGCCCTGGTTTTAATTCCTGACGCAATCGATAACAAATTCTTTGCCAAACTTCTTGAGACATATAAACCTGGATACATCTACCTTCCTAAGGAACAACCCCTATTGTTGAGCAATGTTGAAATTGTTTCGTCTCATCGTAGCTATACCTTACATAAAACCAACTACTGTATAGACTATTCCCTTCATGACGATCTTGCTATGTTAGTGAGCACGTCGGGTAGTACAGGCAGCCGCAAATTCGTACGACAATCATATGGTAACGTCAATAGTAATGCGGGTGCTATTGGTCAATATCTTGGCATTACTAGTGCTGATCGTCCCATCACCACATTGCCTATGAGTTACACCTACGCTCTTTCCATAATCAACAGCCATCTACTAAAGGGGGCGTCAATCATCCTTACAGAGGCATCGCTAATGGAGAAGCGTTTTTGGGAGGCACTTAGAGACAACAATGCAACCACGTTTGGTGGTGTCCCATATTCATTTGAAATGTTGCAGAAATTGCGGTTTGAGGAGATGGACTTACCGAGTATTAGATATATCACACAGGCGGGCGGGAAATTAAATCTGGACTTGACATCTGAATTTGTTGAGAATTGTGCACAGAAAGACATAGAATTTATTGTGATGTACGGTCAGGCCGAGGCAGCTCCACGCATGTCCTATTTGCCGTGGCAGCATGCTCGCACAAAGATTGGCAGCGTGGGTATTGCCATTCCTGGAGGAAAGTTTTGGTTGGAGGATGAATGTGGAAATGAAATAATAGACAGCGATGCAACAGGTGAGCTTGTCTATCAAGGTGACAATGTGACGATGGGTTACGCAGAAAGCCGTTTTGATCTACGGAAAGGTGATGAAAACAACGGAATACTTCATACAGGTGATCTGGCAAGCAGGGACGCAGACGGATTTTATTATATTACTGGTAGAAAGAAACGCTTTTTGAAGATGTATGGTCATCGAGTGAACCTTGATGAAATTGAAGATCTTGTCAGGGCAGCAGGTCACAACTGTGCATGTGTCGGTACTGATGACAAATTGAAGATATATTTTACGAAACCGGGGGAAAACGACCGAATCGTAAGTTATGTGTCAAAACGGACTGGAATAAATACCGCAGGATTTGTCTCTGTGTACATAGACGAAATCCCACGCAATGAATCTGGGAAGGTTCTGTATTCAGCGCTAGGATAGAATTAGAGAAAAAACCGCGATGTTTGATCTTGACAGCATAATCGATACACCTCCATTTTCATTGGCAAAACAGAAAAAAAATTGGCTTTATGTAAATGCCCTACATGAACTCACGAAACACCATTATGCAAATTGTACCCAATACCGGAAAATTCTCGATGTGTTAGGGTTTGACCCTAAAGTTACGTACAATATAGAGGATTTGCCGTTTATACCGGTGCGGCTCTTCAAGGATTATGATTTGTTGAGCGTGGAAAAATCCGAAATCATCAAGATGATGACCTCATCGGGCACTACGGGACAAAGTGTTTCCAAGATATTTCTTGACCGGAAAACCGCAACTCATCAAACGAGGGTTCTTGGTAAGATTGTGTCGAGTTTCATCGGTACCAAGAGAATTCCTATGCTAGTTATTGACACTAAATCTGTTCTGAAGGACCGTAATATGTTCACTGCGAGGGGTGCAGGAATATTGGGGTTTTCCGTGCTTGGTTACGACGTGACTTATGCGCTTGACCACGATATGAACTTTGATTTTGATGTGGTGGAAACTTTTTGCAGTAAACATAAGGAAGAGACCATCTTGATTTTCGGCTTTACCTTTATGATATGGGAACATTTGTGTAAGAAATTATCTGACCATGGCAAAAAACTATCGCTTGAAAATGGTATTCTGATCCACGGCGGCGGATGGAAAAGGCTAAGTAAAGAGGCGGTGGATAACCAGGCACTAAAATCTTTACTTCAGGAGCTATGTGGGATTACGATGGTCCGAAATTATTATGGTATGGTGGAGCAAACAGGTTCCATTACTATGGAATGTGAGGCTGGTTACCTGCACAGTTCCATTTTCTCCGATGTAATTGTCCGTAATGCCAATTTTTCTGTCTGTGGTATGCATGAAACGGGACTTATACAGCTTGTATCACTTTTACCACTGAGTTATCCCGGTCATAGCATATTGTCTGAAGATGCCGGCGAGATTGTTGGTGAGGACGATTGTTCGTGTGGCAGATTGGGCAAGTATTTCAAGGTCCACGGTCGTGTCATGGATGCAGAGATAAGGGGGTGTAGTGAAATAAATGCTTGAAAACGATGGTGTCACGTATCTGTTGGGAAACCAAACAGTATCGAATCGCCCGCTCCCGCCATATGATGACCTTTTATGTGAATTTGCTGGCGACCTTTCGTCTGAGCTACGGTCACACAAAAATGCAGAAGCGCATCCTGATGTCATGACGTTTGCGTTCTGGTGTAGGAAAGCAAATATCTCCAAACTCAAAGCAAATTTCGCCGATGGCAAGGCTCGCTTAGGATTTGGACTTGTGTTTCACATAACACCGTCGAATGTTCCAGTTAATTTCGCCTTCTCGTTTGCTTTCGGTTTCATCTCTGGTAATGCAAACATTGTAAGAGTGCCTACCAGCCCGTTTCCGCAAGTCGACATTATTTGTGAAGCCATAGAACGGCTGTTTGAGCAAGACAAATATAGTGAGATAAAGGCCATGACTGCCTTCCTTAGGTATCAACGAAACGATGTGCTTACCAACATGTTGTCGGCGAACTGCAATGCTCGCATAATATGGGGAGGTGACGAAGCTATAAGAAACATTCGCCAATCGCCTATGCGGGAACGCAGTGTCGAAATAGTGTTTGCCGATAGGTACTCATTTTGCGTCATGGACGCTTCGGCGGTAGTTAAACTTGATGAGGATGAATTAAAGCGGCTGACTGAAGGCTTTTTTAATGACACATATCTAATGGATCAGAACGCTTGCTCATCACCGCATTTGATAATTTGGCTAGGCGATGATGTGCAGGCTGCAAAAGAGAAATTCTGGACGGCAGTCGCGCGTATGACAGCGAAAAAATATCAACTCGCTGACATTAATGCAGTAGACAAATATACACTACTTTGTCGGGATGCCATTGAACTTAGTGACATCGTCTCCGTCAAGAAGCATGGTAACGATGTCTACCGCGTCGCTATCAACAACTTGCCTGATAATATGGACACTTTGCGCGGCAAGTGTGGGTATTTCTATGAATATGATGCGGCCAATATTGATGTCCTGGTTCATATCATCAACGATAAATATCAAACCATAACCTATTTTGGAGTAGACAAGTCGTTGCTTCTTGATTTTGTCATTAAGAATCGCCTTTTGGGTGTAGACCGCATTGTGCCCGTAGGTGATGCTCTTAGCGTAGGAGTTGTATGGGATGGGTATGACGTTGTGAGAAGTTTGTCAAGAGTCGTTGATTTGAGATGATATACAGGAATAGAGTTATTGAGTGGAACTCAGTATATGGAAAGCATTAGGTTAGACCTAAACGGTATTTGTGAATATCAGCGAAATCGACCTCCATTCCTTATGATTGACTTTGCCGAGGAGATTATCCCTGGTGTTAGCGCCAAAGGGTATAAAAACTTAGTGGATGAGTGGTTCTTCGAGTGCCATTGGCCAGGAGATCCCAATATGCCGGGCATGCTTCAAATAGAGGCGTTGATACAAATGAGTGCACTAACCGTCTTAACTTTACCCGGTAATAAGGGAAAACTTGTTTATGTGACTTCCGTAGATAATGTCAAGTTCTCGAGGAAGATTGTTCCCGGTGATCGATTAGCTGTTGAGACAAAGCTGCTTTCCTGGAAACGTGGCGTAGGTAATTGCACCGGAATAGGTTCGGTAAGTGGAGAGATTGCTTGTAAGGCTGATTTTCACATTGTCATGCCAGACGTACTTAATAAGTATAAAGTATCGTAATATTAATACATTAAATTAATTACGTGATGTAACAGAAAGTGGGCAAAGGACTCAACACATATCGCAATCTCATTAAAGGTAATCAAAATGAATAACTTGGAAAAGTACAATCAATGTTTCATGGATTGTTTTTCAATTGATGAAAGTGTGTTAAATGACAAACCTCTCTACAACATTATTTCAGAATAGGATTCTATTGGTCATACGACATTGATTGCAGCAATTGAAGAAGTGTTTGACATAATGATGGAAACTGACGACATCATTGAATACAGCTCTTACAAGAAGGGCTTTGAGCTGATTGCCAAATACGGAGTGGACTTTTAGTATGGGTATCAATATCACTACAATTTTTGATTGTATTTATAGTGGAATATAGAAACAGTTAATAAGGATGAAACTTTAAATGATTACATGTTTAGTGTTGGTTGAACGTGGAGGAGACGCTCGTTTAGATATTGTTTCTAACGACTATACGGAAGCTACAAAAAGTGCATTTTCTAGATTAATAGGCTCGGGTGCCCAAGACATCAACCGTTATCTACAACATGGCACTCTTAATAAGAAAGCGGCTAATTTTTCGGATACAGATATGGAATTGAGTTTAACGAGTGTGGTATTGGCGACATCACTTGAACGTTCTGGCATCGATTTTGTCGTATATGATGATGAAGATATTATTGATAAATACAAGAATAAGTTAGAGAAGGAAATTGAATCAGGTATAAAATTTGTATGTATATCCACGACTTTTTTTTGGGACATGAAACATCTTAAGAAAGTGATAAGGTTTTTTCACCAGAGAGATAAAGAGATAAGAATTATTTTAGGTGGACAGGGGTTGTCGGTCTGGGGAGATAATGCGTATGACGACCTGAATGATGTGTTTTGTTTCTGTTATGGCGATATTGACTATTTTGGGAATTACATCGGCGATCTCTTAAACGCAAAGATACCAGAAGAATTCGAATTGAAAATTTCCAAAACCGGGAAGGCATTTTATGTTCTAACTAAATTCATCCCTGATCTTGATTCACTCTTACTGCCAGATTGGGGGCTGTTAAATAGACATGACTTTAATGACAATTATTATGCAACACATCCACTTCCGGAAAGAGTATCTGTTGAAGAACGGCGAGGCTGTGTTTTTAGGTGCGCATTTTGCTCATATCATACCCTGAATACCCACAGACAAAAGAGCTCGGAAAGAATTGTTGAAGAATTAGTTAATCTTAAGAGTTTAGGGTATAACAAAGTAAATTTTACTGGGGCTGAATTTTTGGCGCCTCCGAGAAAATGTCGCAGGACTTTGGAACTCATAATCGAATCTAATCTCAATATGGACCTGTTTGGATATGCTAGAATCGATATTTTGCACAAACACCCGGAATTGATGGATCTGATGGCCGAGGCGGGTTTTACTGCTACCTATTTTGGTGTTGAATCCGGAGACCAAAGTATTCTCAAGGCAATGGACAAGAATTTCAACCTTGAGAAGAGTTTGCCGGAAGTTTTAGACAAACTTAAAAACTATGACATAGATGTGTGGGCGTCGTTTATATTCGGGTTTCCTGGTGAGACGGAACAGACAATAACAAACTCGACAGAATTTATTATTAGTCGTAATTTTGACGCCCTGGATTTACATGCGCTACAGGTCGTTCCTGGAACACCTTTAGATTTAAATAGAGAAAAATACGGACTCAAGACATTGGGCAACTTTTGGGCGCATCCTACGATGTCAATTAGAGAAATACCTAAGCTAATGCGAAAAGTGTTCGTTGATATCTATCCGAATTGCGATAGTTCTGTGCTCCATATTCGCGACCATTTAGGTAAATATTTTCCTCATAGGGATAGATCTATAGATACTGCTCGAGCAATTGATCGATGTTTGCACGAATTCATTTATGTCGAATTTAATGACTCCATAAAAACAAAAGGAGAACACTTATTAAAACCTTGGAATGAACTAAAAGAACAAATCGACTATATACCAGGTTATATTTTAGAATGACCATTAGACAATCATTATCAGTTTTTGTTTTCGCATGGAAATAGAATAAGGCGCGTTATTAATGAACTTGCTTGACAAACCACGAGCGTAATTAATGAACTTGCTTGACAAACCACGACTCGTGGAAAAATTAAAGGCTTTCTATGACTATACAAAGGCAAACCATGGGCAAATAGGTACCAAACAGAGAGGAATTGATCTGAATCTTAATAATGCTTGCAATCTTACTTGTAAATACTGTTTCACTAATTCCCCGATTGGAGATCATGCTAAGGATACCTTAGATCTTGATATGGTTGCTAGCATCGCCGATCAGGCTGATGAGTTGGGTATATTCGAGTTCGACTTGCAAGGGGGAGAATTATTATTAAGGCCGGAACTGTTGTTTCAAGCAATTGAAGCTATACAGCCAGAGCGCTTCTATCTTTATCTGACCACAAATGGGTATTTCTTAGATAAAGTAATGGCACAACGTCTTGCTGATGCTAAAGTAGGACGGGTTTCAGTAAGTGTCGACAGTTTTGACGAAAAAACACATGATGCAATAAGAGGCCGAAAGGAATCATGGCGCAGAGCTATGGCAGGCCTAAAAAATGTTCAGGAGGTCGGTATGCACCCCTATCTCAACATTACAGTCGGCCATTACAATGCTTTTTCTGAAGACATTGAATTACTTTGCCAATACTCAGAAGATCACAATTATACTACGCTACTCAATGTGGCGGTACCTTCTGGAATGTGGCTAAAAATTGATAAGATGATAGAAATAGTTGTTGATGAAAAGGACAAAGCAAGATTAATGGAACTTAGAAAGAAACACAGAAATATTCTCAGAAATCTATGGAATCCCTTTGACAAACATTATGAAAGTGTGCTTGGCTGTAATACTGTGAATCGAATGTACATAACTCCATTAGGTGATGTACTTGCTTGTCCATATGTGCATATTAAGATCGGAAATGTTTATGAAAACACTTTGGAAGAAATACGAGATTATGGTTTCAGTATTAAGCATTTCAACCAATATAGTTCACTTTGTTTAGCAGGTGAGGATACTGAATTTATACAGAAATATATGAGTTTCGAAGGCCAATCAATATTTGATCCTGCAATAGCTCAAGAAATATTCAATAAAGATGATTTCGTAAACTGAACGGTACATACAATTCTACTCAAAGGGAAAACAGCGGTTGTTACTGGTTGCAGCCGCGGTATCGGGAAAGCTATCTTGCATGCGTTCGCCATTAATGGTGCAAATGTGTGGGCTTGCGCCCGTCGGTCAGATGATCAGTTTACGAAGTATTTAGCAAATCTTGAAAAAGAGACTTGCGTGAATATCTTACCTGTATACTTTGATCTTGCGGATGTTGAGGAGGTAAAAACTGGAGCTAAAAAGATCATGTCGGCGAATAGATCCGTTGACATCCTCGTCAACAACGCGGGCATCATCTACACAGCCCCATTTCAGATGACATCGGCGCACAAAATGAAGGAGGTGTTTGAAATAAATTTCTTTTCACAATTGCTATTGACGCAATATATCGTGAGAATGATGATTCGCCAAAAGACCGGAAGTATCATCAATATTTCGTCCAGTGCGGCGATCGAAGGCAACGAAGGTCGGACAGGATATGCATCTGCGAAAGCGGCAATGATTGCTTCGACGAAAGTAATGGCAAAAGAACTAGCAGCTTTTAACATTAGAGTAAACGCTATTGCTCCGGGACTTACCCAAACAGAAATGATGTTACGTAGTACCCCTGAGGATGCTTTGCAGGAAACACTAAACAGGATTTGTATGAGACGAGTTGGCCAGCCTGAAGAGATTGCAAATGCGGTATTATTTCTAGCCTCCAATCTATCATCATATATCACCAGTCAAGTCTTGCGCGTGGATGGAGGAATGTAATAAATGGGAGATCGCAAACAAATAATAAAGAAACTGGAAACCAAGGCGATGAGGATGAGGAAGAAAGTGCTGGACATGGCCCTAACTGCAGGTGCTAATAGTTCACATTTCGGAGGCGGTCTTTCAATTGTTGACATAACCGCGACACTCTATGGTGAGATAATGAATTTGGATCCTAATGATCCTGAATGGGTAGGACGTGATCGGTTTATTCTAAGTAAAGGTCACGGAGTTCTCGGTTATTACACAGCCCTCTCGGAAATCGGTTATATTCCTGAAGAAGATCTCAAAACATTTGAAAAAAATGGTAGTTATCTTTACGGTCATCCAGTAATAAACCATCCGAAAGGTATTGAATTTTCAAACGGTAGTCTTGGAATGGGTCTGTCGCTTGGTGTTGGTGTCGCTCTAGCGGGCAAGAGAAAAAACTTGGATTTCATAGTTTATGTATTGCTGGGCGATGGTGAATGTAATGAAGGGTCTGTATGGGAAGCAGCCATGGCATCTACCCATTATAAATTAGATAATCTAGTTGCGATTCTGGACAAAAATAACTTGCAGCAGACTGGTGCAAATAGTGAAATCATGAGCGTAGGTGATCTTGCCTCTAAATGGAAAAGTTTTGGTTGGTCTGTGTCAGAAATTGATGGCCATAATATTGCTGAAATTTATGATGCATTAATGAGTGCAAAAAAACAGAGGCTTCCACATGCGATTGTTGCAAATACGATAAAAGGCAAAGGGTTTTCGTTTGCTGAAAATAATAATGCATGGCATCATGCGCCATTAAGTTTGTCCCAATATGAAGCTGCGCTGGAAGAGCTTAATTATGATATATAAAAAAACTATATGAAGATTAATGAATCAAGAATAAAAATGTGGTCCCGTGTTGGTCCCCGGGCCACTTTTGGACTAGCTGCGTTAGAATTGGGGGAAACAATCGATGATCTTTTGATCCTAACCGGTGACACTTCAACGTCTGCTGGTTTAGAGCGATTCAAAAAAACATACCCCGAAAAATTTTTAGATGTTGGTATTGCTGAGCAAAACATGATTGGCATTGCAGCAGGCCTTGCGAGCGAGGGGATTAAGGTCATAACTGCTACATTTGCCCCTTTTCAAACAATGCGTTGCTGTGAACAAATTAAGGTCAATTTGGCATATATGAAACGTAATGTCTGCATGGTTGGTCTTGCTAGTGGTGTTGTGCTCGGGACACTTGGGTATACGCACTGTTGTATTGAGGATATTTCTATTATGAGATCTATGCCTGGCATAACAGTCGTATCCCCAGCTGATTGTACTGAGACGGTAAAAGCTGTCCTTGCTGCTGTCCACCATGAACAATCGGTCTATATTCGGTTAACGGGCGGTGCCGGAACCCCTTTAGTTTACGATGAGGACTACCAATTTGAGATAGGAAAGGCAATTGTGCTGCGTGGTGGCGGTGATATAACAATAATTGCCACCGGTACCATGGTCTCCGAATCGCTTAAAGCAGCAGCAATATTGTCCGAGCAGGACATATCTTCAGCAGTTATAGATATGCATACTATAAAACCACTTGACACTGCTGTCATTGACAAGGCCTGTGAGTCTTCAAGACTTATTGTATCTGTTGAAGAGCACAGCATTGTCGGCGGGCTTGGAAGTGCTGTAGCTGAATATAAAACAAAACTAACAAATACACCTCCTCAGTTATTCATCGGATTGCCTGATAAATATGGTGAAACTGTGGGTGAGTATAGCTTTTTGTTAGAGAAATATGGACTAACAGCTGAGCAGATAGCCACAAGAATCTTGAATCAATATGGAAGAACACAATAATTATATCAGCTACAAAGAAATAATCTCTCGAATTGATATAAATTACGGAGATATTGTAGTTGTGGGTTCTGACTTATTGCGATTCATGTGCGTATGTCGAGATAATAAGGAACAATTTAATCCGAACATATTTATTGATTCAATAATCGCGAAAATTGGTGATAAAGGAACATTGCTCTTCCCCACCTTTAATTGGGATTTCTGCAAAGGGAAAACATTTGACTATCGAAAAACGTTATCACAAGTGGGCGCAATTAACAATATAGCACTCAAGAGGAATGATTTTAAGAGAACAAGACACCCGATATATTCTTTTGTAGTATGGGGAAAAGATCAAAATTATCTGTGTCATTTAGATAACATCAGTGCATGGGGATCCGATTCGCCTTTTAGGTATCTTTATGAAAATCGAGCCTTTCACCTGTCAATAGGTATACATTATCCTAAAACGTTTTGGTTCGCGCATTATGTGGAAGAGGAAGTCGAGGTAAACTATCGATTTCACAAGAAATTTGTAGCACGTTATATTGATGAAAATAGAGTGCTAAGGAATGCTACATATAGCATGTACGTTAGGGATTTAAATACGAATATTATTAGAACAGCAATAAAACCCAAATTGGATGATATTCTGTTAGACAATGGTTGTTATAATGAATATTGTATTAATGGAATATATTTTGGATTAGTTGATTTGTATGGAGCTATCAATATTATGGTAGATGATGTTAGAGCGGGAGGTGACCTAGTATATCCTGTAACTAATGCCAAATAATATTAAATTGGTCTATTGTTTGGAAAGTGGAAGCAACTGCCAGGTGCAACTATGGATGAGTGGCTCAAGAATACCCTATTTGGTGATTTGCAACCTTGATAAAATTCAGGTCTGTTGTTTTGTCTGTCCACGACACGATTTATGGCTTTCGCAGTGATGGTAAAAAAAGGTGCTTCTTGGGAAAGTACTGGCGGATCAGGCCATTCGTGTTTTCGTCAGTAACTGGCTTATGGGAGGAATAGGGGTGGACAAAATCTACCTCTGTGCTAAGGGCGATTGGAATGCGTTCATGATAGGCGAACTCCTTGCCGTTATCTGCTGTGATCGCGTGCGCTCGCATCGAAAGCGGCTTCAGGGGCTCGAAGACAGTGGCAGCCACCGCTTGAGGTGTCTTGCGGTTGACCTTTGTCAGGATGGCTAAGGGAGACTTGCGCTCGGTCAGAGAGATAATCGTGTGACGATGTCCTTTTCCAATCATTACACCCACCTCTCAATCGCCGAGAGACTAGCGGGTATCCACGATACCAGGCCGGGCGTCGATACTTACTCTAAACTTGAGCATTCTTCCACGCCGATCGTAACTCCCGGAGCGCTTTCTCCGTTGTTTCTTACAGCGTAGATGGCGACAGAGATCATCACCAGCATGTTTATCTGCGAGAATATACTGGTATCATCCATTTATGGCTAATGTAATGGCCACGGCACTTCTTGAGTCAGCCCGACACTTGCTCCGGGCTCCAGTCTTGGCGGATGAACGGTTCGACCGCGTGCTAGCTGGACGCGACTATGTGACAAGATGGTTTTTTGCCTCTGCGCTTAGCCAACTGATGCGCCTGCTTGGGTCGACAGCTTCTCAGTCCGCGATCGCGTTTCAACTCCCTGCTGATGGTGGATTTGTCAACCTTGATCCAGGGCGTAATCTACGCTTGACGATGTCCCGCTTTCAGAAGCGCATGAATCTGGCATCTTTGTTCCCGGATATGCTGTGCGCAGGTTCGCACCTATGCTCCTTTGCCTGGATTGGCACGAGAAACTCTGATACTACCGCAGCTTACCTCCTATTCCAACCTTTAATTTTGCACTTGTGAGTTGAATCCACGTAATATTGTATGATTTTCATTCTGGAATTAATCCGAAATTTTCATGATTGAACATATTTAGATGCATAACCAAAATAGAAATAAGTTGGGTCATATAATGCATCAGTGGGCTTCTGATCTATTCCCTATATGTAGAAGTGTCACCGGAAAAGGTGTCAGGCAAACTTTGAATTATATTAAGAACTTATTGCCAGAAATTACAATATGCAATATTACCTCAGGTACACCAGCTTTTGACTGGGTGGTCCCGGATGAATGGAACATTAAAGACGCATTCATAGAGAATGAAAGTGGGAAACGAATTGTTGATTTTAACAATAACAACCTTCATGTGGTAGGTTATTCGGAACCTGTTGACAAATGGTTGACACTTGAGGAACTGAATCCACATTTGCATTCCCTGCCTGATCAGCCTAATGCAATACCATACGTTACTTCATATTATAAAAGACGTTGGGGTTTCAGTCTGACCGACAATCAACGTAATTCACTGAAACCCGGTCGTTACCATGTGGTGGTGGATTCTGATCTGAAACCCGGTGTGCTGAATTACGGTGAGATAATAATTCCGGGTGAATCAGCAAAGGAAGTATTTTTGTCTACCTTTGTCTGTCATCCATCCATGGCAAACAATGAACTTTCCGGACCTGTCGTGACAACAGCTTTGGCGCAGTGGTTGTTATCTTTGAAAGAGAGACGTTACACCTACCGCATCATTTTTGTCCCAGAAACGATCGGATCCATTGTCTATTTGAGTATGAATTTGGATCATCTCAAGAAAAATGTCATTGCCGGTTTTAACATCACCTGCATTGGGGATGATCGCTGTTATTCATATCTGCCCTCTCGTGCTGGAAATGCACTGTCGGACATAGCCGCTGTCCACTTACTGAAGCATATTGATCCAGAATTCAAACGATATACTTGGCTTAATCGCGGCAGCGATGAACGTCAATACTGCGCACCGGGGGTAGATCTTCCTGTTGCCACAATTATGCGAAGTAAGTATGGAGAGTATCCTGAATACCATACATCGCTGGATGATCTGGTACTGGTGACACCTAGCGGATTGGAGGGCGGTTACAATGCATTGAGATCGGCCATCAAAATCATTGAAAAAAACGTCTATTTAATAACGACGGTAATCGGAGAACCGCAACTGGGAAAACGAGGACTTTACCCAACGCTCAGCACAAAACACCCCAGCCAATCCACGAGAACCATGATGAACCTTATTTCCTATTGTGACGGACAACACAGTCTGTTGGAAATAGCAGAGTTGATAAAAGAGCCATTTTGGGATTTGCTCCCGATGGTGAAAACCCTGCAGGAAAATGAACTTGTCGGCTACATTAATGTTTAGATGGAATGCGAGTGCGCCATCATAGACTCGGGAATCATTGGAACAGGTTCTTGCCTGAAACCGGCAGTCCGATGCAGAACAACGCATCGAGCAATACTAAATTGGTCGACTGCGAGCCAGTGTCATTGTTGCGGCGGCGGCCAGGCTGAGGATTTCCTTCGTCTCTCGCCTGGCTGTGGTGCTGGAGATAACCTAGGGAGTGTTTGAAACAGTAGATGCTCAGTGACATTCAATCCAGCAGGTTCTTGATGTCCTCTCCCGCAAAGATGTGCGCGTCCCCTCAGCAACGCTGGTATTTCTGGCGTTGGTGCGCAAAAGGCAACCATAGCGGATAAAGCCCGGCCGGAAGCCACTGATCCATGCCCTAGGCCGCAGACAGCGCCATCACCTACGCCCACCTCCACACCAGCACCTTAACCAACCCCAACTTCTACCCCAGAAGTGCAGGACGTATTCGTAGAGGTAGTTTCAGACGAAAACTGTCAGCCATTCGCCTAGGTATTGTCTCGTCAGCTTCCCAAAGGGAGCGAAGGTTTCCTTTCTGCCTTTTCCGATTACTCTAATTGTACCTATCTTCCAATCTAAGAATTCAGGCTTGACGTCAACCAATGGGCTGTGATTGCGTCAGGCCACACACCAGAAATCTGCGCTTTCCGTGAATCCCCACTCTTGCAGCCGCGCGCGGATTAGTGCCCGTGCGCCGCGCGAGCCGACCGCGGCCAGCAATGCGGGGTGGGTGTGCTGTCGCCACAGATCCGGCAAATCAGCAGCGGAGTGAATTGGGCGACCGCGCAGCGTGCGGCCGGTTTTTCCCACGTCGATATCAAGAAAGGCGAGCAACGGAGCGCCCCCGCGCACAAGGTGCTTGGAGAGGCGCCGGCCCATTTGCCCCGCTCCCCAGATGATGACAGCGTCGCGGCC
>CEUD01096845.1_pt1 | contig 15251 bp, 13 predicted proteins | sample 356481 | NCBI WGS metagenome assembly CEUD01 (sample SAMEA2623314, study PRJEB7988) | marine metagenome | isolation source: saline water (ENVO:00002010), including | reverse complement strand
TGAACCGAAAGCAGCAGTCAGTTATTGAGTATCTGCTGGAGGAGAACCGGGTGATGAAGCAGCAACTGAATGCCTCCGGAAAAAAGCTTCGTTTAAGCAATGTGCAGCGCCGTAGTTTGGCGAAGAAGGCTAAGGCGCTGGGTTGGGCAACTTTACAGACCTATGCTAGCTTAGTGTCGCCAGCAACGCTGATGGCTTGGCACAGAAAATATATTGCCCTCAAGTATACTGGTAAGCGTGAGATCAATACAGAACGCCAGCAGGAGATGGAAGTGATTCGTGGACTATGTATTAAGTTCGCGGAGGAAAATCCAGACTGGGGTTACAATCGTATTCAAGGAGCTCTCTCAAATGTTGGTTACGAGGTGAGTGATACGACGGTCGGCAATATCCTTAGAGCCAATGGAATCATTCCCGCACCCGAGCGTGGTCGTAAATCCAATTGGAAGCAGTTCGTGCGTTCGCACATGGATGTTATGGCAGTGGCCGATTTTCTGAATGTCGAAGTCTGGACAAAGCGTGGCTTAGTTCGCTTTCATGTATTATTTGTAATGTCTTTAGCTAAGCGCAAAGTTGAGATCGCTCATATCGGATGCCAAGTGAATGGTGGAGTTATGGAGCAAGTCGCACGCAATCTAACCGATGCTGAAGACGGGTTCCTTCGTGACATGAAATATTTTGTTTGTGACCACGATGTGCTGTTCACCAAAGAATTCCGAAGTATACTTGAGGGCTCAGGAGTAGAAGTCATCCGGACACGGGTAGGGTGTCCGCAACAGAATGGGTATGCCGAGCGCTTCGTGAAATCAATCAAGACAGAGTGCCTCGATCATTATATCTTTCTAGGCGAAAAACCACTACGTCGAGCAGTTGAGCAATACGTGAAGCACTACTGCGATGTTTCATACTGCAACATCAGGGCATGTGCCTGATATATCTATGTTTAGCTGTGGTTGTTTAGGTTCAGCACCCCTGGTTTGGTGCTGTTTGATTCGTTCTACCCACTCTTTTGTCTGGGTATTTTCAAGATCTTTCTGATTGAAGATCCATGGGCCATCGGGAAGCGGGTGGCTGTAAGTGATTTTGTGTTGTTCAGCGTAGGCTCTCAAACTGGTGGTGCTGACTCCGATATGTTTGGATGCGTCTGTGAGTGTCATCACGCCTTCGTCATTCCTGCGCTTTTCAGAGTATTTCTTTATCCCGCGTTTGTTTCTTAGGGAGGTTACCCGTTCGCCTGTCCAGCGATTGCCTTTGCCTGTTCTTAGGCCGTTTTTGTTTAGGCATCCTGCGATCAGTTCGTCGGGTAGGATGCGGCTTAAGCTTTGTACTGCGTCCACGACAGAGGCATCCGTGTGCAAACTGTTCTGTCCGCGTTTACGTTTGCGAACTTGTGCTTTGCTGTGAAGGCCACCTTTCCAGTGTATCAACAAATCAATTGAACCGGCGCTATCGTCTACGTCGACAATGATTTCTTCAATAAGGGTTCTGGCTATGCGTTTTTTTATTCGGACATCTGTGCGCAGATCATTCCAAACCAAGTTCAGGTTGGCGGCCAACTTTTGGAATGAATCAGCGTCGAAGCTTGTATGATCGGTGTTCTTTTGGACTTCTTCGTCCATTCTGCGTTGGAGTGATCTGACTTCACTCAAGGCACGGTTCCAGCGACTTTCAAGCTCTGCAGCGACTAGTCTGTTCTCTGGGTCGGCCAAATTAAACTGCTTTTCGCAGCGACTAGCTTGGTAGCGAGCCGCTTCCAAGTCCATCTCCAGTGCCTTCAGTAATTCGTTCTTACCCTGTCGATGGGATTCGTAAGCGCGTTGCGCGATTTGCGCCCGCGCAGGTCGTAGTAACTGCACGATTTCTTCTCCGATTCTTGAGTCTACATTGTCACCTCCGAAGCTCAAACAACGCGGTTGCCCATTGTCCAGTTGTCCCCGGCAACAGCAGTAGCGTAATACATTTTTGGCTCTGCCGGTATAAATGACGGTCAGTTTGCGCCCACAGCGTTTGCATCGTAGCAGTCCGGCAAGCAAGGACGGCCCCCGCTTGGCGGCACCATGGCTATCGCTTTGGAACCGGTTGGAGTTGTGTGCCATCATTTCCTGGATACGCTCATATTCTTTCCAAGTGATATAGCCTTCGTGGTGGTCGACAAGTAGAACTTCCCAGTCCTCGCGCTGTTTCATCCTACGTCGTTTTTTGGGGGCGCATTCTCCGACAGTGACGGTTTCTCCTGTGCGTCCGTAGACATAGGCTCCCGCATAGATTGGATGGGTCAGGATGCGGTGCAGCAGGCAATAGCGGGGGCGCTTCCATAGTATCCTTTCTTCCGGTGCGTTCTCTCTGGTGGGCAACTGGAGGTCGTGCTCAAGGAACCATAGAAGCGCCTGCCGTGCCGAACCCAGTTGGAAGAACTTCTTGAAAACGAGGGCGATGGCTTCTCTGACCCGCTTGTCAGGGTCGAGCACATATCCACTTTTCGGGTCGCGTTCATAGCCTACGGGCGGTCGCAATATCAACTCGCCGCGTTTGGCCTTTTGCTTCCTCGCCTCAACCGACCGCATGCGTAACAAATCCAATTCATATTCGCTTAGGCTCCCTTTTAACCCAAGCAGCAGGCGGTCGTTCCCATCTTTTGAATCGTAGATGGCTTCATGATCGATCAACAAAGTCTGTACCCAGCGGCAAACATCAACGAGCTTTTGCCAGTCCTGACTGTTGCGGGCGAATCTGGAAAGTTCGCGGGCGGCGACCGCGCCGACTTTCCCCAAGGAAACCTCGGCCACCAATCTGTCGAATCCTGAGCGGGTGACGGCGCCGGAAGCCGTACATCCCAAATCTTCATCGATGACCTCAATGTCATTCCAGCCAAGTTGCTCCAGTCGCTTGCGCATCGCATATTGCAACCGTCGACTCTCGACGTGGTTCTCTACCTGGTATGCCGAGGATTGACGCACATAAACGATGGCCTTGCGCTGCAAGTGGGTGGGCTTGATTTTATCGCTCATTGGCAACCTCCTTTCCCCGTGTGCCGGTTATACTCTCGGTTAACATTCGAGCCGCCAGTTCGAGGACTGCTAGTTGGATGTTCTCCGGAGTCCGGTGCCATTGGTTCGTGTCTATGGGCGATTCGAACAGCCCGAGCTGTCGTGATGCGTTTAGCTGCTTTCGATTGTCTATTGGTGGGTTTGTTGTGTTCATCGACAGCAGCCTGAACATCAGTGGGGCTTGCTTGCGATAGATGGATGCTCAAAAAATCCGACAAGGCGGTCAGGGATTCGATATTGACGTAAGCAGACTCCGTTAGCATAACAGAATCGCAATAGGCCTTGTCGAACATCCAGCATGGCAGATCAAATCCATCTTTGGACTGGTCGATATCGACAGGTCGGCAGCGAACAATGCGAACGGCAAAGCGTTCAAAGGTTCGAGTTACCAGAACCTCTTTCTGGTAAAGTGGATGCCAACGATATTCGATGCGTCGGATCTCGTGTTTGAGGGTAGTGTGTGGTGTGCTTGTATCATCATGAAAGAAATCATCAGGGATTAGACAACTTGATCCCGTTCCCTAAATCTGCTGGAAAGCCCGATAAACACTCAACTATTCGTAAAAGTGAACGGTTGGGAGGGCTCCTGAATTACTATCATCGCACGGATAAAAAGAAATAAAAATAGAAACCCATCGGACGCTGAAAGGAACCGTCAATTGGTTCACGTAAATTAACGGTTAAAATAGAAATCCGTCGGACGTTCAGCACTGGCCTGGGGCGCATGGCTGTCCTTGGGTGGGGAAATTTGTTGGCTAGTTTGTGTGTTGTTGGGATGGGGCAAATGGTAAAATTGGAATTTCGATAATTCAGCATTGCTGATCTTTAAGGGCGAATTCTTTCTGCGCCATTGGGTGTTTCGTATCAAAATCATCTGATTGTTATAGGTTTACGTAGGAAGTGTGGGTCTGTCTGTTTGCGTGAATGCAGCATTGGTGAATAAAAGGAAAAAAAAATTTTTTTTATTATTGACTGGGGTGAGTTGGGCGCGCTAATTTTCCGAACATGAGCACTTGCTTTAACTTACCCTGTCGGGGCGCGATTGTGCGCTCTTCTTCTCGTATGATCATGAGCCGCGGATTCTTTGCGCTGGCTGCGGCGGCTACATTGCTGGCTCCTGTAGCCGCGTCGGCCGCTACTGCGGCTTACTGGCGGTTCGAAGATGGCGCGATTTTGACGGATAGCGCAGGGAGCAATGATCTCTCGGCAAACGGCACGTCGCCGGGTGCATACGTCCTTCCGGAATCTGGTGCTGGTAGCGCGTTTCCGGATCCCATTCTAGGGGGCGCGAATGGACAGGCGGCGGATTTTAGTGGCAATAATGGCTTTTATGCGACCGATGCGTTTAATTTTGGTTCGGCAATGACGGTTGAGGGCTTTTTTAATGCAGATACGGTCGGTGGATATCTCTTGTCTCAGTGGAACTCGACGGGCGGTAACGCTGGGGCTAGCTGGGGGCTCGGTTTACAAAACGGGACGTTTCGCGTTGCGATTGCGGGTGCTTCTACTGTGGCCGCAAACGTGACACTTGAGGAAACGATTGTGGCGAATAAAGATTACTATTTTGCGATGACCTTTGATGCAGGTGTTGTTACGGTGTATCTTCAAAATTTAACAGACGACACGGCAATGGTTCATGGGGTTCGGGATGTATCGTCGTCGATCACGCAGCTGGTGAATTCACCCCATCAGCTTACGATTGCTGGTTTGACTGGAGATAACGGGGCGAGTATGAAAGCGGGTTTTGATGGGTTGCTGGATGAAATTCGCCTATCCGATACCGTTCTTTCGGTGGATCAGTTTCTTGTGAGCGTTCCGGAGCCCTCCTCGTCGGCATTGTTGCTTGGCGCGGGCTGCCTGATGTTTCTTGCGGGTAGTCGCCGTCGCCGATAGGCTGAAGTGCTAGTTTTTTACTGAGCCGCAAGGCGCGTATTACGCGACTTGCGGCTCTTTTTTTATTCTGCGTTGATGGGGTCAGATGGGAGCAGCTCTCTAATTTGTTGGGCGCAATTTTGCATTAGCTTAAAGATGCCTGTGGCGCGTGCGAGGTCTGTGCGCTCGAGTGGCGCGTAGCATCCGATCGATGCGATGACTTCGTTGTTGCTTGTCAGAATCGGGACCGCAATTGCTGCGAAGGAGCTGCGTTGATCGTTGCAACCTCCCCGTCGACGGATGTTGCTGAGTTCCTGCTTTAGGCCGTTGAGGCTGCCAGAGCATTCCGGCCAGTCCTCTATGGAGGGGAGGCCGCTGTGTTCGATGAAGTCATTTAATGGTTCGGAGTGAAACCAGGCGAGAATGGCGCGGGTTGTCCGCATTTGGTAGGGGCGTGTGTTGTCTGTGGCATCTGGCGATTTGGCGCGGTCGTCTTTTGCTTGATGGCGGATGATCTCGATTCGGTGCCCGTTTAGGATGGATACCACAACCAGGCTTTCGCCTAAGTCTTCCGAGGTGTCTTTGACGACAGGGGCGCTGATTTCGCGAAGCTTCCGGATTATCCCGCCAGTGCGTAGCACGCTGTAGCAGCGTTCTCCCTCTTCGTATTGACCGTGGCTCCGGCGTTTGGCATAGCCGCATTCTTCAAGTGTGCGCAGTAAATTGCGTGCGGTTACTGGGAGAATGTCGCACTCTCTATGTATGTCGGCCAGGGTGAGCGCTTTGTTCTCGGCGCTGCGCTCGATGAGTAGTTCGAGGATTTTAAGTGCTTTGGTTACGGATTGTACGGTTGGATAGGCCATGACTTCGATATTCAGTAATAGTGAATAATGATCGCAAAAGGATTGCTTTGTCAATTGACTAATGTCGATAGATTGGAAGTTTGAAAATTTGGCATATACATATACTGACAACGACTTACACGTTTTAATAGTGCCTCGAGGGCGAAATTGAGCATGTTTTCAGCATATACATTTTTGCTATTTGAGTGAATTTGAACCTTTACATACGAAATGAGTTAGTTTGTTTCGAAACTACAATGGTGAAATCGTTGATGTCCCCAATAAGTAAAAGTCATGTCTAATCTTTTTTCTGCGAAAGATCACGATCTGAGTCTGCCTGATTGGGGCCCTTACAGTAAGCAGTATATTGGCATGTCGCACATTGCTGATCGCGAGCGAGGGTTACGTTTCGATGTCAGTCTCTTTCCTGCGCTTTATCGGAGGCGAATCGATGTGCCGAATGTTTGCTGGGAGTCAGGCTTCCATCCGTGGGAGTGTGCTCCTAATTTCGAGTACGTCAGCTACCGGCATGAACTGGTTTGGAAAGATCAACTCTACGCGGATGTTGCTTATGGGCAAATCGACGGCTTATCGGGGCGCTTGGTTCGTTGTGAGTTTGTCAACGACATGGATCTGCCATATTCCGTGGCACTGCATACGATGGCCTCGATGCAGTTTCCGACGACTAGTGGGCACGCTTCGCATCCGGTGTGGTTTGAGCTGCCGGAATTACCCGCAGGCGCGACGTTGATTCACCCGCTGGACTATCAGTCGCTGGATTTTGTTGTGCCTACGGAGCATGATTGCCTGACTTGGGACGGTGGCTGGCGCGGCGAAGTGCGCGGTGATGGATTTCTCAATGGGAGTGGACTGGGTGATTTCGGTCGCGACGTCGGTGATCGGGTTGTGTATCCGTTTGCGGAAGTGAGTGGCGGGCCGCACAAGTTGGTTGTTCGGGCACGGTTGCGCGAGCCAGGGCATACGGTTATTGCCCTCAATGGCATGGCTTGCGGTGAGTTTACGGTCGAATCAACAGACTTCGTGGAGATTGAAATTGTGCCAGACGCTGTGTGCGCTGCGGAAGCTCTGGTCTTGACGGCCCAGGGGAACACGCCGATAGACATCGCCTTCCTGGCGCTGGTGCCTGCCGATGCACCAGCCTTGACGATACGCCGCAAGGAATGGACTGCGGCGCCAGTTCGTTCGGCGGGCCCAGTTGAGGAATCGTTGATACTTAAGTATGAAGACGCAGCGCAACATTATGGCATCGCTTGGTCGGGCGCGGACTACGAGATCAGGCAAGTGTTGAGCCGGGAGCTCGACAGCTATCTGAGGTTGATGACGCATGATCATGTGAACGAGACGCTGACTCATGATGCGGGCGGGCACTTTACCAATGTGATGCAGCGGCCAGTGCTGGTGCCGGCAAAGTCGCGACGTGTCTTGTGGGGCTACGTTTGTGAGGGGGATGAGGTGACGGTGCGTGAGCAATTGCAGAAGTTTGCAAACGCTTCGGACCAATGGGAGTCCTGGATGCGTCAAGCGCGTGAGCGTGCCTTTCGGTTTGATTGTTCCCCTGCCGGCGAGCCCTACGCCTTCAGTCAGCAACGAATGGCGACGACGACATTAACGAACATCGTCTTTCCGACTTACACGCAGCGGCAATACATACGCCATCGTTGTCCGGGACGCTGGTGGGACAGTCTCTATACCTGGGATTCGGGCTTCATCGGTCTGGGCTTGATGGAGATCGACCCCGAACAGGCGGAAGAGTGCCTGGCCCAGTATTTGACGGAACCAGGTAACCCGCACGCGGCCTTCATTCATCACGGTAGCTTTATGCCCGTGCAGATCTATCTTTATCAGGAGATTTGGAATCGCAGTCAGTCGCATGAATTTCTCGAGCGCCACTACGACGCGATTCGGCAGTATTATCTATTTCTGGTAGGACGCGATCAACGATCCACCACCAATGAGTTGGGCTCGGGGCTTTTAAGCACTTGGGAGTATTTTTATAATTCGGGAGGCTGGGATGATTACGCTTCGCAAGTCGCCATGCACCGGCAGGACATCGCGGCTTCAACGACCAGTGCGGTAATTAGTGCGCAAGCCGTGCGCGCGGCGCGGATTCTTTCTGAGGCTGCGCGAGAGCTTGGACGCACGGAGGATCTCGCCATTTACGAAGCAGACATCCATGAGCTGTCCGCTGCCTTGAACCAGCATAGTTGGGATGCCGATGCCGGTTACTACAGTTATGTGCGTCACGATGGCGAGGGGCAGCCGGTCGGTTTTTTTCGAGATGCCGACGGTGTGAATTATAACATGGGGCTCGACGGAGCACATCCACTGACCGCAGGTGTGTGTGATGCGGAGCAGGAGGCAACGCTGATCGAGCGCCTATTCGATCCTGAGCGTTTGTGGACGGATGTCGGACTCACGACTGTTGACCAAAGTGCGCCGTACTACCGGAGCGATGGTTACTGGAATGGCACCGTTTGGTTTCCCCACCAGTGGTTCTTTTGGAAGACGATGCTCGATCTCGGTCGCAGCGCGCATGCTTACCAGATAGCCAGGCAGGCATTGGACACCTGGAAGCGCGAGGTCGACGAGTCCTATCTGTGCTTTGAGCATTTTCCGGTTGAGTCAGGGCGTGGGAGCGGTTGGCACCAATTCTCAGGTTTGTCGACGCCGGTGCTGGCATTCTTTGCTGCGTTTTATTGCCCCGGGCGTTTGACGGTCGGCTTTGACACATGGATACAGGCTAGCCAATTCAGTGCTGGGTCGCACGAGCTACGTGCACAACTTCGCTTGCGCGCCGATACCGTGCACCCACGGCGCACGGTTTGGGTGACTCTTGCGGCGGATGCAGATTACTCCGTCCGCTGGAGCGGCGAAAGCGTATCAAAAAACACACTACACCCTGGTCTGCTTTCGATTGATTTACCGGCGACAGGTGAACCGGGAGTGTTGGAGGTTTCGCCGATTGCACTTTAAATTATATCCGCAAATTGCGGACATTCGTAATGTAATCTCATATTTGATAATAAAATTATTAAGACTATTTGACAAGGGAACGCTGAACTCAGTAAATGATTACAAACGTTAGAAGGAGTTTCCTGTAACTCAATAATACACATCACTTCGACGAATTCCTTGATCCTCAAAATTGTATTTTGACTATGAACTTATCCAAAATGTCAGATGAAGCTAAATGGCTTCTCAAACACCTCTTAATTGATAACCCTGAGGTCGACGAGCGAGTCGAGTCGGGGATCGAGCAAAACCGAAAAGGCTGGGGGGCCATTATTCTGCAAGATCAGGATGGAAAACCTGTAAAATCAGCTTCCGTTTCGATGAAGCAGGTGAAGCACGATTTTCACTTTGGTTGTAATGCTTTCTTGCTCGATCAGTTCCCGGAAGAAGAGAAGAATGCTCAATACCGGGAATTGTTCAGCGACCTATTCAATCTGGCCACCGTGCCCTTTTACTGGCGCGATTTGGAACCGGAAGAAGGTAATCTGCGATTTGATAAAAACAGTCGTCCCATTTACCGTCGTCCTCCTCCAGACCTAGTGCTTGATTTTTGCGAGGAGCATAACATTACCCCGAAAGGGCACCCTTTGCTCTGGCACCTCTTCCGTCCGGATTGGCTGCCTCTGGATGAGCAAAGCATGCGTCGTCATATTCATCGCCGTTTCCGTGAGATTGGAGAACGCTACGCGCATCGGATTCCAATTTGGGATGTCTGTAACGAGGCACAAACCCTGACAAACTTCGAAGATTATGCGCACATGCCGGAAGATCATGTGGAATTAGCCTTCGACCTTGCGAAGCGTTACTTCACCGACTGCAGACTGACTTATAACGATGATCGTATCTGGTATCGCTACAGTAAGAATTATACTCCGGTTTACTTGCTAGCTAAGCACCTCATCGATAAGGGGTATCGGCTTGATGCACTCGGACTTCAGTATCATATGTTCCCGCGGACGATACCACGGGCGGCGCAGAATCTGAATCCAGTGAACTTGCTTGCCTGCTTCGACCTCTATGAGAAATTGAATATCCCCCTCAACATTTCTGAGGTCACGATTGCGGGCCGCGTTGATTTTGGTGATGGTGACCTGTTCCAGGATATTGTGACGGAGAAACTCTTTAAATTATGGTTTAGCCATCGCGCAATGAACGGGATCGTATGGTGGAATCTTGTCGACTTGACTGCCTCCGAGGCACCCTTGGGAGATGAAACTGCAGGAGAAAACCAACATCGTGGTGGTTTGCTTAACTTAGATCTTTCTCCAAAGCCTGCCTACAATACGCTCAAGCGATTGATTCATGAAGAGTGGCAAACAAACCCGGAGTTTGAGTATCAAGAGGGCGCTCCAAATATGTTCCGAGGGTTTTATGGTTTGTATGACGTGACTGTAAAAACCAGTAATGGCTCCAGTACGCACCGAGTTAATTTTTCCCGGGATACACTGAAACGCTTTCTGTTGAAGGTGTAGTGGGTGTCTTTCGATTGGATCGAGCTTCAATGGTAGGGCTCTCTCGCCGAGAGTGCCGTTCGCCTACGGAAGCCATCAGTATCTATCATTCCGGCAATCGATTTCATTGGGCAAACGGACGGATCGGCGATCCATCCTGCCTGCGACAACTAGTCAACGTTCTTGAGGAACCTACAAGCATTCATCTGAATCACAGCCTGTCGCTGATGCATCGGTCAGTTCAGGTGTAAGTGTTTGAATAGTGGAACTCCTGACTCATAGGCTTGGTGCGGAGGGAGGGTGCTCCTTTGTGGAATCACTTCCTCGTTGAGTCGGAGGGATTTTATTTCCATATGTGACAATCGGAGAGAGGGGGAGTCGAGGGACTGATCCAGTTCTTCGATGCGCTGGAACTGCTCGATCATCATATCTTTGACCCGCTCCTGTAGATCGATCAAGGCGTGTGTATTCTTATGGGTTTTCCATACCTCAAAATCGCTGGCTCTAATGTCTTCGAGTAGGCCGACGCCGTCAGGAAATGGCGGGTTTGCTTCGTCGAAGACCTGAACCCGGCAACCGCGTGCACCGTCTGCGTTAATTGCGCAATGGCTGCATCCGCCGCGGATATTGCGGATGGTGATCTTTCGAATGGGTGAACCGTGCGTAATAGGCCTCCGAGTTTGTTAGGGTGGTGTGGAGCAATGCGAGTTGTTTGACATTCTGGAAATGGAGCATGGCACCGCTGTAACCCGCATCGAGTAGTCCTTCCGGGCGGCGGTTGCCTACTTGATTGCCATCGAACACGCCGCCTTCGATGCGGATGGAAACATTTCCCTTTTCGTGATCCGCATTGGTGAGCAGGTAGTCTTCATTGCGCTGGGCTGCTCCATCGGCGAGTTGGAGCGTCGCCTGCGGATGCAATTTTAAGTGGGTTCCGGAGGGCAGGCGCAAGGTCTCCTCTACTATGTATTTCCCTGCGGGGACAAACCAATGGCGATGCGAGCCTTTTAAGAGCTGGTTGAGTGATCGTCCACAGGGCTGTGCAGAGTCTGCGGTGATGCCGTGATCGGCAATGTTTTGAAAATTGGGCATGATTGCTATCGTGATGGTGTGTGTCGGATCAGTTAACCGTGGGTATAGGTGAGGGGTTCAACTTTAGGAACTGTTCTCCTTGCCAATGACTTACGAAAATCAGAAAAAAGCGCCTTGAAGACGCAAATGACAATTTTGTCTTCGAGTGTCGGCTTCGCCTCGGTACTAGCCACGCTGGCAGGCTGGTTGAACCGCAAGCAGTTGGATGTGATCAACTATCTGCATGCGGTTCCGAGGAGCAACGCGACGACAGCGCAACGCAAACAAATGAGGTTCTCAAAGAGCAATTGGATAATAAAGGAGTGAAGCTGAAAGTGTCATTTTGCGGGTTAAAGTGCACCACGATTTTGCGGGTTAAAATACACCACCCCGGGATGCTGTTTTCATGGGTTTAGATGATGTGGTTGTCGAGTTCGGATTGGTGTCTGCTTTCCGATTCTGTTCCCCTAGCGGGGGTCTGGGGGCGGCGATGAGCCCCCAGACGTATGATTAGTCACGTGTGGCGAGCACGGCGTCCTTCATCCGGTAGCTTTTTCCTTTGATTTTGATGATGTTTGCGTGGTGCAGGAAGCGGTCGAGGATGGCGGTGGCGGCGGGGACGTCGCCGATGAGCTTGCCCCATTCTTCGAGTGGACGGTTGGAGGTCATGAGCGTCGAGCGCAGCTCGTAGCGGCGCATGACGATCTCGAAGAGGTATTCGCCGGACTTGGGCGGGAGCTGTTTGACGCCCATGTCGTCGATGATGAGCAGGTCGCACTTGAGGTAGCGCTTCATGGTGCGCTCGTGTTTTTGGTCGAGTCCGTCCTCGCGCAGGTCGGCGAGGATGTCGAAGATGGAGCGGTAGAGGACGACTTTGCCGGCTTTGATGAGTTCGTGTCCGATGGCCTGGGCGATGTGGCTTTTGCCGACGCCGGGAGGGCCGATGAGCAGGACGTCTTCGGCGCGTTCGAGGAAGCCTCCGGCGGCGAGGTCGTGGATCTGCCTGCGGTCGATGGAGGAGTTGAAGCCGAAGTCGAAGGAGTCGAGGGTGCGCTTCTCTCTGAAGTCGGCGGCTTTGGTGCGACGCTCGATCATGCGCTGGCGGCGCACGTTCAGCTCGTCCTGGAGGAGCAGCTCGAGGAACTCGAGGTGGTCGAGGTTGTTGCCGCGGGCCTCGCGCAGGCGAAGGTCCAGGCTGGAGGCGAGTCCGCTGAGGCGGAGCTTGCGCAGGGCGTGTTGCAGGTTCGGGTCGATCATGTGTCTTTACGGGTTAATCGAACAGGTCGCCGGTGGCGGCGATCCCGTCGTAGGTGTTCGGGTTGCGGATGAGTTCGTGCTGATGCAGGAACGAAAAAGTCTCCTGGTTCTGGGGCGCCTCGATCCACAGGCGCAGTTCTTTGAGCGTGTATTGGCCGTGGATGCAGGCCTTGCGGGCGGCTTCGTTGACCCGGCCGGGCGGATACTTGCCCTTGAGCCCGAGCAGGCCCTGGACGCGCCTGAGGGCGCGGTCTTTGTCCGAGGCGATGACACCGTCGGCCCAGCGCAGGGTGTGTTCGCCCATCGGAATCACCTTTTGCCGGAAGTAGCCCAGGGACTGCGCGACGCTGCCGCGGCAGCCGCCGACGCCCAGCACCCGGCTGTAGCGGCCCTTCTCCAGGCGCGTATGAGCGGCGATCTGCTCCATCTTCAGATCGAAGGCGCGGACCATCGCCGCGTCCCAGCGTGCCCAGACCTCTTTGCCGACATACTGGGCGGGAACCTCGTAGTAGGCGCCTTTGACCTCGATGTAGCTGTCCCGGTGGACCTTGCGCGGGGCTTCCTCGAAGCAGGGAAACAGGCCGGCCGGCAGCGGCTTCAGCGCCGCCTTCTCGGCTTCTTCGAAGTGGGCGCCGACCTGACGCTTGGTCGTGCCGTGGATGCGCTTGTCGGCGACGTGCTCCAGCCACCAGCGCAAGTGCGCGTTGACCTCGGTCAGGCTGTCGAAGCGCTTGCCCTTCAGCGCGTTGTTTTTGACGTATTTGATGCCGCTCTCGACCTTGCCCTTGTCCGTGGGCCGGTAGGGCCGGGCGGGCAGGATCACCGTGCCGTAGTGCGAGGCGAAGTCCCGGAGCTTCGGGTTGAGTTCCGGCTCATGCCAGTCCGCCTTGATCACCGCAGCCTTCAGGTTGTCCGGAACCAAGCGCCCGGGAACCCCGCCGAAGTGACGGAAGCCGTTCTCCAGACTCCGCAGAAAGCTCTCGGTGTTCTGCCGGTCGACCGCTTCGACGTAGCTCTTGCGCGAGTGGCTCAGCGTGACCAGCAGGACGTGCACCTTCTTCCTGCGCCCGGCTTCACCGATCGGCAGGTGCAGCGTGCCGTAATCGATCTGAGCCTCTTCGCCGGGCTCGCACTCCATCCGGAACACCCGCTTGCCCCCGTCCGCATCCAGCGTCTTCACGAAGCGGTAGACGCTGTGGTACGAGCCTTCGAAACCGTGAAAGGCCGCCAGGTCGTGGTGGATACGCTCGACGCTCAGGCCGTCTTCAAGCCACCCGGCGATGCGTTCGCGGTACGGCTCGCAACTGCTCTGCGGGCCCTTTTTCCCGGTTTGCGGGTTGGTGCACTTTGAATCCGCACCATAACGCTTTACCGTGCGCCGGTTCACGCCCAGATCCCGGGCGATCTGACGATCGCTCAAGCCCCGCCGCTTCAGCGCCTTGATTGCTTCTTGTACTTCCATTTTGACGATGTTCGACATCCTCAAAATGGTGCACTTTAACCCGCAAATTACTGGTGCATTTTACCCGCAAACTGACACTGAAGTTGAGCAATGCTCAACGGTATAAGCTGGCAAAACGTGGCAAGAAGCTCGGACGTAAGGGATTGCTCGAATATGCCAGTATTGTGACTCCTGATACGATACTGGCATGGCATCGAAGGCTGGTCGCACTCAAGTATACCGCAAAGCGTAGGCTGAAGGCAGATCGTCAGAAACGTATGGAAGTGATTCAGGAGCTGTGTGTGCAGTTTGCCGAGGAGAACATGAGTTGGGGGTATGGCCGTATCCAAGGTGCTCTGGCTAATCTCGGCTATAATGTGAGCATGACGACCATGGGTAATATTCTCAGAGCCAAAGGCATCGTTCCTTCGCCGGAACGCGGAAAACTGTCTAACTGGACGAAGCACGACAGTGCGAAGATGGTGCATCGTAGGTGCGTCCGAAGGGATGTGAATGCGGGGGCCCTTTGGGCGGCATGAACAGCAAACTTTTGTTCGCTCTCATATGGACGTGATGTCTGTCGCAGATTTTTTCACGGTGGAAGTGTGGACGCTTCGTGGGCTAGTCCGTTACCACGTATTCTTCGTCATGAATTTGGCGAAGCGCCAAGTTGAGATCGCCCATATCGGCTGTCAGGTGAATGGCGCTGTAATGACGCAAGTTGCCCGTAATATGACAGACAGTTGCGACGGCATATTGAGAGGCCGACATTTCTTTGTCTGCGACCACGATTCACTTTACACAAAAGAGTTTCGTCAGATTCTCACAGATTCCGGGGTAGAAGTCATCCAAACGAGGGTGGGGTGCCCACAGCAGAATGGCTATGCGGAAAGTTTTGTATCAGCCATCAAGCGCGAGTGTATTGACCACATGATCTTCTTTAGTGAGAAGTCGCTTAGAAAACGAAACGAATATTTCCGAACCGGAACTCGAAATTATCCTATGTGGGCTGATTTCGATCATTCGGTGATCGAAATGATCGAAATAATGCAGGATTTTGGGCGGATTTTAAGGCCTGAGAATGCTCAATCGGTTCGGGATTACGATTGTCGTGATCGAAATAGAATGTGCTGAATGGCGGCGAATCCCTTTAATGAAAGGCTCTGTGGCTGTTAACCACTTTGCAATGATTTAGCCCAAGTTTCTTATGACTGTCGTCTATGGTGCATAAACAAGG
>CEUD01123059.1_pt1 | contig 15261 bp, 9 predicted proteins | sample 356481 | NCBI WGS metagenome assembly CEUD01 (sample SAMEA2623314, study PRJEB7988) | marine metagenome | isolation source: saline water (ENVO:00002010), including | reverse complement strand
GCGCTGCCGGTGGCGGGTACGTTGACGTAGTTGAAGCGCCACTCTTTACGATAGGCAGGTTCGCCGGGAGTGATGTTGAGGCTGGGGGTTTGCTCGGAGGCGAGCGCCCAGATTTCGGCGACGTTGTTATCCCACTGTTCATTGCCGTTGAGGTCGTCGTAGCTTTCGCCAGCGTCGCGGGTGCCGTTTTGGTTGGTGTCGGTGAAGGGCTCGAAGCCGACGCCGTTGCCATTACTGCCGCCGGTGTTGACGTCGTCGTTGGTCGTGTCCGAATCTTCGATACGATACCAAACTTCTTCGACGGTGGCATCGGTGCGGACGACGATGCCGTAGCTGGAGCCGCTAATGGTGTCGCCGTTGTTTTCCGGGAAGCGCACTTCGCCCTGTGGGCGTTCGGCGTCGTAGTAGAAGGTCTGTTTGAAGGTGTTGTAAATGGAGGCCTTGCCGGGGCGCTGTAGGAAGGTGCGTGCGGCGATCATGTGCATGCCTTCTTCGAGCCCGGTTTCGCTGACGCCGTAGTCGTTGTGTGGACGCACGGTGACGGTGGTGAGGTCGCGTTCGGAGGTTTGGAAGGTGGTCATCATCTTCGTCTTGAGGGCGACTTCGGCCGCGCCGCTGGGGAACACGCTGTCTTGGGCCGTTTTATAAACGCCGATCTTGTATTTTAAAGTGCCCGCGGGTGTGGGGTTGATTTCGGCGCGCCACCAGTTGTCGCCGTCCTCGGTGTTGGGCACGACGTAGAAGGCTTCGGCGACTTGTGTCGTGCCGCGGCCCCATGCGCCCGCGCCTTCGGGGGCACTGCCATCGTTGGTGTAATAAACGTAAGCTTTAAAGCCTGCGCCGACGCTGTTGGTCTTTACCCAAACAATGGTGGAGCTGCCAGTCTGGTCGAGCTGAGTGGCTGTGGCGAGCGCGCCGTCGTCCGGTGTCCAACTGCCGAATCCGGCTGTGGGATCGTGAAAGACGAAGGTAGCGGCGGCCGTCTCTTGTGGGTTGTTGCCTAAGCCGTTTGCGGTGACGTCGCCTGCGGTGAAAGTTTCCGCGCCGGCAGAGCCGAAGATGCAGCGCGTGGTGTCCGTGGCGGCGAATTTTTCGGGGCCGATGCGGTCGACGAAAGTGGCTTGTTCGTAGCCGAGAAAGGTGTCGGTCGCGAGTGCGGGAGGATGGTCGCGCGGGTCGCCGCCGGCGTGGTTGGTGTCGTTGAGGTCGATGCCGCCGTCGAGTTTGAGCAGGATGTTTTCGGCGGAGCCATCGGCGCGGGCGACGAAGCGCACCTGTGTGCCGTCGGTGATGCGAGGCACGGTGGCGGTGTAGGCGAAGTCGTCGTTTTCGGGATTGCTGATGATGGGTTGGCTGGAGCTGGGCAAGGTGTCGCCGTGAAAGTCGGCATCGCCGTTGGGGCCGTCTTTGCGCAGCACGTCGACGGTGCCGACTTCGACGCCGCCTTGATAGATGGTGAGCGGGCGGCCGCCGGAGTTGGCCCACAGGCTGGAAGGATCGGGGTTTTTCCAGCCGAATACGAAGTAGCCTCCGGCTGGGATGACGGTGGAGCCATTTGTTAGGTCGGAAGCATATTTGTAGAAGCCGCCGCCGTAGTCGGAGTAGTTGTAAAGATAGGCATCGTTGCTGCCAGCGGTGGCGGGAAAGCTGGTGCCGAAGTTACGACCATGGCCGGTGGAGTAATCGTCGTTGAGCATGAAGAGCATGGTGACGCCGTCGGCATCAGTCATGCTGCCGTTTTCGCGTTTGTCCATGCGCTCGTAGATCACGACGTCGCTGTCAGAGTATTTGCCGAGTTGGTAGCCGCGGGCAAATTGCTCGTGGATGTAGAGGATGTTGGGCACCCGTGCGTCGTCCCATTGGCCGAGGAAGGAAGTGTTGGCATGACGCGGGAAGGCGCCGCCAGATTCACCCAGTGTTTCGGCCTGGTAGTTGCCATCGGTGTAGAGGAGGCCGAGTCCGGCGCGGGTGAAATACATGGCGTGCTGGAGCTCGCGGCGGGAGGCGTAGTCGTTGTCGTGGCTCTGCGCGTGCATGACTGTGAGTGCGGGGTCGAAGCCGCCTGCGCCGGAGTTATCAAAGCCATAGAGCCCATTCCACGGACTGCCGAGGCGGCTGTTGAATTCCGTGCGGAGGGGATTGTCGACTAAGCGCATGCCGGCGTCGAAGTAGGGGGCGTAACCGGGCGGTTCGCCGAGGTGTTCGCCGAAGACCATGGCGTCGTCGCGGGGCGCTTCGGTATCGAAGACGGTATCGCGGTGGTTGTTCCAATCGGTGAAGCCACGGGTGAGATTGTACTGCACCTGCACTTGGCCTAGGTAGCCGTAGTTGCTGGAGTCTTTGTCCTCGCCAAAGGTCGCGCCGAAGAAATCCGCCTGCGCGTGTTTCACCGCGTCGAGGCGCAGGCCGTCCGCATGGGTGCGATCCATTAGCCAACGAGCCGCGCGGTTGAGGTAGTCTTGCACATACTCTTCGTAGTCGCCGGCGTTGTCTTGTAGGTATTGCTGTGCGCGGGCTTTGATTTGGGCCTCGCTGGGAGTGGGGTTGCCTTCGTCGTTTAACAGGCCTTCGGCGAGCGGGAGCAGGCCGCCGAAGCCGATGTAGTTGTCGTCTTTATCGTAGGCGTATTGCTCGGGGCGATCGAGGTCGCGGATGAATTTGATCTTCGGAAAAGTGCTGCCTTCGGTGGGGCCAAAATTGTAGTTGGTGGTGCCGGGCTCCTGGGCGATGTCGATCAAATCGGCGAGGCCGAGGTTTTGCACCTGCCAGGCGCTGTTCCAGTCGCGGGTGTTGTTCCACTTGCGGTAAAAGCCCTCCTGGGTGGTCTGTAGGTGGAAGTCTTCCGGCACCATGCCGGGGTAGACATCGATCGGGGTGTCTTCATTGTAGCCCGGGATGTCAAAGGCCCGGTGGTTCATAATGTTATCAAAATAGACCCGGATGCCAAAACGGTGAGCGGTTTTGACCAGCTCTAGCAACTCCGCTTCCGTGCCGTAGCGAGTGCGCACGGTGTTGCGCTGGTTCTTGCTGCCCAGGTCGAAGGGGTCCCACAGGTCGTAGCCGACGGAAAGACCGCCGCTGCCTTTAGTGGGGGGCGGCAGCCACAGCGAGGAGTAGCCTGCTTCCGCCAGCTCCGGCATCTTGCGGGTGATCTCTGCCCAGTCCGTGTTGAAATACTGGAGCATAGCCTCGCTAAATACAGTACGGCAACTGAGTAACAGTAAGAGCAAGGTAGACAGCCGTAGCGAGACTGAGAGTGGTTTTAGGGATAGATGCATGGGCTTGGGGTGCCTACAAAGTAGACGGGTGCGGGATCATTTGAAGCGAAGTTAAGCGATTCATGCCGAAACTAAAGCGAGGCGACGGTTCGACAGTCAAACAAACGTAATTTGGCCTTGTTCAACTGTTAACTTAATGCTTCAATTGTGTGTCTTGTTCTTATTTAATACCTCTATTAGAAATGCCCAATACCCCTGAGCGCCGTCCTAATATGCAGCAAATCGGCGATGCTGCTGGAGTCAGTAAATCTGCTGTTTCACTTGCTCTGCGTAACGATCCACGTATTCCCGAGGCGACTCGCTTGCGTATTCAACAGATCGCTGAGGAGATGGGGTATCGCCGTAATCCAGTTGTGGATTCGCTGATGACTCAGCTGCGTGCGGGGCGCCAGCCGACTTTTCAAGCCAATCTAGGGCTGATTAATTGCTCGCCAGTCAGTGATTTGGGGCAGAATCACACCTTTCGACGCCTGCGTGAGGGGGTCTTACGCAGGGCGGAAGCTCTCGGTTATGGTATCGAAGAATTTTGGTTGCAACAGCCTGACATGCGACCGCAACGACTGAAGCAAATTGTGGAGACGCGTGGGATTCGTGGTCTGATTTTAATTGCGGCGCTCAGCCCTGATACCATTGATCGCGGCTATGTCGATTTCTGGTATGATTTCGCCTGTGCCGTGATTGGGGTAACGCATCTGAACAATCGACTCAACTGTGCTTCCAATGATCAGTATTTAACCGCACGTCGTGCCACTGAAAAGGTATTCGAGCTCGGTTACCAGCGCCCGATGCTAGTCGTGCCGCCAAAGGATGATGAGCTGCTAGAAGATAAGTTTAGTGCAGGGTTCTACAGCGCAGTTCGGCGTTTATTGCCACAGAATCAGTTAGCAGTGGTGCCGCTTGATATGGACGATCCGAGCCGCGCGTTGGAGGCGATTCGTTTAAAAAAGCCCGACGTGGTGATTACGAATCAATCGGAGTTTTATGAAAGCCTGCAGGACGCCGGTTTTAGCATTCCTCGGGAGCTCGGTCTAGTGCATCTCGACTGGCACTGTGAATTGGCTAATATTGCTGGCATGCGGCAAAATAATCGCGTGGTCGGTAGCGCGGGCGTGGATTTAGTGGTTGGACAATTACAGAAAAATGAATTCGGTTCGCAAGAATTTCCCAAAGTTGTGCAAATTGAGAGTATATGGGTTGATGGCCCCAGCGTGAAGATGCAGTGATTTATGTGCGGACGGACTGCTTAGTTTTTAGTTTTTAGTTCTTAGTTCTTCGTCTCTTTGGAGCTGCGAGCACTTTTGATCTCGTTTTCTCCACGAATCACACGGTTCTTGCCGGAGAAGGAGCGCACGTAACTGTTTAAGGACTTTTCCGCTTCCTTGTTGAAGGTTTCATCGCCTGCGAGGAAAAGAATGACGTTAATCGAGGGCTTTGCCGATCCTTTATCGGTGTAGAGCACATCGACTAATTTTCGAAAATACTTTTCGACATCACGTTCCTCGATCCAGTGGGCGGGTTGCCAGCCCGGATGTCTGGTTTTCCATTCCAGTCCGAGTTCGCCTGCGTTGGAGTAGACTCCATAGCGTTGAGCCAACACGCGAGGAGGCAGGCCTTTGGCTTTTCGCTCTGCATTTTGTCGATCGAGCTCAGCTTTGACTCTTCGTTCCATTTCCGGGATTTCAAGTTTATGTTCCGCCAGCTGTTTTTGATACTTGCTGGATGCCGTAGTTCGCGCCCATTCCTCGTTTTCACGTTCAGTTGGTTTACGGCGTATACGCTCAAAGCCTTTGTGGTAACCGGTAATGAAGAAAATTGCATCCACATTTTGCTCCAATGCATATTGAGTTAGGAAAGCGGTTTCATTGCCTCGGTCGCCGGAGTAAGTGATTGTTTGATGCACGACTTCGTCGCTGAGTGTCTTTAGCTTAGGCTGGCGTGCCTGCGGGACGCCTTCTAGCCCAGGTGCATTGGGATTGGAATTGACCGGAGTGATCCATTGGATCAATTGCTGGTGTACCTGATCGCCTGCGGAGACTAGGTGGTCCTTGAAGAGCATCGTCTTACGACGATCTTGCAGCATTACGTTGAAGAGGGTGCCAGTGGAAAGATTGCCGACCATGTCCGTGATTTCGTCTTTGATGACTTTGTAACTATTCAGCCCACCTTTGGCATCAGTGACCATGTGGCGATTGGCATCGATCACGAAGAGGATACGTTCTGCGCGTGTTTTGAGGCCGAATACGCTGACGTCGGACATCCCGATACCTATGCTACCGCGTGTGCCGCCAAGTAGAGAGCCGCCTCCGAAGCCTCCCAAGCCTGCGCTTACGGTAAACGACTCTTGCATGTTGGGCAGTTCTACGTCCACCGCAGTCACGGAAATATTACCTACTTGCTTCATGCGTAGGCTTTGCATCGACTGTGCTTGTGGCGCAGCTTGTTGCTTAATCTCAATTTTAACCTCTGGGGGAGGTTGCTCTTCGACGATGGCGGGCGGCTCTTCAAATTGTGCCTCGTCAGGAACTATATATTTATAGACTGTGATAGATCCGAGAATAAATAGGGCGAGTGCGTGCACGCCACCACTGATCAACAATACGTTGAGCAGCATCGGATTCATTTTGCGCTTTTTCCTAGGGGTAATCATGGGGCCACTTGGGGTTGGATTTTATTCTCCGTAAGCAGCGAAGGAAACTTTTGTGATCTTTGCTCGGGCAGCGGCGTTTAAAACATCAATCGAACGTTGGTGGGGGGAGTCGGGGTCTGCTTGGATTTTTACCACAGTATCGATACCAGCGCGGTCGGAAGACAGCTTGAGTCGTGTCAACGTAGTGCTGAGTCGGCTCATGTTGCGATCATTGATGCCATCCATTGGCGCGCCATTGAGTAAGATCAAACCATTTGGGAAGACTTCTACGATGTGCTCACTCGGCAGGTCCAAGCTCTCTGCTGGAGGGGCGTTACTGGGGAGTTTGATACTGATGTCTGCTTCTTGCTGTAGAGGCAGGAACATGAAGTAAATGAGTAGAAGGAAGACCACGTCGATCATCGGTGTGATGTCGACTTTATCTTCGGATTCGAGTACGGAGCTGACTGCCATAGATTAGTCCTTAGCTGATGCGAAGATGAGGTCGAAGATGCCGGCCTGTGCCGTGGCCTCCATGACGCGATTGACGTGGCGGTGCGCAGTGTTTGCATCGGCACGTAAAAATACCTGAATCTGCGGAAGTTCCGCTTTGAGCGCCGCAAGGTGCGCAGTGAGGGCTTCAGGAGTGATGGGGGTCGCGCCCAGGAATAGTTGCCCTTCAACATCGACCGATATATACTGACGTTCGCCAGGTTCTTCGGGAATGGTGGCTTGTTCGGCTTCTGGCAATTCTAGTTTCACCAGCTCTGCGCTGATGAAGCTGATCAATGTCATGAAGAACGCGATAAGCAGGAAGACGACGTCAATCATCGGAGTCAGTTCAAACTCCGGATCGACCTCTTCTGGGGTCCACATTGCCATATTTATATTTGGGTGAGCGAGAGAAGGAAAAGAGATTAAGCGCGGTTGTTAATCGCCTTATTCAGAGTGAATTGCAGGTCGCCAACGACGCGTCCGATACGCGAAGTGATCTTACCGTAGCGATTCTTGAAGAAGAAGAAAAAGAACATCGCGGGAATACCGACGATCATTCCGGTGGCAGTGGTGATCAGAGCTTCCGAAATATTACCAGCCAGCGCTTGAGCACTACCTGCACCTTCAGCTTCAATCACGTTGAAGGCTTTAACCATACCAGAAACAGTTCCAAGCAGTCCCACCATAGGAGAGAGAGAACCGACCACGGAGAGATAGTTGATCAATACGAAGGGGCCTGCCAATTCTTCCGCGCTGGATTCTTCGATCGCTTCTTTGACTTGCTCTGAATCGTAGTTATTGACGTCGACGCGGTTCATGCCGGATTCGACAATGTTTGTTACAGGCGAAGGGTTTTCCTGACAAATGCTCTTAGCTTTCTCGATATCGAGGTTCTGAAGTGCTTCATCGATCTGAGTGGTTGCGGCTGAGTTCAGGATCGGCTCTGGGCGCACAGCCATGAAGTTATAGACAATCAATCCGAAACCGCCAATAGAGAGCAGGGTAAGCGGATACATCGCCCAGCCACCTGCTTTATACATGTCGATCAGTGATTTTTCGCCGCCAGCAGGTGCGGCTTCTTCTGCAGACGCCTCTTCGGTATCTGCTGGTGCCGCGTCTTGCGCGCTCAAAGGCTGTGTGAGCACCCACTGTGTCGCGATGGCAAACAGTGCGATGGCAAAGAATGTGGGGAGGAGACGTAACGTAGGTGTTTTCATGATTGTAGATGTAACTAGATGTTTTGTTTTAAATGTATGGGTGTTTTATAAATGTTATTCGACCGCTTGAACGGGCGGAAGTAATGCAAGTGAGTTTTCAGCGCTCTGTGACCAGGGGGATTCAGGATACAGGATCACGATTTCCGTCCAGACATTGCGTGCTGCCAAATTATCATCGGAGCGCGCGTAACAGTCGCCGATGAGGTAGAGCATTTCAGGCACCCAGACGTAAGAGGTTTGGGCACGTACGAAGCCACGTGTGAGCAGGTCGAGCGCCTTACCATAATCCTCACCGCTGTGGGCGCGTGAGCCTTGCAGTAGTTTATACAGTGAGAATAAACGCTCGTTCGGCTCAGGCTCCTCAAGCGCATCGATCATTGGGGTGGCTTCATCGACGCGGTCTGCTAATACAAGACTGTAAGCCAGCCACATTTGCACGTTCTTCTTTACGTCATCGGGCACAACCGCTTCAATTTGTTGGTAAAGAGGAATCACCGCTTCGTATTTGCCTGCGGCTCGTAGCGAGTCGGCGGCATCGACGATGGGGCGAATGTTAACGGCATATTGACCTTTGACCGGAATGATCTGAGTCATTCCAGCGGCGGCATCAAAGTTCTCTTCGGCGAGATAGGCATTCATCAGCGCGATGGCGCTTTCGCTATATTTGAGACCGACTTTGTCCAATTCAATACGGTTGAGTAGGTCGTAGGCTTCATTCAGTTCATCGGCACGAATTAAGGTGTCGATCAAAGAACGAATGGGGATGTGCAGCTGAGTAAAGCTCTCTGGCACGGCGTGAAATTTAACGAGTGGATAAGCGTAAGGACGCAATAAAGTAAGTGCCCCCGTGTAGTTGCCGCTGCTGATCATCCGATTGACCTCGGGCATGGTGGAGCTCTCTAGGCGTAGTGTTTGCACCATCGATTCACTGACGGGCAGGGAGACTTCGCCTACGCCGCCTTCGAGTTCGGCGACTAGCATGTCGTCCTTATAGGCTACGAATTTAAGTGTCTGGCGCGCGCCATTATTGTTTTGTTGGATCAATACGGGCTCGTTGCCAAATTCAATCCAGTAGGGATTGGTCTCTTGAGCGGTGGCTGCTGTTTGAGCCAGAGCTGCCATGAGCAGTAGGGTGGAAATGCGCTTCATCATAGTGCGTAGGTTTCTGATTGGGGCAAAGGTCATACTTGAAGCTCCTTAAGTTTGGCTTTGATCGCTTCTAAGATATCCTCAGGGGCATTGGCTGGAAGTTCCTTAATCGCCTCTTGTAAAGTATTGATCGCGTCCTGCTTTTCACCCATGCCGATCAGTGCGTCTGCGTCGGAAAGGTAGGCGCGTGCGCTCCACTCCGGCAGGTGAGGGTAGCCGAGGAAGGTGCGTTCGAAAAATCCATGCGCTTGTGGATACGCGTTTTCTGCCATGTATGCTTCCCCTATTTGTTGTAGCGCTTGTGCGTGTAGCACACCACGCCATTCGGGCACGCGTAGGATGTATTGATATTTTTCGCGAGCTTTGTCGCCGCGGCCCATTTCACTTAGTAGTTCCCCTTGGCGTAGCATCACGGCAGGGATTTTGGGAGAGCCGGGGAATTGAGTGACGATCTGTTCTAAGTAGCCGAGCGCTCCAGAATGATCACCCTTTTCTGCGGTGACATCGGCCAAGCGCATAAAGGCGACGATCGTGGTGTCGTCGGTCGGATAGTTGATCAAGATTTGGTTCCAGGCATCCTCGGCGAATTCCAGGCGCTTGTTGCGCTCATAATCCGCGATATAGAGGATGGCACGTGGTGTGATGGTCTGGATCAGTGCACGGTCGAAGCGCTGGCTGGGTGCGAGTTCGACTCCGATACGATAGAGGCCCATTAGCATACGAGTCTCTGAAATGAAGTCGTTCTTAGCCTTGGCCTTGGCGAGTAGGTCCTTGAAGTAATCTTCTGGTTCTTCACTGGGGTAGCGCTCCAATTGTGTGCGATAGGGCGTCATGAAGTCCTGAATCGGGCTGAGGTCGTTGACGAGCTCTGGAGTGAAATCCGGATCGTTGCGCAAGCGATTGTACAGCGACTGATCGATGTTTGGCGTGACGTAGAAGTGCTCAAACAGGAAGCCACGGTCGGTGACAATCTTCTCACGGAATTCGAGATCGTTCTGTAGTTGATCGAAAAAGGTGACCGTGCGGGAAATAATCGTTTTATTTTTGCTGTATTTCTCAGCATAGCCTTCGATCAAGGCATCCACACCGCTGTTGTGGGGGTCTTGGGCGTATTTTTCGATGTTTTCACGGTAGAGTGCGAGCATCTCTACTGGGCGCATTAGATACTCGTAGGCCAGTCCGAGTTGCAGCACGGCACGTGTGAGGTCGCCGTTTTCGCCGTAAAGGTCGATGTATGCTCTAAAATGGGTGGCCATTTCCTCATAGCGGCCTAGCTCTTCAAGTACGCCGCCGATGCGGAAAGCCGCGCCGTTGTGTACGTCTTGGAGAGTCGTGATTTCGTCGGCCTTGCGGAAGTGTTGCAGTGCAAGCTCTAAGTTGGTCGCCAGATATTCGACTTCACCTAGGAAGAAATATGCTTGGTCCAGGGCGCTGCCTTGGGGATATTTTTCAACGTAGGCGTAGAGGGTGTCGCGAGCTTCTTCGAAGCGTTGAGCATAGAACTGGGAGGCGCCTTTTCGCAGTAGGCCGTCTTCAGCGTAGGCGCTGGTGGCATATTGATCCACTAGACGAGAGAAGCTGGCGACCGCGTCTTCGAACTGGCTCAGTTGTAACTCTGCTAGGCCGCCCCAGTAAAAGATGCCATCTTCGTAGATGCTGTTAGGATGTGCGTTGTACCATTCCGCTGCTTGATTGATGAGTTGTGCGTATTCTTTATGCTCGATCAAGTAGCTGGCCCATTGAGCGAAGAGGCTGGGCCCCACGGGGTCGAGTGGGCGGCTGCCGAGAAAGTCGACTGTGATGGCCATGAACTCTTCGTTGCGGCCTGCCTTCTTTAATTCATTAGCTAAGGCGCCCGTCACGTCGGAGTAATAGTCCCCATTGGGGAAGTTACTGCGGTATCTGCGGCCGACTTCTATCGCAGTTTCTATTTTGCCGATTTGAAGTGCGTTTGAAAAAGTGGCAAAATTATAAAACTCAGCTTGTGGGTCGTCTGGGTTCTCCTCCATCAGGTCGTTGAACATCCAAAACGCTTCATAGCGGCGAGCTGTCTTTGTGTAGTTACGTGCACGGCGCACCAGGAGTTCGTTTCGCAGAGTCGGCAATTTACGCAGATGTGTTAAATTGTTTTCTAAGGTTTTGATTTCTTGCTGTAAGCGCTCGACCTCGTCCTCGCCGTTGCCAAATGCGATACGTTGCTCCATGCGCGCGGTTTTGCTGCTTACTTGTTGCTCGTGCCACTCGATCATAATGTCGGTGGTCTTGATTAGGTTGAGGGTGAGAGCTGCGTCATTGACGCGTCCTGCATCGACTAAGGTGTCACTCGCTTTGAGCAGCGCCACGTTGAGGCGTGGGCGGTAGCGAACTTCCGATTCTTTTGCCAACATTGGCAATAGTTTGATCGCATCGTCTAGGCGTTTCGCTTGAAAGAGCGCTTCGAAGCTGGCTGCGGCTGCCAGTGCCTGATCATTGAGGTCACGAGCGACATCAAGTAGCTGCCCAAAGTAGGGGAGTCCGGCTGCCAGTTGCCCAGTGCTGTAATAAATCTGAGTCAGATCCTTCAGCATCTTTGTCTGTTCCGAATGGCTGAGGCGCACATTGCTATAGGCTCCTGATAGGATCTTCTGCATGATTGCGATCGCCTCGTCATTGCGGTTCAGCACGCGAAGCACATCAATCCGTTTCAGTAGCATGTCTTTGATCTTGGACGAATTTGGAAATTCTGCTTCCAGCTTATCATACCACTTGAGCGCTTCTTGTAGTTCACCAGTTTGTCCCGAGGCTACATATTGTTGAATGTGCCCTGTGCCTATGAGGAAGATCGGAAAGTCTAATTTTATGTCAGGGTTGTCGGTGGCTTCGACCCGCTTGACCAATTCCTTGAGCAGTGGCATCGCTTGAACGAGCTGGCCCTCTTCTACTAGAGCATTTGCTTGGCTTTGAAGACCTGTGAAGCCGAGTTGGCTGGCATCCTCGGCCTGAGCATGTGCTGATTGTGCGCAAGCAAAAATTAAAACGGCGGAAGTTAAACTATTAAAAGTAGATCGAAACAGCATCACAAATGGACGGGGGAGAAATGGTCGAAAGCGCATAAGGTTCGCTTTTCAACGTAGCTTGTAAAGCGAAAATACGTAAATAGGTAATAGGGGAGAAGATGATTTAGTTAATGTGACTCAACTCCTCAGAGGCGAGTTCCCACTCGTAGTTCTTTTCTTCGAGATATTTGGCGATGCGAGCAGCCTTAATGTTGAGCTCCTTGGCTGCGGCGGGATCCGTGTAGGCATTGGGATCTTCCAGCTGCTTCGATAGCTCTGCTTGCTCGGCCTCAAGTTGCATGATTTCGGCTTCGACCTTGGCTACGCGCGCTTCTGCTTGTTTGCGTTTTTTGTTGTTGGCCTTTCGCTCTTCGGCGGCAATGCGCCGGCGCTCCTTCGCGCTGATTGTCAGGTGTTTGCCTTCGCTCGCGGGCGCACCGTCGGGGCAGGCGTTTTTCAGGCCTGCTATCAGTCCACTTTGCTCAGATTCGGCGCCGGATTTGCGTAGATAATAATCGTAATTGCCGGCGTAGTGGGTGACTTGTCCGGCTTGGATTTGAATGGTGCTCTCTGCGATCGCGCGAATGAAGTGCACGTCGTGACTCACAAAAAGCAGCGTGCCGGTGTAGTCTTTGAGAGCGCTGATCAGTGCGTCGATACTGGGCATGTCCAAGTGCGTGGTCGGCTCGTCAAGTAGTAGAAAGTTTGGCGGTGCGAGTAGTAATTTTACTAGCGCCAAGCGGCTCTTTTCGCCCCCGCTGAGCACTTTAACCTTTTTAAAGACGTCGTCGCCCCGAAACAGGAAGGCGCCCAAGATACTGCGCACGCTTTGCTCGCTGGTGCCTGAGGTGCGGTCCATCGCTTCGTCGAGCACGTTGCGCTCCATGTCCAGCACCTCCACCCGCTGCTGGGAAAAGTAGCCCACCGTCACATTGTGGCCGAGCTCGCGGGTGCCGGCTTGGATCGGGATCATTTCGGCTAAAATCTTGAGTAGTGTGGACTTGCCGGCGCCGTTGGGCCCGACCAGCACGGTGTTTTGTCCCTTTTCGATTTCGAGGCTAATGTCTTCATACACCACGTGATCGCCATAGGCCTGCTTGACATTGGTCAGTGTCGCGATCCGTTGCCCGCTGCGCTGAGGCTGTGGAAATTTGAAATGAATGGTGTCGGCCGCGCTTTCGGGCGGAGCGATCCGCTCCATCTTTTCCAGTTGCTTCATCCGCGCTTGCGCTTGGCTGGCCTTACTGGCCTTGGCACGGAAGCGACGCACGAAGTCTTCCAAATGTGCGATCTCGCGTTGTTGGTTATTATACGCAGCGAGGTGTTGCGCTTCGCGTTCGGCTTTTTCTTTTAGATACTTTTCGTAGTTGCCGACGTAGCGGTGCAATTTGCTGTGCGCAATCTCCACGATGCCATCGCAGATTGCATTGAGAAATTCGCGGTCGTGCGAAATCGTCAGAATCGCGCCTGAGTAGCGCTTGAGCTGGTTCTGAAACCAGCCCAGAGTTTCCAGGTCCAGGTGATTGGTCGGCTCGTCCAGCATTAGCAGGTCTGGCTCCATCACTAATAGGCGTGCCAAGTGGGCGCGCATGATCCAGCCGCCGCTCAAGGTCTTGGCAGGCATGTCGTAGTCCTCGTGGCGGAAGGCCAGCCCTGCTAAGATGCGTTTCGCTTTGGCTTCCAGATTGTAGCCATCGAGCTCGATGAAACGTTCGACGGCTGCTAAGCGCTCCGGCGCATCGGGATCGGGGACTTCGCGTAGAGTCTTGTAGATTTGGGTGAACTCCGGACTGATTGAGGTCGCCAGTTCGGCCACTGTCTCGTCGCCGGCGGGTGCACTTTCCTGGGGGAGGAAGCCGATTCGAGTGCCGCGTTCCAGCTCGATTTCACCGCTGTCGGCCTCTAGTTCGCCCATGATGATGGAAAAGAGCGTCGTTTTGCCGGCACCATTCGGGCCTACCAGGCCTATCCGTTCGCCGCGTAATAGGCGCAAGGAGATGTCGGTGAAGAGAGTTTTTTGGCCGAAGCCTTTACTGATCTGGGAAACGGTAAGCATATGTCGATAGTGTATACAGAGACTTGCCTGATTCGTTTCTTCGGTCTTCCCTGCTAGTCGACCTATGACTGAACGAACCAATCCATTCTATGTGCTCACGCTCTGGTATAAGCCAGCGCAAACGATGCAAGGCCTAATTGAATCCGGCGGGGGGCATCGGCTCGCTCTGGTGGTGGCGATGCTCTTCGGCATGGTGCAGGCAGACCGCTTTTATTTAGCCGATCCAGAGGCTGGAATCACCTATTATGTGATGGGCGCATTGTTGGGGCTGGTGGGCCTGTTCCTCTTTGGCTGGTTGCTGCGCAATTTTTCTCGTTGGTTCGGTGGACAGGCTGTCGTGCGCGAGGTGCGTGTCGCATTGGGGCTCGGGCTCTTGCCCTGGCTCTGTTTATTCGGTGCGCTCATATTTGTTTTGGGTGCTCAGCAGGATGCCGCCGAGCTGGCTAATTATTACTGGCTCTTCTTTCTAGGCTTTCTTTATGGTTACGTGATCTTATTGCTTTCGCTGGCTAGTGCTTTGCGCTTGTCGGTGCTCAAAACTTTTCTCTGCCTGATTGTTACTGCCTTAGTCAGTATTTTTCCACTGACGCTACTCATACAACTTGTTTCAACAGTCCTTTAAGACTCGCATTTAGATCCACATCCTATGCTGCAACATATACGCATCAAGAATCTCGCACTACTCGAAGAAGTGACCTTAGAGTTTGAGTCCGGCTTTACCTCGGTCACTGGCGAAACGGGTGCGGGTAAAAGTGTGCTACTTGGCGCCTTGGGCTTGTTGTCTGGCGCGCGCACCGATAAAAGTATGATTCGTCAGGGCCAAGACCTGCTCGAGGTTGAAGCCGCGCTTTATTTTGCGGAGTCGCAGATGATTGATCGTTTATTGGACAACGCAGGCCTGCCCGCTTGTGAAGATGGGGTGTTACTTCTCCAGCGCAGTGTGCACCGTACTAAGATTCCACGCATACAAATTAACGGTCAAATGGCCACTTTGGCACAGCTGCAAGCACTCGGCGAGTCCTGGATCGATTTTCATGGTCCCGGTGAACCGCAAAAGCTCTTCCAAGAGAAGCGTCAGCTCGAGATGCTGGACACCTATGCCGGCAACACTACCGCAGGCCTCCGCTTTGCCGAGCAATACGCAGACTGGCGCAGCGCACTGCGCGAGATTGAGGCTCTCGAAACCGGCGAACGTTTAGATGCTGACGAGCTTGAATTTGTGCGCCAACAAATTAAGCGGATCGACGCTGTAGAAGTCAGCGAGGAGTCGATCGAAGAGCTCGAGCGGGATTATACCCGTATGTCCAGCGCGCAGGAACTTGTGGGACTGGCTAATGCATGCGCCGAAGGGCTGATCGGGGAGCAAAGCATCAATGATCAGCTCGCTGCCGTACTCTTGCGGCTC
>CEUD01120148.1_pt1 | contig 15403 bp, 16 predicted proteins | sample 356481 | NCBI WGS metagenome assembly CEUD01 (sample SAMEA2623314, study PRJEB7988) | marine metagenome | isolation source: saline water (ENVO:00002010), including | reverse complement strand
CTTCAAGAAGACAGGCACCGGTAAACTCCTGCGTCGTACGCCAGGGCACCGTCACCTTCTTCGCAATAAGAGTGTCAAGCAACGCCGCCGTGCAGGTAGCAGCAAACTCGTCGCAGACGGGCAACGCGCTAACCTGATCCGTGGCCTGCCTTTCGCTTAATATTGCTTAGATTACTTAAGTAACTAAAGAAACGTTTTAACAACTATAACTCACGCTAGCCGGGTAACATGAAAATGGGCGACCCGGCAGCGACCTAAACGAGAGATACCACAACATGCCTAGAGCCACTAATGGTCCCGCGACGCTTGCTCGTCGCAAAAAAGTTCTGAAAAAAGCCAGAGGCTATTTCGGAAATAAATCACGTCTTTTCCGCTACGCTAAAGACGCTGTCGATCGCGCAGAAGTTTACGCTTACCGCGACCGTCGCAAAAAGAAGACAGAGTTTCGTCAACTCTGGATCGTTCGTATCAACGCGATTTGCCGTAACAATGGCATCAACTATAGCCGTTTCATCCGTGGTATCAAAGCTGCGGGAATCGAAATGGATCGTAAGCAGCTTTCAGAGCTCGCGATTCATGACGAGGCTGCTTTCTTGACTCTGATCGAGAAGGCTAAAGAAGCCAACGCTGCTTAAGTTTTATTGCAGCGTTCGCGCAGGTAACTAGATTGCTTTTTTAAAGGCCGATTCCTATTGGGAATCGGCCTTTTTTTGATTCTGCTTGCGAGGAGTCTCGTCCGCTTTCTCGCGAGTGTAGGATATTGGCTTCATTGTTTCATACTTGACTTGCCAAAGTTTTCATACTTTGAGTTGTCAAAGTATGAATTTTAATAGATCTGTTCTATCTTGTTTGTCAGTTGTGTTGTGCAGTCTTGGGCTCGTGGCGTGCTCTGATTCTCCGCAGGGCGCGGAGTCTGCTGCGGGGGCCTCAATGTCTGCGGCGCCGTATCAGGTGGTGTGCACGGTGGGGATGATTACGGACATCGTGAGGAATGTTGCTGGTGACTATGCGCAGGTGGAAGGCATTATTGGTGAAGGGGTGGATCCACACCTGTATAAGCCGACCCGTGGTGATGTAGTTAAACTAAGTCAGGCAGATATTGTTTTTTACAATGGGCTATTGTTGGAGGGTAAGATGACAGATGTATTGGTGCGAGTCGCGACCACAGGTAAGCCAGTCAAGGCAGTCACAGAAGCGATCCTTGGTGATAGCGATTACATTCTCGCTAAAGATGATGGTTCGGAGCATACGGATCCGCATGTCTGGATGGATGTGGGGGGCTGGTTACGTGCGGTGCCTGTGGTGGCTGAGACTTTGGCGGATTTTGATCCGGTGCATGCGGATGATTACCGGGCCAACGCCGCTGCATATGTCGAAAAATTGGAAGCCTTGGACGCCTATGCCAAGCGCGCGATGGCGACGATTCCCGAAGGCCAACGGGTGTTGGTGACTGCGCACGATGCATTCCAGTATTTGGGGCGTGCCTATGGCATCGAGGTGCGTGGTATTCAGGGCGTCAGCACCGAATCGGAGGCGGGGGTGCGCGACTTAGAAGACTTGGTTGACTTTATCGTGGAGCGCGCGATTCCGGCAGTCTTTGTGGAGACCTCCGTCGCGGATAAGAATGTGCGAGCCTTGGTAGAGGGCGCTCGGGCACGCAGCCACAAGGTGGATGTCGGCGGTTCACTATACTCCGACGCGATGGGCGCGGCGGGCACTTATGAAGGAACTTATATTGGGATGATTGATCACAATATGAGGACTATTGTGAATGCACTCGGAGGCTCTACTGATGGCTTTAAACAGTAGTTTTATTCGACTGGCATACTACTTGCCGTGCGCTTAGCTTACAATTTGATATGAACGTCGTCAGCAAAGAATTGTCGTCCCATTCCGAGTCATTGCCCGAGCTAAAGTCGCCGCTTGCGATTCGTGATCTTACGGTGGCTTATCATCGCAAGCCAGTGATTTGGGATATTGATCTTTCGATTCCGGAGGGCAAACTCGTGAGTATTGTAGGGCCCAATGGGGCGGGTAAGAGCACTTTGATCAAGGCCTGTTTAGATTTGATTCCGCGTTCATCGGGCGAGGTGATGATCTACGGGCAGTCCTATGAGAAGGAGCGCAAGCGTGTAGGCTATGTGCCGCAGCGCGAGAGTGTGGATTGGGATTTTCCGGTGAGTGCCTTGGATGTGGTGGCGATGGGGACCTATGGGCAGATCGGATGGTTTCGGCGTGTGAGTAAGCGAGCGAAAGCACTGTCGATGCAGGCACTGGAACGAGTTGGGCTCGGTGATTATGCGCATCGGCAGATCAGTCAACTTTCTGGAGGACAGCAGCAACGCACATTTCTGGCTCGCGCGCTGGTGCAGGATGCAGACATTTATTTCATGGATGAGCCTTTTGCTGCGGTGGATGCAGCGACCGAGCGAGCCATTGTTGAATTGCTCAAAGATCTGCAAAAGCGTGGGAAGACTGTTCTGGTGGTGCACCACGATTTAGCGACGGTGCCACAGTATTTTGATTGGACGGTTTTATTGAACATGCGGGTGGTGGCTGCAGGGCCGACAGAGGAAGTATTCACTCAGGAGAATTTGCGCCGGACCTATGGTGGTAAATTAACTTTGTTAACGCAGGCCGCGAACGAGGTGGTGCAGTCACGTTGATGCTTTAAAATGCCTGAACTTGCTGATATTTGGAACGTCCTCTTTTTGCGTGATTATAATACGCGCTTGGTGGTGATCTGTACCATTTTACTAGGTTGTGCCTGTGGTTTGATGGGGGGCTTCTTGCTTTTGCGTAAGCGCTCTTTGATGGGGGACACGCTCTCGCATGCGACACTGCCAGGGGTCGGTTTTGCCTTTATGTTGGCGGTCGCGATGGGGGGGGATGGTAAGTCCCTACCGATGCTTCTGACGGGGGCGGCGGTCACGGGAGTGATTGGTTGTTGGGCGGTGCTATTTATTCGGAATCAGACACGCATAAAAGATGATGCGGCGATGGGCATCGTATTGAGCGTATTTTTCGGTGCAGGGGTGGCTGTGCTGGGCATGATTCAGACGATGCCTGAGGGCAGTGCCGCGGGCTTGGAGTCTTTTATTTACGGGAAGACCGCTTCCATGGTGCTGAGTGATTTTCGGATTCTAGTTTTGGTCACGATTTGTGTGCTGAGCTGTTCCTTATTGTTATTTAAAGAATTTCGTTTGCTCTGTTTTGATGAGAGCTTTGCGGCTTCGTTGGGATGGCCGGTCAAAGTCTTGGATGTTATTTTGTTGGGATTGGTGACTGCGGTCACGGTTGCGGGGCTACAAGCAGTGGGCCTGATTTTGATTATTGCGTTTTTGATCACACCCGCGGCGGCGGCTCGCTTCTGGACAAATCAGCTCGACCGCATGTTATTGCTTTCGGTGTTGATCGGAGGCGCCAGTGGCTGGTTTGGCGCGAGTTTGAGTGCTTTTTATCCACGCTTGCCTGCGGGGGCAGTCATCGTGCTGGTGGCGGCGCTTTGTTTTTTGATCAGCATGTTGCTAGGTGTGGAGCGTGGCGTGTTAGTTCGTTGGCTACGCCAAACGCAGCTGCAGCATCGTATCGGGCGCCAACACTTGCTGCGGGCGCTCTACGAAATACTAGAAGCCAATCGTCAGGGGGGCGAGTTAGCGATTGTGGCGGTGCCTTTTCGACAGATCCGTGGGCGTCGCACCTGGAGCGATCGCAGTTTGCGTGATTGTATTCGTCGTGCCTATGACGATGGCTTAGTTGAGATGCAGGTGAAGGAGGACACGATTCGGCTGACAGAGGCTGGTTTGGCTGAGGCGGCGCATGTGACACGCAATCATCGCCTGTGGGAACTTTACTTAATCGAATATGCGGACGTGGCCACCAGTCGTGTGGATCGGGATGCCGATATGGTCGAGCACGTGCTGGGAGAAAAAATGGTGGCTCGTTTGGAGAGCAAATTACAAACTTATCGCAGTGCTGGTACTTTGGTGCCTGCGAGTCCGCATCCAATCGTTCCGGGCGATTAGCGGGGGCTGGTAATTAGGAATTAGGAGTGATGGAGTGGTATAGCATAGATACATGGATCGTGGTGGTCGGCGCTTTGGCGGCGGTGGCCTGTGCCTTGCTGGGGAATTTTCTGGTGTTGCGCAAAATGAGCATGATGGGCGATGCGATTAGTCATGCAGTTTTGCCGGGTCTAGCCATCGCTTTCTTGATTACGGAAGCGCGTGCCAGTTTGACCATGTTTATCGGTGCGGCAGTTGTGGGCGTGTTGACTGCCGTTTTTACTCAATGGATCAGTCGATTCGGTAAAGTCGATGAGGGAGCGTCGATGGGCATTGTATTTACATCGCTCTTCGCGGTGGGGCTCTTGCTGATTGTGCAAGCGGCCGACCATGTAGACTTGGATCCCGGGTGCGTGCTTTATGGCGCGATCGAGTTGACGCCTTTGGATGTGGTTTGGCGGCCTGTGCTCTTTGGCACAACTTTGGAAGTCCCGCGTGCTGCGCTGGTGCTGGCGGGTGTGACTTTGCTGAACGTCGGCTTTGTGGTGGCTTACTTTAAGGAGTTGCGCATCTCATCCTTCGACCCCGAGTTAGCGACGACGATGGGGATTAACTCTAATTTGATGCACTACATGTTGATGACATTGGTGGCGGTGACAACGGTGGCGGCGTTTGAAGCGGTCGGTAGTATTATCGTGATTGCGATGTTGATTGTGCCCGCGGCCTCTGCGCATTTGTTAACGGATCGGCTTTGGCTGATGGTATTATTGAGTTGTGTATTTGCGATTTTGGCCGCGGTCTTGGGGCACTTGAGCGCTCTGATCGTGCCCGGCTGGTTCGGTTTTGCCGATACCTCCACCTCTGGGATGATGGCGGTGATGGCTGGCGTGCTCTTCGTCGTGGTTATGCTGAGCGCGCCGAAATACGGAATTTTGCTTAAGCACATCCGCAAGACGGAAGCGGTGCAGTGAATTTTATCCTTTGTAGGGAACCGTCGGCACACCTCTGATGCAGAGTCCGTCGATGACAAAGACTTTGCCCGCATCAGGCTCATCGAGGTCGGGCTTAATACCAGTGGTCACAAAGAGACGATCCATGTGCTTGCCACCAAAGGCGCATGCCGTGGTTTCGATGCAAGGCAGATCGACGCGTTGTAGCTCTTTGCCGGTGCTAGGATCGAAACGCACCACGCAACCACCATGGCAAAATGCGACCCAGAGCATGTCCTCGGCATCAATTGTCATACCATCAGGAGAGCTGGCATAGCCCTGTGCTGCGGTATCGATGGCCACGCGTGGATTGGAAATGTTGCCGCTGGCTTGATGGTAATCGTAGGCGCGGACTTGCTGTGTGGGGGTGTCGATGTAGTACATCATCTTGGCGTCTACAGTCCAGCAGATGCCGTTGGAGTTGGTAATATCAGCAGCCTTGTGACTGAGTGAGCCGTCGCAATCGAGGCAGTAGAGGTTGGCGCTGCCGGTGTTTTTGACCATGCTGATCGTGCCGGCCCAAAAGCGGCCCGCGGGGTCGCACTTACCATCGTTAAAGCGATTCTTGCCACGCAGTTCCGACTCTGGATCGGCGAGGGGTGTTTTATGCCCGTCGCGCAGATTATAACGAATGCAGCCACTGTCGCCCGCGTAGATGACTTCGTCCTCGTGCTCGGTCGGAACGACGGTTCCGATCAATTCGCCCACGTCCCATTGTGCTTCGTTGCCGCTCTCGGGATCGAGGCGTATGATTTTGTGTCCTTTGATGTCTACGTAGAGCAGCTGATCGCCCCACCAGATCGGGCCTTCGCCCCATTGAGATACTTTGTTGCCGATGGTTTGTATTTTAGGAGTCGTCATGCTTGTTTGATGAGCCATTTTCTGGCTTGGGTCAACCGTAGGAAGCTATGTGAAAACTAGTCTTGTGCTTCTAGTTCGAAGCCATCCTTACTGTCTTTCACAACCCAGCCTTGAGCGAGTAGGGCGTCGCGCAGTTCATCGGCCTTACCCCAGTCTTTCGCTTGTTTTGCCTCCCAGCGTTCTTGGGCGAGGGCGACAATTTCTTCCGGGGCGTCGACTTGTTTCGCTTCGACTGTGAAGAGTTCGAGCCCAAGTGCATAGAGTAGGCTGCCAAATGCGCGAAGCATTGCGCGAGCGCCTTCTGCGTCTAGCGAGGCTGCTGGATTCGAGCCGATGACTCCGAAGATGGCCCCTAAGCACGCGGCGGTATTGAGATTCTTGCGCAGGGCGTCCCAAGCTTTGCTCAAGCGGCCAAAGTCCTCGGGTGCGTCGGTGCTCACATAGTTTTTATTAAAACTGTCGCTTGATTCGCCCGTCTTGGCGAGTAGCGCCTCAGCAAAGCGTTCCAGACGTGTCAGCGCACTCTGGGAGGCGTGTAAGCCATCGAAGGTGAAGTTTAGTTGCTGACGATAGCTGCCTGCGATCAAAGTGTAGCGCACGATCATGGGGCTGAAGCCCCTTTCGCGTAGGTCGTCGAGTGTGTACAGATTACCCAGACTCTTCGACATCTTGGCGCCCTCGACCATCAAGTGAGCGCTGTGAAACCAGTGGCTGCAGAAGTCGTGCCCGTGTGCACATTCAGACTGTGCGATTTCGTTTTCGTGGTGGGGAAAGCAGAGATCGATGCCGCCACCGTGTAGGTCGATCGTTTCGCCGTCGAAGGCGCTGTCGACCATGGCCGAGCATTCCAAGTGCCAGCCCGGACGTCCTTCGCCCCAGGGGCTGGTCCAATAGTTAGCGCCGTCCTCAGGTTTGCGTGATTTCCAGAGCGCAAAGTCGGTGACCGATTCACGATCGTATTCGTCCGCATCGTTGAGTTCGCCAGCGGAGTTTTCATTCTGGGTCTTTAGCTCGCGCTGCTTCAGACGTGAGAGACGTCCGTAGTCTTCAAAGGAGCCGACGCGGAAATAGACGGAGCCGTCGTCGGTGGCATAAGCGTGGCCTTTTTCAATCAACTTTTCGACCAATGCAATTTGCTGAGGGATGTGAGCCACGGCACTCGGCTCGATGCTGGGTGGCAGCATGTTGAGCGCGTCGCAATCCGCATGAAACTTATCTGTCCAATGCGCGGTGAATTCGACCAAGCTTTTGCCTTCTTCTTGCGAGCGGCGGATCGTCTTGTCGTCCAGGTCGGTAATGTTGCGCACGTGTTTAACGGGCGTGCCATCAACTTCCAGCACGCGGCGCAGTGTGTCTTGGATTAGGAAAGTTCGGAAATTCCCAATATGCGCGGGGCCATAAACAGTGGGGCCACAGCAATAAAAACGCAGCGTATCACCGCTCGCAGGCGCGAGCTTTTGCACAGATCGACTAAGAGTATCGTAGAGTTCGACGGACATGGCTGCCATGAATGGCAAAGTCCGAGCGAAAGTGAAGGTGAAAGTTTGATTGTAGACGATTGCAGCTAGAGTGTCGCGAATGTGAAGAAGCTTTCCATTGCCGCCCTGTGAGGCGGCACTTGCAATACATGTTACACTTGCAGCATGCCTATCGACTACAGCCTCGCACCGCTCGATCTGATGTTGATCGGTCTATACGCACTCGTCGTGTTATGGATCGGTTGGCGACTCGCAGGAAAGCACCACTGCGCCGAAGACTATTTTTTAGCCGGACGCGGCATGCTGTGGCCATTGATTGGGATCTCGCTCTTTGCTTCCAATATTTCTTCCACCACGTTGATCGGTCTGGCTGGTGACGCCTACCATACAGGAATTTCGGTTTTTAATTATGAGTGGATGGCTTCCGTCGTTTTAGTCTTTTTTGCCATCTTTATTCTGCCTTTCGTTTTGCAAGCTCAGGTCTTTACCCTGCCAGAGTTCTTGGAGCGCCGCTACGATGGGCGCATTCGCAGTTATTTCTCTGCACTGACTTTATTTCTCAATATTATCGTCGATACTGCAGGGAGTCTCTTCGCGGGGGGCTTATTACTGCAACTGGTGTTTCCCCAGCTGGATATGGGGCTTACCATTGCCATTCTCGCGATTGCTGCTGGGCTCTATACGATCGCAGGCGGGCTGGCGGCAGTGATTTATACGGACGTCATTCAGACAGTCTTGCTCCTTATTGGAGCCGTTGTGATTACAGTGGTCGCCTTCGACAAAGTTGGTGGTTGGAGTGGGATGACCGCCGACCTCGATCCGTCGCGCCTGAGTTTAATTCGGCCACTCGATGATGCAGGCGTGCCATGGCTCGGGTTGATTACCGGTGTGCCACTACTAGGCTTCTATTTCTGGTGTGCGAATCAATTTATGTTACAACGTGTGTTGAGTGCTAAGAGTAGCAACCACGGCCGCTGGGGCGTGTTGCTGGCGGCGGCGCTTAAATTACCTGTATTGTTTATAATGGTGCTGCCCGGCACCATGGCGATTCACCTTTATCCTAACCTTGCGCGTCCTGACCTAGTCTATCCGACTCTGATGTTTGATCTATTACCGACAGGGCTCTTGGGCCTGGTGATGGCAGGCTTTGTCGCGGCGCTGATGTCGCAAATTGATTCCACTCTAAATGCAGCCTCTACCTTGGTCACGATGGACTTTGTGCACAAACGTCGGCCTGACTTGAGCAGTGCGGCTCTGATGAAAGTCGGCCGTTGGGTGACGGGCATTTTTATGATTCTCGCGGCACTTTGGGCGCCACAAATCGAAAATTTCGCGTCACTGTTTAAGTATCTGCAGATGGTGCTGTCTTATACTGTGCCGCCAATTTGCGCCGTCTATTTAGTGGGCGCGTTCTGGAAGGGGGCGAATGCTTCAGGCGCATGGCGGGCCGTGATCGCGGGCACGAGTGTGGGCGTTCTCCTATTTGTACTTAACGAAGTGACCGGCCTAATGGATTTGCATTTTCTCTACGTTGGCCCGCTACTATTTGCTGTTTCCAGCATCACGCTATGGTTGAGCAGTCACGACACGCAGCCACCGCGCGAGGAGCAAATCGCGTTGGTGTGGACGCCCGCTTTTTATAAACAGGAAAGTCTCGAGTTACAGAAATTACCTATCTGGCAGAACTATCGTGTCTGGTCAGTTGCATTACTGATAGCCACAGCTGCGCTCGTCTTTTGCTTTGCCTAGCTGCGGTTTGAAGGAGGTTTTATTGTATGGATGCGAGCTTTAGCGCATTGCTTGTGATTCTAGCATCGTTTTTGCTTATGGGGCTCCATGCAATTCAACACCACAGGTTATCTAGATTTAAGAGATTAAAGGCACAACGTGATTCGCTACCAATACAAGCATCGTACACTACGTTTCGCAATTCGCAGGTTTATCACCTGCTTACCTGCATACTATGGTGGTTATTATCTAAGTATTCCACTGATGGGCGAAGTGTCGCATGTCGGTGGGTTGTGGGCCTTGATTTCCACGCTCATCGTTCTACAGCCTAATCGGAAAGATGCCTGGCAGACCGCTTTATTGCGCATGGTGGGCACTTTTATCGGGGCGACTTTTGCAGCTGTGTATTTAAGTTTTCTGCCCTTTCACCCGCTTGGGATGTGCGCTACGATTGTAGCATCTGTCTTAGTCTGCGGCGGGTTCGGTGTGCCAAATTATGCGCGTTTAGCCTGTATCACGATTGCAATCATGATGGTCTCTACAGTGATTGATCCACATATTACGCCGCACATGAATGCATTGCTGCGCTTTCTAGAATCGGCGACCGGCACTTGTATCGCGGTTATTGTTACCGAGATTTGGCCTGAAGAAGACCCCGATCATAAGAAGCCCGGCAGCTTACGTGTGCCGCTGTCGGATCTGAGTCGTAAAAATAAGAGTTCTCGCTGAGGTTTAATAATAGACCATGAATACGGTCAGGACTAAGCCGGCGAGCGCGAGGTAGATGCCACGTTTAAAAATCTTCGAACTCGGCAAGAACATGAAAAACGAAGACAGCACGAAAAAGAGCAAGGAAAGGCCAAAGAACAGGTTCATGTAGAACAGCGGCTGGTCTGATCTGGCTTTATGCATCTCGGCCATTTTCTTTAGCACGATTGGTAGCTCTTTGGTGCGATAGGAGGCCCTGCCGCTCGCTTTGTGGTAACTGCCACCTTGAAATGTAATTTGCTCGGCATTTTCTTCCTTAGCTTGGAAGCCACGTTTACGCAGTGCACGCCCCAAGCCGTCCGAGTTTAAGCCTGGTTTGAGTGTGCGCTCGACCTGCTTCTCGACTTTAAGGAAGTCTGTATCACGAAAGATTAAGATCACACCGCTGATTGCGTAAACCGCCATAATTCCCGCTAGAAAGAAGCCTAGATACCGATGCCATATGCGCATTTGTTTTTTCATATTCACGAGTTTAAAGTCTGCGTTGCAAAAGAGTAAAATTCTTAATTCGCGTGCGGAACGAATATAAGTCGACATATTGTTGCTATGATGGAGTGCTTAAGCCTGCTGTGTGTGGCCAGCCTCCCAAGCCAAGCAGGCCTGTTTGCGTGTCTCGCCCCAGTGATAGCCGCCTAGATTTCCGTCGCTCCGTAAGACTCGATGGCAGGGGATTAGCCAAGCGATCGGGTTGGCGCCCACGGCTGTGCCCACTGCACGCACGGCTTTCGGGCGGCCGATCCATTGTGCGATGTTTGCATAATGACTCACATGTCCCAGGGGAATCCGCAGCAGCGCTCTCCAGACTTGAATTTGAAAATTGGTGCCTTGCAGTAATACACTCAATGAGCTGTTAGAGCGTTTTTTTGCGTTAAAGATCGCTTGCACAGTTTGTGCGGTGCCCGCTCTGTCTTCGCGCAAAACGGCACCGGGCCATCGCTCTTGTAACTTGAGTTGCACGGCTTTAATGGTGTGGGGTGTTACAAATTCCAAAAAACACACACCGCGCGTGGTCTCCCCGATCAGGCACTTGCCGAAAGGCGTCGGGTGCTGTCCGTAGCGAATCTCCAACGACTCTCCGCGCGCCTTGAATTCACCGGGGGTGACGGCTTCAATCGTGACAAATAAATCGTGCAAGCGTCCCGGCCCAGAAAGCCCGGCTTCGTAGCTCGCTGTCAGCAAATCGGCTGAGCAGGCTAATTGTTTTTTGGCATGTTCCAGCGTCAACAATTGCACAAAGCGCTTGGGACTGACGCCGGCCCAGCGTGCGAACAAACGTTGCAAATGGTATTCGCTCAAATGAATGACCTGCGACAGCTCAGCCAAGCTGGGTTGCCTTGCTGCGTTTGCGCGTAAGTATTCAATGGCAGCCTCGATGCGTTGGTAATCCTTGAGCGGATCACGCGAAATCGAGTCAGCGGAAGAAGGTAAAGAATCGATCGACATATTGATACCAGGATTGAGACGACACGCTAGTTTTCTCCGGCTGTTGATGGAGGGCTCTCAAGTGCTGAAGCGTTGCACTGTGAACTGTAGTGATTTGGATCATCCCAACACGATACAATTTTTCCCCTGACAGAAGACACCCGATTCTTGCGGTCTGTGTAGTCGGAGAGTGGTGCCTTTGACCGTGGCTCAAGCGGTCGGCGCAGCTGATTCGCTCGCCTTGTCGGGCAGTGGATGTCAATTTCTGGTTTCAGTATCGGGACCAGATCTGCGGCCAGAATCTGTGCGCCTAGCTCGAATTGCTGTGCGACGTTTGCGGCGATCCCATAGCGATTGGCTTGATTGATTACCGAGCGCATCTTAGTGCGAAACACTTCGTTTGCTCGTCCCTGTTTTTTTGAGAGCCGTCTTAAGTGTTTTTTGACGTAGTCAGCCCGGGCGCCCACAAGTATGCTGTCGCTATGTTACGTAAAAGTTTCCCTCTCAAGAAAATTAGTTGGTCGTTCCGTTGTTTACTGCACTTCTAATAAAACTCAAACAGCCGCCCAACGCATTTTAATTTATTTGAGGTTTTATTATTTATAAGTGATTTCACCCGAAATTCTGTATGTTTAAATTACCCCAAATCTTTACTGGAGCAGCTGTGTGTGCTGCTATACTCGCTGGCACTTGCTTAAACGCTGAGGAGAAGGTGCTCTTCATTGGTAATAGCTTTACGCTCGGCTCTGGAGGCAATGCTTCGGTTGCCGCGATCTTCGACGCATTGGCTAGAGCCAGTGGGCAGGACGATCCGACCACTGTGATACGTGCTGTGGGCGGTAAGGATTATGAGTATCACAGCATCAATAGTATGGATTACTTCGATGCAGAACTGGTGGACTCGCAGGCGCAGCAGTGGACGCATGTCATCCTGCAAAATTATTCGACGGAGCCGACGCATATTGGCAGCGTGGCGGATCACAAGCAGTATGGCACGCTGCTCTACGAGACCGCGATCGCGAATAATCCAGATACGCAAGTCATGCTTTATATGACTTGGTCCCGGGCCGAAGCGAATGGCATGATCAGTGGGAATTCGACGGGCAATAGTTTTGAATCGACCGATCAGATGATCGACGAGCTGAGCTCTAATTATCACGCACTGGCAGATGAGTTGACCTTTGATCATCCGAACAACTTAGCCGTGCAGGTGAATCCAGTTGGAGAGGCTTGGCGTAATGCGGGGGGCTATTTGCCGGCGAATGATCCTGACTTTATAGATCTGTATGACAGCGATAACTACCATGGCGATGACCGTGGCTATTATTTGTCCGCCTGTGTGCACTTTGCTTCTATTTACGGGCGCAGTCCTCTTGGTTTGTATGAGACTGCGGATGTGGCGGCCTTGGGCCTAACTGTATCTGCCGAGGATGCCGCGTTCTTAGAGAATGTGGCGTGGCAAACGGTCGAATCTGAGGGCACATTAGAGGCTCGCTACCTCATTGATTTTGGGAGTGATGCCAATACGAGCATCAGTCAGTTGGCACCCGGGGGGGGGCTTGGAATAATGTCAGCGAGACTGTGGGCACAGTCAGTGGAACGGTGCTCACCGGTTTGGTGAACGATCGCGGTGCAGTCTCTGGGTTGGATTGCACGATAACTCGACTGGGATCAGTAGCCTCGGTGCGTTGGAAATCAGTGTCAGGCCTTGTCGTCCACTTGAGTTTACCCATCAGCCCCAATCGGCTGCTGTGCCAGCTTTCGACGCATTCACTGTCACGGCTACGGTGAATCGTCCCGAGTATTTAGACGCTCAGTGGTATCGTGATGGGCAGGCCATTGCGGGGGCCACTGAATTGAGCTACACGATCGATCCAGTTACGGAGGCCGACGACGGGGCTCAATATGTGCTGCACTTGAGCAACGGTATTTATAGTTTGGTCAGTGATTCTGCGACACTCAATGTCACCGCAGATACCACCGCACCCTCGCTCGAGGAGGTTTCGTTGCTTTCCGATACGAGTATCCATTTATCCTTCAGCGAGGGGCTGGACCCCAGCTCTGTGAGCGATTTATCTGCGTATCAAATCGCCTGGCGCGGGCTGCGTGTGCCGGTGAAGAGTGCTGTTCTGTCAGAGGATGGCGACTCGCTCGTTTTGAACGTAGCGACAGCGCTTGAGGGAAACTACGTGCTAGAGCTCACTTCAACTTTGTCGGACTTGGCGGGTAACCTCTTGGCAAATACACAATGGATGCATTCGCAGCGCTTTGAGGGCACTTTATTGATTGATTTTGGCAATAGTGCATCCAGCAGTACTGATAGTGCTGGTTCTGTTTGGAATAATGTGACGACCACTATTGGAACCAGTAATACGGGTGCATTGGAAAGCTTGAAATCCAGCACGGGTGAAGACAGCAGCGTTAACTTGCAGATGATCGCACGCTTCCAAGGTGCGAACACTTCTGGCACGAGGGCCTCGACTCTGTATCCTTCGACAGCGGAGTCGTGGTGGATTGGCTTGGAGAGGGCACGCTTTATTATGCGGAGGACTTAAGTTTGGGCTGGGAGTTAGTCAGCCCAGCAGCGAAAGCGCCCTATGTCGATCAAGCTAGCACGACTGCAGCACGGTTCTATCGCTTAGAGTATTAAGAGCTGAGTGAGCTAGGAGGCTGGCTCGCTATTTCTTGGAGCGCTTCTTACGCTTGGCGGGCTGAACTTTGCGGCCCCTTTTAGCGGGGCTTTCCGCTTGTTCTTGATTCGTCTTTTTCCAGCGCTTCGCCTCTACGGCAAACTGATTTAGTTTCTTCTGTTGTGATAGGTCGTAGTCCATTGATTGCCTTTTGTTATATGTTTGTTGCAGCCTGACGCTTACTTGGCCTCTTGCGAGGCGTAATAAGGTTCCACGGTTTCTAGGTGACCTTGCACGATTTTGCTGACAGATTCGGCGGGCATTTCACCTTTGTGTAGCTCAAAAATTGCCACCAAGAGCGCGAGCTCGATGTCCATCCTTTTAGGAGTGGTCGCCTTCATTTCCGCTAGAATGTCGAGCGCCTTCTTCTCGGCTTTTTTGTAGTACTTGAAGTTTTCTTCGTTTGGTGTCGTCATTGCCGTCACGATTGCCTGCTGACTCGAGTAGTCAAGCGACTAGACATTGTCTTTAGCCTTGCGACTGGCGGACCCGGTTGGTGTGAGCGCTATGAGCCTTGCAACTGCGACCTAATACTTAAACTAGGTCCGAGAGTTCCTTCGAGATTTTATTCAGCTGTTGCTTCAGTCTGCTAATCTTTTGCTCGCGTGTTTGATCGTAAGAATTCTCGTGGGTGAGCAGGTCGTGTAAGTTGCGGTCTGCGATTTCTTTCTGAGCCTCATCCATTCCGTTGATAATAACGCCAATCACAAGGTTGAGCATGATCATAGTGCCGATGGTCACGAAGGATACGAAGTAGAGCATGCCGATCACCGGCATCGCTTTCGGGCTGAAGTTAAGACCACTCAAATCTTGATTATAGCCTTGGTAGACGTCCGAGCCATACATTTGTAGGTACATTACGTCTGTCCAATCTTCCAGTGTTACAATTCGGAATAGCGATAGGAAGGAGCTCCACAGATTCCCAAAGTGAATCGGATCGTTGCCACTAAAGAGCATTACACCAATCACTGCATACACGTAGAAAAGTAAAAATAGCAAGAGGCAGACATAAAACATCGAGGGCAAGCTGCGCAGTAGGGCGGTGACGAGTAGTTGTAACTTCGGAATGACCGAGATGAGGCGAAAGACCCGCAGTAGGCGGAACAGGCGTAACACAGCCACATAACTGCCTCCCAGTGGTAGGAAACAGACGGCTACGATGCTGAAATCAAAGATGTTCCAGCCATCTTTAAAGTAGCGCCAAGGTTGTCTTTTCTCAGCGCCCATCTTCAGGATGACTTCGAGTGTGAAGATCCCCAGCACCAGATTATCTAGAAAATGCAGTAGGCTGTAGTGGCGTTCCACTACCGACGGGAAGGTCTCTACCCCAACGAGCACGCCTGCGAAAACAATCACGGCGATGATGAACGAAGCGAATGGTTTCGAATCGACGATCTTGCGTAGAATCCAGTTTTCGTTAGCCCAAGTTTCTCATTTGCTTTTTCGATAACGGTTATTCTTAA
>CEUD01071149.1_pt1 | contig 15434 bp, 12 predicted proteins | sample 356481 | NCBI WGS metagenome assembly CEUD01 (sample SAMEA2623314, study PRJEB7988) | marine metagenome | isolation source: saline water (ENVO:00002010), including | reverse complement strand
GTTATAACTTATTAAAAAGATAAGAAGATTCTGAAGCTACTTGTAATATGTGATAGCGAATGTGCTTTTATTACCACCACGCTAGTGTTCCAGTTCTTAGCCTTTTTTTACGATAGCTCTTTTACGATTTGGATAAAGAGTTCGACATATCTCACAAACTAATCCCTTACAACCTCTGGCAGTACAGTACTCACGTCCATAAAAAATTATTTGTAAATGAAGTTTATTCCAACTCTCCTCAGGGAAAAGTCTTTTAAGATCTTTTTCAGTTTGTTCAACACTCTTTCCATTGGTTAACTTCCAATTCTGTGCCAAGCGATGAATATGGGTATCAATTGGAAATGCTGGTACACCAAAGGCCTGAGCAACGACGACACTGGCAGTTTTATGACCAACACCAGGTAATCTTTCTAAAGCATCCATGTCATTAGGGACTTCTCCCCCATGCTCATTAATAAGAATATGTGAAAGTTCCCAAATAGCTTTTGATTTCCTTGGGCTAAGACCACATGGTCGAATAATTTCTTTAATCTCTTCAACACTTAGCTTAACCATTTTTTGGGGAGTATCTGCTTTTTTAAAAAGTTTGGGAGTTATTTGATTAACCCGCTCATCTGTACATTGAGCTGATAATAAGACCGCAATTAAAAGAGTGTATGGATCCTTATGATCTAGAGGGACAGGAGTTTCAGGGTAAAGTTCATTTAACCTTTTTAAAACAAACTCTGCTCTCTTAATTTTTGAAGTGGTATAATCAACTGCCATAGCTCAAACCTTTTTTCATTTCATTCCCAATATCTTCTAAGCTCTTTTTATTATTAATGAGTTCTTGCATAAGTTTTTCTTTTCTTAATAAGTAATTTTCATTTCCTATAAGTTCCCTAATCATAAGTTCATCAATAACTTCACTTAACCATGCAGCTCTTTGCTCTGCTCTCTTAGTGGCAAAATCATTTTTCATCCCTAAAATATTATTGGCCAATTCCTTTATTCCCTCTTTTTTCAAAGCAGAGACTAATTGAATTGGCATTTTCTTATGTCTTAAGATTTCCAGAGATCCCTCTAATTGAGTTTTAGTTAACTTTGCCTTACTCAGTAATTCTCCATCAGCTTTATTCACAATTAAGTAGTCTGCCAGTTCTAGAATACCTCTTTTAATGGCCTGAAGATCATCTCCTGCTCCAGGTTGCATTAAGAGCATAAAAATATCTACTAACTTAGAAACTTGAGCTTCAGATTGTCCAACACCAACTGTCTCAACTAAAATAATATCAAAGCCAAAGGCCTCACATAATTGAATCGCTTCTCGAGTTTTATTTGCAACTCCACCTAGAGTTTTTCCACTTGGACTAGGACGAATAAAGGCCTTTGTTGAGAGTTCATTCATTCGAGTTTTATCACCAAGAATTGATCCACCAGTTACTTCACTAGTAGGATCAACTGCAAGTACAGCAACTTTTTTATTTAATCCAATAAGCTCTAAACCAAACGCCTCAATAAATGTACTCTTACCGACTCCAGGTGTCCCAGAGATACCAAGCACAAGAGCATGGTTTTTTGTTTTTAACTTAGAGAGTAATTTTATTGCAAGTTCTTGATGCTCTTTTTTTTGAGATTCGCATAAAGTAATCGCACGGGCCAGTATACTTATATCCCCTTTTTCGATTCCTTTAATATAATCTTTTAATTCTAGCATTAAGCCTCTTTTGCTAATAATTGTGTAACTAGTTTTTCACATGCTTCTGTAATCACTGTTCCCGGACCAAATACTTCTTTAACGCCCATATCATAAAGAGTTTGATAATCATCTGGTGGAATAACTCCTCCAACAACAATGAAAATGTCTTCTCGACCTAGTTTTTTCAACTCGCTTTGTAGGGCAGGAACAAGAGTTAAATGGCCTGCTGCAAGTGAGCTCACACCAATAATGTGAACATCATTTTCAACACCTTGTTTAGCGGTCTCTTCAGGAGTTTGAAATAAAGGACCGACATCTACATCAAAACCAAGGTCAGCAAATGCTGTTGCAATAACTTTCTGCCCCCTATCGTGACCATCCTGTCCCATTTTCGCTAATAAAATACGAGGTCTTCTTCCCTCATTATCGATGAACTTTTGCATTAGCTCTTCCAAATCCTTTACCTCATTATTATTTTCTTTAAGAGTTTGAGAGTAAACTCCTTGAATTGTTTTAATTTCAGCCTGATGTCTACCATATACTTTTTCTAAAGCATCACTCATTTCACCAACAGTTGCCCTTACTCTAGCTGCTTTTATAGCAAAGTCTAAAAGATTACCATTTTGAGTTTTAGCACATTCAGTTAAGTCATTTAATGCCTTTTCAACAGCAGCATCATCTCTCTCACTCTTTAACTTTTTAAGTCTTTCTAATTGGGCCTCACGTACAGACTTATTATCAACTTTTAAAACAGGAATTTCCTCTTTAAAATCTGGTTTATACTTATTTACACCCACAATAACTTGTTCTTTTGAATCAATTCGAGCTTGTGCTCTGGCGGCACTTTCCTCAATTCTCATTTTTGGAATACCAGCATTAATCGCATTGGCCATTCCACCATATTCTTCGATTTCTGCAATATGCTCACTGGCCTTTTCGATTAGATCTTGAGTAATTTTTTCTATAAAATAGCTTCCACCCCATGGATCAACTGATGAACAAGTATCTGTTTCATTTTGAATAAAGAGTTGAGTATTACGAGCAATACGTGCACTAAAATCAGTTGGAAGAGCGAGTGCCTCATCTAATGAATTTGTGTGTAGAGATTGGGTATGACCATGAGTGGCTCCTAAAGCTTCAACACAAGTACGAATAACATTATTAAACACATCTTTTGCCGTTAGAGACCACCCACTAGTTTGCGAGTGAGTTCTAAGCATAAGTGATTTTGGATTTTTAGGTTGATATTTTTTAAGGTGATTTGCCCATAAAACCCTAGCTGCACGTAGCTTGGCAACTTCCATATAATAATTCATTCCTATGGCCCAAAAAAAGCTTAATCTAGGAGCAAAGCTATCGATATCAATTCCAGCTTCAACACCTGTTTTAACGTACTCAAGTCCATCTGCTATCGTGTATGCCAATTCAAGATCCTGTGTCGCACCTGCTTCTTGCATATGATAACCAGAAATTGAAATCGAATTAAACTTCGGCATGTACTTGGAAGTATATGCAAAAATATCCGAGATAATTTTCATACTTTCTTTTGGTGGATAAATATATGTATTTCTCACCATAAATTCTTTTAAGATGTCATTTTGAATTGTACCGGCCAATTGATCTTGCCTAACACCTTGCTCTTCAGCTGCAACCACGTAGAGAGCCAGGATAGGAAGAACAGCACCATTCATAGTCATGGAGACTGACATTTTATCTAATGGAATTCGATCAAAGAGAATTTGCATATCTAGTATGGAGTCGATAGCAACTCCTGCCATACCAACATCACCTATAACTCTTGGATGATCACTATCGTATCCACGGTGTGTTGCTAGATCAAAAGCAATGGATAATCCTTTTTGCCCCTTTGCCAAGTTCTTTAGATAAAAAGCATTACTCTCTGTAGCTGTAGAAAAACCTGCATATTGTCTAATTGTCCAAGCTCTAGTTGGATACATAGTTGGATAAGGTCCTTTCAAGTATGGAAACATACCCGGATAAGAGTGAATATACTTAATCCCCTCATTGTCTTTAGCACTATAAACTTTTTTAAACTCAATTCCCTCAGGGGTCATTAAACTTCCATCAATCTTTAGTTCACTGTCTTTATTTGGAGTAAAAAGTTTTGTTGATTCAAAGTCTATTTTTTTCATACTTCCTCCTCCTTAATAAATGACTGCACAAAGCTATAAATATCCATACCCATTTGCAGGTTTTCATGTTTTAAATCATCTGATTTAAATCCACCTGCAATAAATAATCGTCTAGCTGCAACTTTTTGTTCTTTTAAGTCACTTAAAAAATCTTGGTACATATCATCTGGAGCACATAGAACTAAAGCACTAAATTCATCGAGATTACCTAAGTCTTGATTATCAATTACTTTATAAGGGATAACAGTTGTATCAAAAATATTTTGAATAAAATTGAGACGTGCATTTATTTGAGCTAATTCACCACGACAGTAAATCGCGACCTTTTCTTTCTTATCACTTAGCTCATTACTAATACGTAGGCTCTCAAACTCATAAGCTAAGCGGCGCAATGGGAAGTAGCCAAAATTTAACTCCACAGGTCTCCACTTCTTTGAATAAAGCTTTTCAATAGTCTGTTCTGGATCGGCAAAATCATTTACTCCAGTGATTACTTTTTTGCGCGTTCTAACTTCATTTCTTCTAAGTTTTGCAATCGCCTCAACCTCTATTGCAAAGTCCTTGGCCGAGTTTAAAAATGAACGTTCACGCCAATTTAAAAAGCTCTCCCAACTGGCTTTGATTAAAGCATGACAAATACTATCAATATAAAAAGATCCCTTTGTTGGATTATGAATTGCCTCAATATGACTTTCTTCAAATAATATATTTAAAGTTTGAGTTGCATAGCGATGAGCTAATAGACTTGGTTTTTCAATAGTTAATTTTGAAAAAAGATAATCATAACTTCTAGTACTAATACTATTCGCTCCCCCCATAATTTGTGCCATGGTTGAAGTACTATTTCTTAAAATATTATTCCATGGATCATAGAGTGTTTGTTCTCTAAGTGAATTAGTTGCATGAATTTCGATAATTAATTCTTGCCCTGCTTGCTCTAACATTCTTTCACACAAATAGCGAAGTGCCTTAAGCTTTGCAATATTTAAAAAAAGTTCAGAGTGACATGAAACGCGAAACTCAATTTTCTCACTTGCCACATCACACTCTAAGAGATTTGCATACAAAGAAAGAGCATATGTTATTTCTTGAACGACACTACCACCAGCATTATGAATGTGTGACAGATCAATAAGAAACTTTGCACTTGGATTAACTTTTTGAACTCTTGTCACTTCTGCTTCAAAATCTTTAAAGATTAAATCATTCACATCAATTGAAATATTTTGACCTTGATAATTTTCAATACATGAGTTTTTTGCAAGTTGTACATGGAAATGAGTTTTGTCTTGAGCCAGATATGCGTGTTCAAGTTTATCTCCCTGTACTTGCATGATAAATTTCTCTAGCCCCAATTCACAGTCTTGTTCAAAGTGTTCTTTTGAGTATTTTTTTAAATCATAGAATTGTGTACGAATTTGTTTTAGTGGATAAGTTTTTAATTCAATCTCTCCAGCACTCTCTGCATAAAAAATACTCTTATCAATTCCTTCTAAAGAACTTATCTCTAAATACTTCTCTAAAGGCTTTCCCTTTAAAGACTTAGTGGCCAGATCTTTCCAGCTATCAAAGTTTCCATTATTTTCTTGCGCAGCAATATCCTTAGGACTAATCACTATTCACTCCTCATAAAATTTCCTTAAATACTACCAATAAGCTCATGTAAATTTAAGGTGTATTTGCCTATATTTTTATAATAAAAAGTTGAAAATGACTTATAATGAGAGTGTGAATTTACAAGATAATATAACACTTATAGTCGAAGAAAGTTCCGAACTACAAAGATTTTATGGATTAAACTTTAAAGTCTGGGTTGGCTCGCAAGTGCTGTATGCAAAAAGTGCTGCAGAGGCCATTGAAATCCTCCAACATAAGAAAATTAATCTCATTGTGTCCAAACTTAAAATTGGTGAAACTCCTTGTTCAGAGATCATTTGGAATGAGATCAAAAATAAAGAGCTTGAGACTAAACTTATAAATATTGGACTTAAAAAATTAAACGAAGAGGTATTTAATCTTCCAAGTGCTCTGGATATTCAACCATTAATGAAAACAGCGGCAAAGGCCCTTTCAGTCACACCTCAAGATATGGTGCAATTAGCGGTTCCTGAATACTTTGGTATTGATATTGAATATTTTAGCTTCTTGCCTCGCTCTGTAACTGACGTTTATTCAAAAAATGGTGAGAACTATGAGTTATTAATTGAGGCCTTAAAAGATTATCCAAAAGATTTCATCCAAAAAATTGCTCCAGATAATCCTAAGCTCTATGTCATAAGAAATGAGCGATTGAAGTTTGTAAATAATGTTACCCAAGAACTAGCGGTACAAATTCCAGAAGGAAACCTTAATAAAGATGAACAATTAAGTGTTAATGAAATGTCTCAAAACCTTGTGAGCGAAAAACTAAAAGAATTTGGCATTACTAAAGAAACTGTAGAGCTTTCAAAGAGAAATATTAAGAATATGGTGGAGTCTTGTCGACGCTTTCCTACTCTTGGAAACCTAGTACAAAGGATGCTTCGAAATAGAAGTGGTTACTTATATAAACACTGCCAATTATTAATGTATGTTTGTTCCCATTTAATGGATAATATTGACTGGGGTAATGAAGATCAAAAAAAGAAAATCAACTTTGTTTGTTTTTTCCATGACATTGTTCTTGGACGGGATGAGCAGGCCATGATCTATACTGAAAACGATCTAAAAAAGAGTGAGCTAAGTGATAAAGAAAAAGATCTAGTTTCTAAGCATGCTCAATTGGCAGCAGAAATAGTACACAAATACCCTCACGCCCCCATGGGATCAGATGTGATTATTAGACAACATCATGGCGTAACTCATGGTATTGGATTTGCCGAATCATTTACTGCAAACTTGTCACCGATGACAATTGTTTTTATCTTAGCGGAAAACTTCGTAGACTCACTTATCAGAGAAGAAGGTAACTTTGATATGAGTGCTAAAATAAGAGAAATGAGAGAAAGATTCTCAACTCAACGCTTTCAAAAAATTATTGATATTCTTGAGGAGTTATCTGTTTAGTCGCTTACTTTAAAGCTGCTATATACGTAACCCATGCATCACAATTCTCTTCATCCTCAGATAGATAGAACTCTCCGTTTCCATCACCCTCTTCATCTTCCCCTTCCCAATAAGCAAGAGTTTTCTTGAAGCCAGCTTCTATCAGAAGTTCACGAATTTCAATCATGGTCCACATACGCCAATTATAAACAAAGCAGTCTTTGCGCTTTTTCTCACCTTTTAACTTAAAGTGAATAGCAAAACGACAGTCATTAGTTATTGGATTAAACTTTTGACACTCCCAATAATACTTAAAACCATCATGCTTAATAACATCAGTCATAACTGTTTGTGAGTCAGGTCCACCAAATATATCTAAGAAGAAAACACCGTCTTCATTTAAGCTCGCATGAGCTGCCTTGAAGTATTGTAGAAGCTCAGAGCGCTTTTTAAAAATAAAGTAAGAGAAATTAAAAGCAAAAGTGATATCCACTTTCGGAGAACCTGAGTCCAGAACATTCCCTTCAATATATTGCATTCTTGCTTGCGCTTCTTTATCTAGCTTTGAAAGATGATGTTCTTTTCCATATGCGATCGGATCTGGATCGAGATCAATTCCATAGGCTAAGTGCTTAGGACTTTGATCAACCCACTTACAAGAAATAGCTGCTGTGCCACAAAAATCTTCTCTTAGGGTAAAAGCTGGTCTTTTTCTAATTTCTTGAAATTTCTCATTAAAAAAGTCCACTTCGTTCTGAGGGTTTTGAACTGCCATCTCATAATAGGTATGCTTATTAAATTCAGGTAATGAATTAGTTGTCATTTTGCGATTCTCCGATTGGAAAAGAATAACAAGCTCGCCTTAATCAATCAAGATTTTTTGTTTTCAAAAAGCATACGGATAGGATTATCTTTAGGAGCATACATATCAATGCACTCGTACATCGTTCCCACATCATCCACATCAAGTCGAATCTCCCCTAAAAGCTGTTTTTGAGCTCCATAGAGCTGAACCATTGGGATAAGCCGCTTAGTCTTAAACTTAACATGTTTAATTTGACGCCATTGAATACGTCGACGCATATGTGCCCCAATTGGCAGAACTTCATGGGGCAGAGTTAATCCATCATAAAAAACTTCGATCATGGTAGGAGTTAATGCCTTCATTGGAACAAAGAAAAAGATTAAGCCCGCAATAATAATATAGACCTTATTTATGATCATCACAGTGAGATTGGCCAAAGAGTATATTAAATCAAATGTTGGATTAAGCTGTCTGTCATTACTTGGCAATTCCCTAACAAAATAACCACAAACAATGATTGAAATGATTAAAAGTACTACCCACCACCTTGTTTTAGCTCGATCAAAACGAAATTTTTGAGTTAAATGATTAAGGAGCTTATCCCCTTTCATCGCATTTAATTTTTTTCTTTGAGCGTGCATTGCAGGATCAAATTTCTTTATGGCTGTGCTTACTTTGGGTTTAACTTGTGCCCTAGCGGGAAGATCGAGATCATTAACATCTATTCCATCATTGAGAATAATTTCTTCATCCTCAAGCATGGACTTATCATAATCTGCTTCCAGATCATCTAAGTCCATGGTTTTAAGATCTTTCTTATTACCCATCTAAAGACTAAGAGTTCTTAATCATATCCTGCATGATGTATAAACTTTCCTCAAGTACAGGATCTTTTCCTAAAGACTCTTCAAACTCTTTAGCTCTTTCTTTTTCTACATCATCACGTTTTTTAAAGTGAGTCTCAACAGAGAAAGTTCCAATCTCTTCATCAATTTTAAACTCTTCTGCTTTCTTTTTAGTTTCTTCTTTAAATGAAATCATCTCTTTCATATTTAGGACTCTTTCAGTATCTTCTTTTCTCTGAGAGTAAAACTTAACACTTTCTTTAATTTTCTTAAAAAACTTATTATCTTTAACTCGTCCCTCACTATTTTTTCTAAGCTTACCTAAGTGTAGATTCTTGTCCCATTTTTCATATTTAACGGCCTTCACAGTTTGATAAGGAATAGCATGGTCTAATGACTCTTCTCCTGATTCAAAGTATTCATACTGATCTGGTAAAATAATATCTGGAACAACTCCTTTAAATTGAGTTGACCCACCATTTACTCTAAAGAACATTTGAATCGTAATTTTAATAGCACCTAAATCCCCAACTCCTGAAACACCTACTCGCTTTCCAATATTGTCAATAATGGCCTGAACTGTTCCTTTACCGTGAGTCTTTTTAGATGATCCAACAATAACCGCACGACCATAGTCTTGCATCGCTGCTGCTACAATTTCAGAGGCTGAAGCTGAAAAACGATCCACTAAAACGATTAGAGGCTGAGAATTATAAACTTCTTCATCATCATCTTCATACTTTTCTTTTTGTCCTCTACTATCTTTAACTTGAACAATAGGACCTTCTTCAATAAATAATCCAGACATGACAGCAGCATCCTTAAGGGCACCTCCACCATTTCCACGTAGATCAAGTATAATACCTTTTACTTTTGAATCTTCTTTAAATTTGATTAATTCTTTTTTTACATCGTCTGAACAATTACGAGCATTCTCATCATCAAAGTCGCGGTAAAACTTCGGTACATTAATATAACCTACTTTAAAATCTTTACCTTTTAATTGAAGCTTCGCACCTTTAACATAAGATTCTTCAAGCACAACCACATCTCTGATAATAGAGATTACTTCTTTATCTCCACTTTGCTTTTTAACTGTTAAACGAACTTCTGTTCCTTTTTCACCACGAATAAGTTTAACTGCATCACGAATAGACATATCAACGATATCCACTGGCTCACCATCAGCTTGACCGACAGCGAGAATAATATCTCCTGCCTCTAACTCTTTTCCTTTCCAAGAGGCAGATCCAGGAATAATTCTTTCTACTTTTATAAATGATCCCTCTTCTCTTAGAAGTGCTCCAATACCTTGAAGTTTACCTTTCATATCAATATCGAAGTCTTCTTTTTCTTCAGGCATTAAGTAATGTGTGTGGGGATCAAACACTCTTGTAATTGAGTTATAAAACTTATCTAAACGATCATCTCTTTTTTCTTCTTCTAAACGTTTAAATACTTTCACATAACGTTTTTTAACTTTTTCACGCGCCTTGGCCTTTAATTCTTTATCACTAAGTTTTTTTACTTTTTCTTTTTTCTTATCTTTTTTAGCTACTTTTTTCTTTTTCTTTTTATCATCTTTCTTTTTTGGATTAAATTCTTCTTCTTGTTCATCTTTTAATTCTAAGTATTGAAGAAGTGTTTCATAAGTAAGTGATTTATCCCATCTCTTCTTTAATTCCTTTAGACTGTCTACATACTCACGTTTTTTAGGATCTGTTTCATACTTTTCTTTACCATCATAATTTATATCCGAATCAAGAAACTTAAGAACATGCTTTTTAACCATCGCAATTCTTTCTTTAAGAATTCCATCTGAAACGGCGATTATTTCTAGATTTCCAGTTTCAAATTCATCATCCATTAGCTCTTTGTATTTCTTCAGTTTGTCTACATCATCCTGAATTAAGAATTGCTTCCCATAATCAAGACGTTCTAAGTAAAGCTTAAATGCTAACTCTGATAAGTCATCATCAATTGGCTTTTTTAAGTAGTGATATACTGTAAGGTATTGTTTAAGGATTTTTCCAAGCACTAATTCCTTAGGACTAGGATTAAACTGAGGAGTTATAGTACCAATTAACTTAGAACTCTTCTCATCCTTTTTCTCCTCTGACATCAACTGTGCATGGCCAGAGATAGAAATAAAAACGAATAAACCTGCTAACAACAATTTCACGACATAATCCTTTCTTTATAATTATTTTTTAGAACTTTTGATCGCCTCTAACGATGCGATAATCTCTTCAACGATTTTTAACTTTTTAATTTCATCACGACATATTTTTTGCTTCTCTCCTCGCATCACTAACTCGAAACTTTCAAAACAAGTTCCCTTAGATACTCTCGGCATAGAATATTTCATTTTAATGAATTCACTTACATATTTATTGTCAATTTTTTCTGACACGTCCGCAGAGACACGTAAACTCTCGTTATCTTGTCCATAGATGACAATGTATTGATCGTTATTTATGACATTTAATTTAAATGAGTAATTCTCTTTTTCTAATGAACGAATTTCAAAATAATTCTTAAAACTTCGCAGATCATTATTTTGGGTTTTTTGATCCGGTCTAATATAGGCCTGTCCAAAAAGTGAATAAGATAAAAACAAGAATAATATTAAGTGCTTAAACATAAAGAATATTTTAGCACTAAAGGGAATAGTTTCAACGAAATACTAGTTGTGCAGAGCTTTAGAAAAGTGTATAAAATCCATATGTTGTATTCATTATTCCGCTCACTTGCTTTCAATTTAGACCCTGAAACTGTACATGATTTATCAATTAATAGTTTTAATAAAATGCCCCAACTCGCTAAGCTCTTTAATGGAGCCACTCCAGGAGAGAAATACGCTATTAATGATGGACACATGAAATGGAAATTTCCAATTGGACTAGCTGCTGGCTTTGACAAAAATGCTCGGGCAATTGAATTCATGCAAGAACTTGGCTTTGGTGCATTAGAGATTGGAACCATTACCCCTAAAGCACAAATCGGAAATCCGCGCCCACGTATACAAAGACTCAAAAAAGAAAACTCCCTACTCAACGCCATGGGTTTTCCCAATATGGGTAGTGATGAGATTTTAAATAATTTAAAAAAGAGCCATAAAAATTCAGACATTATAATTGGTAGTAATCTTGGAAAGAATAAAGATACTCCAGATCATAAAGCACCTGAAGATTATGCAAGCCTTTACGAGACATTTGCTCCACATAGTGATTACTTGGTTATTAATATTTCATCTCCAAATACTCCAGGACTTAGGGCCTTACAAAGTCGCGATGGATTCAAGGCAATTTGTGAAGCAATTGATGAAAAAAGAAAAGTACAAAAGAAACCCCTTTATTTAAAAATTGCTCCTGAATTAGCAGATAGTGATTTAAAAGATCTTATCGATATTTGTAAGGAGTATGAACTCTCAGGAATAATTGCCACCAATACCTCAATTCAGCATAATTATGGAAAAGGTGGTTTAAGTGGAGATATTATTCGAAAAGAATCTAGGGCCACGAGAGAAAGAGTATTAAAAGCATTAAAGGAAACACCAGAACTTAGTTGTATCGGTGTAGGAGGTATAAACTCCTTCCAAGACCTTAAAGAGTTTTGGGCTCTAGGTGGAAGTTTCGCTCAAATATATACTTCATTTATCTATCATGGTCCTCAACTACTCACTCAAATTCAAAGTGAACTAGATAAAGAATTAGCCAAGTACCAAGTTAAAAATCTAAGAGAATATATTCAAATGCTACAAAGTAACGGTGCTTCTTAGAAAAAACCCGTTACTTTATCTAAAAGAGTTTTAACTAATTTCGTCTTACTTTCATCATACGGAGGATAAAAATAAGTTGCTCCTAGATCCATGGTTCTTCTTAGGACAGGCTTTAATATAGAAAATTCTTCAAAGCCATATTCAGCATGATACCTACCAATACCACTTTTACCAGCTCCTCCAAAGGGAAGTAATGGATGTCCTACTGCAACTAAAACATCATTTACAGTAACTCCACCACTCGCTGTTTGATCAATAATAGTATTCGCGAAGTTTTCATCACTACTAAAAACATAAGTCGCTAATGCATTATCAAACTTATTAATATAATCCACCATTTCTTCTAAATTATTTAGACCGACTATCGGTAAGAGAGGTCCAAAGATCTCTTCTTGCATAATCTTCATATCACGATTAAGTTCGCTTAAAAGTGTTGGGTACATCACTCTATCTTTTAACTCTCCACCATAGTGAACTTTTGCCCCCTTAGACTTTGCATCCTCAACTAAATGGAAAAGACGGTCGGCATGTCTTTGTGTGATTATATAAGAAAAGTCATCACTCTTATCGAAGTCCTCTTTAGGAAAGAACTCTTTAATTCTTTGAATACACTCTTGAATAAATTCTTCTTTTTGTTCTTCATGAATAAGAACATAATCGGGGGCAACACAAGTCTGTCCACTATTTACAAATTTTCCCCATATCACTTTGCGAGAAGTTTCCTCTAAGTTTGTATTCTTATCAATAACACAAGGAGATTTCCCTCCAAGTTCTAAAGCGACACTACTTAAGTTCTTAGCGGCTTTTTCCATGACGATACTTCCAACCTGAGTCGAACCAGTGAAGAAGATATGATCAAAAGGTAGGTCTAATAATAAGTTTGAAGTTTCAACCTCTCCTTCAAAGAAGGCAACTTCTTTTTCCTGAAAAACTTCTCCAAAAAGCTTTTTGATAATTGCATTTGTTTCAGGGGTAAACTCTGAAGGCTTTACCATACAAGTATTCCCAGCAGCGAATGCAGTCAGCACAGGGTATGCATTTAATTGAAAGGGATAATTCCATGGAGAAATAATTAAGCAATTCCCCTTCCCTTCTGGTTTAACAGTACTCTTAGTGCCTTTAAACAAGAGGGGGGCTTTTACTTTTCTTGCCTTCATCCAAGAGCTTAATTCTTTTTCCATTAAATTGATCATAGAGATCACCGGCATAATCTCGGTAAGATCAGTTTCGATTGCTGGCTTATTAAAGTCTGCAGCAAGGGCCACATTAATCTCAGATTTATGTTCAAGAATTAATTTTTTTATCTTTTTAAGCTTTGTTATTCGATAATGATAATCAGTATTTCGCATTTTAAACTTATGCTCTTTTTGAGCTTCAAAGCATTTTTGAATTAATTCTTTTTGATTATTCATAATTTCTCCAATATTAATTTCTCAACTCTAACCTAATTTCCTAACTTTAGCTATTAACCGAGTGCTCATATCAAATATATAAGTTCTAAATTTTTCTTCAAAATTGACGATAAATTAAGTGCTTAAACTTATGAGGTATTTATGAAATGGAGTTTATTTTTAACAGTTTGTCTTTTTCTAAGTTCATGTTCAAGTGTGAACACACAACATGACTCTTATCGAAGTCTTGCCAATACGACTGCATTGAGGGTTTTTGTTAACTCACTTGCTCGTCGCTCGGGTAATGTTGCTGCAAGAGAATTAGAACAACAAATTCAAAATAACTTTAGACGCTTTATAATGGAAGTTCCTGATGGTAGTGACGTTGGGAACTGGGCAAGAATTGGTATTACAAAGGAACAGGCCAAGAGAATAAACTCACTATATGATGACCTACCTTATATGAATAAAGTTCATAAGTGGATTATGGAAAATGTAACTGTCCTTGCTCGTGGAATCAAGCCATCAATTGCTCGTACTGTATACAATGAAATCTCTGGTGGAAGACATGTACTTGTTAACCCTTATGCAGGGATGACTGATGATGCTGCTCAATCTGTTTTAAATAGAAGAAATCAAAACAGACCAGGGAGTGTAAGAAATAATAATGCTGCCAAGATGGATCCCCCAACTATATATGATGATATTCTTGGACGTAATAGAAGAATTGCAAGTGCAACTGAATCACTGCAGTTAAATAAGCTTGATAGTAATGCTAAAAAATATATTCTTGATAATATTTCAGTTAGTGATGACTTTGTTAAGAATAATCCCCTATTAGCTAGTAATATGAATCATTCAGCTGAAAGTGCTCTAATGATTGTTAAAAAGACAGGTCGTCGTTCAGTAGGTCCAGGTTGTAAACAATTTAATGAGAAGGCCAGTGCGGAAATCTTAGAATTAAAAGCTAGAGTTGATATGAGAAGAGCTCAAATTATCGAACAAAAAGCATACGCTAAAGCTGGTGATACATTTAACTCAGTTGATGATATCGATGATGCATTAAGACTTTCACAGAAAGAAATTGATGATGCCACAGAGGAAGCTTTTGAGGAAGTTCTTGGCTATACCAAAGTAGAAGCTAGGGCCGCGATTAAAAGATTAAAAGCTAAACCTTGCAAGGTTTACTAAGAAGAACTAGAATCAAAGTATGTATTACGATTTAAAATTCCTGCATATAGCAGTTGTTCTCATTTTTATTCTTTCGCAAGCTCAATTATTTGCAAAGTCTAGTAAGCTCCACAATATTTTAGCAGGGATTACTTCTCTCTTAGTACTCGGAACAGGATTTGCCATGCTCAAACGCTTTGGCATTTCTCACTCTGGACCATTTCCAGTGTGGGTTATTATTAAACTCGCTGTTTGGTCTCTACTCGCGATTGCATACCCAATAGTTTTTAAAAGATTCCGCTCATTAACCAAGCTTTTGTATATACCCTGGATACTACTCATCTTGATGGCAGTTGCTATGGCCATTTACAAATTCTAAACTGGAACACTAGCGTGGTGGTAATAAAAGCACACTTGCTATCACTAATTACAAGCAGCCTCAGAATCTTCTTATCTTTTTAGTAAGTTATAACAAACCTTATAGTCATCTAGCTTGCATAAAAGCTCTTGATGCAAGGCTGCCCATACTGTCACTCAAATCAATTCATTAAAGATGGTCGTTATTTTAGAAAAAATGACTCTCGTTA
>CEUD01342391.1_pt1 | contig 15436 bp, 16 predicted proteins | sample 356481 | NCBI WGS metagenome assembly CEUD01 (sample SAMEA2623314, study PRJEB7988) | marine metagenome | isolation source: saline water (ENVO:00002010), including | reverse complement strand
ATGATGAAACTTCTGGACAATATAGAGAACAAGAAACTACAACAACAAAAACAAATAACGAACCAGTTTATGAAATGGTTAATCTATATGATTCTAATGGAAACCAACTATTAGATGCTGATGGGAATCATAAAACATTTAAAGTTGCCAAAAAAGAAACAGTTACAAGAACCGTTTCTAATCTTGTTTTTGATTCAAATGGAAATGTTCAATATGAAGATGACTTAGATGCAAATGGACAACAACAAATGAAATACGAATATGATACTCGTTTCTTAAATGCGGATGCAACTTTAATTGCAACTGAAGCAGAATATAATACCAAGAAAGCAAATGGTGAAAATGTTTATATTGCACAATTTGTCGGTTGTACTTATCATTGCGGTTAATTTAATTATAAAATTTTATAAATATTATTATATAATGTTTTACTGTATAAATCATTACCTAATTATGATATATATTCCAAATATATAGTTATAAAACAAATGACAGACCCATATGGTACAGTACGCGCAAAAATTCTAGACCTTCAGGGAAAAGCAAGAAAAGATAATAAAAATCGTGTATCATATTCTCAAAATGGAGAACTTATTGTTGATACATGTATGGATGATACTAATAATCCAATTATGGAATCATTATATCTAATTCGTTATTTAAAAGAAGATTCTACTCAAATAACAAAAACCGAATATGATAGTTTGATAGCAAGTGGTGGAACAGCTTATATTGCTGCATTTGTTGGTTGTACTTATCATTGCGGTTAAATGGATTATAGCCATCGAAGATGAGCGTATCGGGAGCCCGATAGGGCTTCACCCTTGGTCCGCTTGGCGATAATTTACTTATTTTGTTAAAGAACTACTAATTTTTTCATAATTTATATAATTTAATAGTAATAATATTGTAAGAAATTATATAAATATTCCGTTCATTTTTATAAATATATCGTTTAATTATATTTATGAAACTGAATAATAAAAACATTATCTTTATTGGTATGCCTAGTGTAGGTAAAAGTTATTGGGGAAAAATCATAAGTGATATATATAATATAAATTTTATAGATGGCGACACACTTATGGAAGATAATTATGGTAAAAAATTGGGTATAATTTTAAAAGAATTAGGGGAAGAGGAATTTTGTAAATATGAGGAAGAAGTTCTTTGTAATTTAAATTGTCATAATACAATAATTTCTCCTGGTGGCAGTGTTATTTATAGTGATAAAATAATGAATCATTTTAAAAAACTAAATAGTATAATAATTTATCTTTATTTAGATATAGAAACATTAAGAGATAGATTGGGCGATTTAAAGAAAAGAGGAGTTGTAATAAAGCCTGGAATGACATTTAGGGATTTGTTTAAAGAAAGGAGTATATTGTATGAAAAATATAGTGATTATAAGGTATATTGTACAAATAAAAATTATGATGAGATATTAAGTGAAATTAAACATATTATTTCAAGATTTATATTAAGTAATCTATAAATTTACTCTAATGGTAAATAGAATTCTCTTTCTCTAAATAATTCGTATTGTTTTAGGTTATTAATATCATTAAATCCAGATTTTGTTGTTACAGAAAATTTACAATTTAATTTTTGAAGTATTGACATGGAAGTTTTATTATAAGAGCCGTGTGGATAACAATAATAGAAGTTAAAATTTTTATTATTGTGTAATTTTTTTAAAAAATTATATGAAGATATAATTTCTTTTTTTTGTTTTTGTTTATTTAAAATATGTAATAAGAAGTGTTTATCTCCATGTCCTCCTAAATACATTCCAGCATGTAGCATCTCTTTTGCTTGTTTTTCGTTAATAAATAATTTTCTAGATAATATTTGTTGATTTATTCCAAAAAATTTGAATAATTCATCTAATATGATATCACTTTTTTCTTGATTTATTGCATATCTTAGAAAGCGAGATATAAAGATATGTTCTGGTTTCCATACATTATTTAGAATTTGTGTTTTAGAGTATGTTTTATATAATTCATCATTTGTTGGCAAATTGAATTCTATTCTTAGTTGATTATCAATGATATTAAATAATTGTTTAAGAACTAATGTTTCATCGCAAATAGTCATCATATATATAAATTTGTAATGGGATGGTATGTAATTATTGATAGTAGTAGATACGGATGGAAAAAATATCCCAGAAATATTGTATTGTTTTAATAAAGGTAATACATATTTGTAATGATTAAGAAAACCGTCATCAAATGTTAATAGTATAGATTTTTCTTTTAAAGTAATTTTTTGATTTATAATGTTATTTAAATCAATTGGATTAATAACATTATAATTATTAACAATATATTCTAATTGTGTTTGAAATTCTGGAAGTCTAAGAGCTGCACTGAACTTCTTATAGTGTAACATATCAAATTTGTCGTAAATATCGTCATTTTGATTAACGATGTCGTGATACATAATAATAGTTAAAAGTTTCATTGTCCAAAATATATATAATTAAAATAGAAATATATAACAAAATTATAATATTTAAATTATATAATATAATTTTGCATAAATGGTTACAAAATTAAAATTTGATCAAAAAAGAAGAATTGACAAATCATTGAATGAAAGATTTTTTTTGGTTGATTATTCGGATATGGCGAACAAATTGTGTTTTAATATCTGTGGTACAACTGGAAATATTTATAAAATAACTATAAATACAAATCGTAAGAACATATCTTGTAATTGTCCAGATAATATTCGTTGTAGGCAATTAAAATGTTTATGTAAGCATTGTTGTTTTGTTTTAATAAGGGTATTAAAAGTCTATATAGTAAATTCTGAGGATTATCTAATAAATCGTTTTTCAAATAGGGTAGCAGATTTATTTGAAACTTTAAAATTTAGTGAAAATATTAATGTCAACATAATAAATTCTTATGAAAATTTATTACAAAATCTGGATTCTAGTAATTATGATGATAAAATAACGGAGAGATACATCCTTTTACGAGGTAAACATAAGGATGTATTTCATAATAGTAAGAGGGAATTGGATATTAATGATAATTGTCCGATTTGTTTATGTGAATTTAAGAATAAGGAATTGGTTATAAATTGTCCTTCTTGTCATAATTATATTCATAAATCATGTATAGAAGATTGGATAAAGGTAAAGGCAAATTGTCCAATGTGTCGTAGTAAATCATTTTCTAATTATGCTGAAAAGCAATATATAAATCTTTCTACATAATATATATTGTGATGGTTAATTATAGAAAATTTAAGTTAAAAAATGGTATGGAAGTAGTATTTTCTGACATACCTCATCGGGAAGATATAGGTATTCATATAGTATGTAGGGTAGGTTCCAATTATGAAATAAAGGAATTGAATGGTATGTCTCATTTTTTGGAGCACATGTGTTTTAAGGGTACATCAACTCGTGATAAATTAAAAATAATAGAAGATTTTGCCAAGATTGGGGCTACTTATAATGCTGCAACCAGTGATGATTATACAACATATTATGGTATATCTCATAAAAAGTATTGGAAAAAATTATTAAATATAATTTTGGACATATATTTAAATTCTACATTTCCCAAAAAAGAGATAAATTTAGAAAGGAATGTAGTTATAGAAGAAATGAATATGTATAACAATGATGAAGAGCATGTATTACATAGTAATTTACTGGAAAAGTTATATGGTGATCAACCAGCTGGTAGAACTATTTTAGGTTTAAAACGAAATGTAAGAAGATTTAAGAGAGATGATTTGGTAGAGTTTAAAAAGAAATATTATACACCAAATAATAGTTTTATAATGATTATAGGCAATTTAGAAAATAATATGAATGATATTTTGTCAATAATAAAGGAAAACGTTAGTAAATTAAAAAGGGGAAAGAAGAACAAGGTTCTTACAACTTATGATAAACAGAAAGGTATACGTTTTCGTTTTTTACATCAATATATACCACAATCAACTTTACAATTTGTATTTAGGGCAGGTAAAGCAGAAAATGAATCTATTTTTAAATATGAGTTATTATCAACAATAATTGGTGGTGGTCCAAATTCTCGTTTATATAAATTATTAAGAGAAGAGAAAGGTTTATCATATCATTCATCAGCACATTTAGAATATTCTGCTGACCGTGGTTTTATGACGATAGAAGTTGGTGTAGATAATGAAAAAATGTTAGAAACAATTACAATTGTAATGAATATGTTAAAGGATTTAAAAAAAAATTTAGTTTCTGATAAAGAACTTAAATTAGCAAAAAAACTTTTAAATATTCAGGAGGAATTGTTATTAGAAACACATGAGGATTATTCAAATTATTTAGAAAAGTATTTGGTATATCAAAAAAAGATAGAAAAATTGCCGGCTCGAATTAAAAAGAGAAATAGTGTAACAACACGTCAATTATTAAATCTAACAAAACGTTTTTTTGTAAATTCAAAATTTGTGTTTGTTTATTTAGGTCCAAAAACTAAGACAAAAAAAATAGAAAAAGCATTAACGTTCTAACCAATCCAAATAATTTTTTTCATATATATTATTAGAATTATCAATATTGGTAAAATCTAAATTTTTAGGTAATTTATCTTTATCAATAAATTCATATAATATATTTTCTTCTCCTGTTTTTAGTATATGAATTTTTTCTCGTGTTCTTGTTGGTATTAAAGGTTTGATTAAAGACCATACAGTATTAAAAACAAATGGTGTATTAATAATAAACATTTTATATATGGTTTCTGGATAATATGTATTTCCAATATTTATAATATTTTTGATATATACATAAACTTCTTTTGTCAGGCTTCTAAATGAACAACCTTTAAGATCAATGATAGATAATGTTTGAGTAATATTTAAATTATTTTGATCGGATAAGGATTTGTATAAATGGGTAAACATATATTCACTATTTTGAATATATATATTAGTCATTAATTCAATTGTTGTAATTTTCATTAAATTTTTCATATTAATAATTCCTGGACATTCAATATAAACAGGATGACTATATTTATCGAGTGTTAGCCAATAAGTTGGAAATAATTTTTTTATTTTTTTTATTTCTGATATGTTAATGTCAGTAATTGGTATATTTTTACGCCAAGTATTGACATTTATAAACATTATAAGTGCTTTATTAATATCTAAATCTCTTGCAATTAGGAATCGTAATAAGTTATCATTTAATAATATAATAGGATCAATTTCTTCATTTTCTTTATTTTCTTTATTTTGATAAAATTTTAAAATAGAACTTTTAAATTGGGATATTAAGTCTTTCATATCATTATTTGACATTTGGAATATATATTAAGATAATAATTTAAATTTCAATTTTTTGTTGATTTAATCCATTTATCAACAATTTTGTTACTTTTATAGTCTCGCCAGCGAATAATATTAAGAGTATCGCTCATTTGCCCTTTATATACTTTCATTCGTCCATTTTTTTTCAAAACTATAAAAATTCCGAGTTTAGTATTATTTGAATCTACTTTAATTTTCCAAATCTGTGCATCTTCTTTGTTTTTTTGTTTTAAAGTATTAAAATTTTGTTGTATGAGTGAAATGGATGTATTATTCCAATCAGATTTTTTATTCTGAATTTTCCATTCACCTGTCCAATGTTGGATAAGTTCACTACTCATTATAAATAAGTAATATATTGATTTGAATTAAATAAATATGTTCAATTTTAAATTTATTAAACAATTAAATATAAAAATAATAATTATAATTAGTAAAGTACAAAGAATATAAATGTTGCCTGATAATTTAAAAATAAAAGATTTTACTCTTATAAAAATTTTGGGAACTGGTTCATTTTCGATTGTTTATTTAGCTAGGTATAATGATAATGGACTTTTATATGCTTTAAAAAAAATTCATAAGACAAAATATGGTGAAACTGTAAAAAGGGAGGTAGAAATAATGCAAAGATTAAAACATCCATTTATAGTTAATGTTGAAGGTTTTTTTGAAACAAAAAATCATTTCTTTATAGTTTCAGAATATATAGATGGCATAGAATTATTCTATTTTTTAAAAAATATTAAAAAAGAGAATCCTTATATTTTTACAAAAAATAATTATCAGTTGACTAAAATGATAATTTCGCAAATTATTTTAGCCTTAGAGTTTATGCATAACAATGATTTCGTCCATTTGGATATAAAGCCAGAAAATATTTTGATAAATAAATTTGGATATATTAAAATAGTAGATTTTGGATTTGCTCGCAGATTAAATAAACATATAAAAAATGAATATCATATTTTGTATCGTAGTGATAAAATAGAAGGAACAATTGAGTATTTATCTCCCGAAATGTTAAGAAAATATTATGGGAAATGTTCAGATATATGGGCATTAGGCATATTATTAGTAGAATTATCATATGATAAACCTATTTTTAATAATATGAATAAGGATGTAATTTTGAAAACAATTCAAAAATGTGAAATAAAAAATATAATCCCAAACAATTTATCAATTGTATTAAGAAATTTGTTAGAAAATATTTTCAAATATCCAAAAAAAAGATATACAATAATTAACATTAAGAGTCATAAATTTTTTAAAAATCATGATTGGGTAAATATACTGATGAGAAAAGATAAAGTATCTAATGTGGAATTACCAATAATATATAAGAGTAAGAGTAAGAGTGACAATGAGAATGATATCAAAGAAGAGTATCTTTTTAATAAATTAAATTAATTTATACAAATTCGAGTGGTTTTCCGTGTGGACAATATATTAATTTATATTTGTTATAAATTTTTTTTAATTCATTTATGTATAAATTATGATAATAATCTATGATAATTTGTCTTAAATTATGTATTTCTATTTTTGGGCAATGAATTGGCTTACCAATAACAGTGTTTATTGGTTTCCTTCTAGGTAAAAATCCAAATTTAAAAAAAATACCTGTTCCATAAAAAAATGGTATTGAAAATCCTAATTTTTTTTGGAAATTTTTTTGTATAATTCTCAAAAGCGAATCTGAATTATATATAATTTGATTATAACTATCATTTTGTCCGAAACTATAGACAGGGACTAGTGACGCCCCATTTAATAATGCTAATTTGACAAATCCTTTTCTATTTTTGAGAGTTAATTTTGTTGATTCTGGGTATGCATTTAAACTTTCTTTTGCTCCTCCTAAAATAATAACACAACTTGATCCTGGTCCATTTTTTAATATTTTATTAATTGATTCTTTTGAAGCGTCAGTGATTCCAAAAAAACTTAAATATATATTATAAAATGGGATAAAAAATTGTGTTCTTAGTGTTACTAAATGTGGTTTAATGCCGGGATATAAATTATCAAATTTATTTGCATTTGTTCCAAAATTAATAATAGCACCAAAGGGTAATATTCCATGGGGATGATATCCAAAAATATAATTACGATTTTTATCTAATATTGCTGTTTGTTTTAATGAAATCGGGAAATAGTTTTTAAACCATTTCCAAATAGTTAAATTTCTAATATATGTATTTAATGAATGTGGATTTATATTATCTTGTCTCCAAAATGAATATGTAGCTAGAATGAGATATGCTGAAAGATAATATATGGATAAATATCTTAAACATAAAAAATTTAAATATAAAAAAATCCAAGGAATTAATAAATATAAAAAAATACTTAATATTTGTCTTTTTTTGTATATAGGAACAATAATTTTAGATGTCAATTTATTGCGTGTTTTTATTGAGAGTAAATTTTCGGTTTGTTTTATTAGTTCAAAATTTTTTAAATTTGGGCAACTGACTGAATGTTTCATTTGAATTAATTTTTAATTTTTAATTATAACCGTATTGTTAATATATTTTAAAATTGAAATATTGATTAAATAGATAAATATGTCTCTATCAAATAGTTGGATAGAAATAATTATATTGTACAGTATAATTTTTATTATTTGTGTAATATGTTGTATAAAATTTTGTAGTTGGTGTAAAAGTGATAATGATATTGATAATGTTGAAATACCAAAACCTGTTTTACCATTACGTGGTTTACCATTACCAACAATACACGAAGTTGTCGAATTAACAGAAATTGTTCCAGAAAGAGTTGAATTACAAATAATAGAAGAAGAAAAAGAAGAAATAGAAATATAATGGGACTGGATAATTCAACTTTTTTTTTTATTATAAAAAATATTTAAATTAAATTTAAACAAGATTATTATATATAATCTTTTTTAAATGTTCTACCATACGTGAGTTGGTAATATTACAATCTACTGCATGAAGATGATTATCCATTCTTCTACATATTCTTTGAATATTCCTATGATCACTAAATGTATAATCCCATCTTGTGCGATAAGGTTGAAGTAGTGGTGTTTTTGTTTTAGCTTCTTTACTATGATTATAAATAAAATATGACATTAATTGTAATTGTTCTGTATTATTTAGAATGATATTATATCCTTTCATCCATTTATCAAGAATAATTCCTAATGGATTTTTTTTTCCTTTAAACCATTTATAATCAGGACAATATCCAGACATTGCTGCACACACAAAACTGGGATACATATATAATTTTTCTCCAGTATATGCTGCTCTGACAACTGGCATATGATATAGTCCAATTTTGCCTAAAGTATTACAATAGACATCAATTGAACGGAAATATTTTTCGTTCAATGGTGTATCAATTGCCATTTTATAAATTTTTGCTCCATATCTACATGATTTATTTATATGTTCGTCTACCATTTTACATTTAATAAAATGTGATTCGCCTGTCATAAATAAACTCATTTCTTGTTTGTATCCACAATGTGTACATTTATATGATACAATACTTTCATTTGTTTTTGAATCTGTTTCCATAACTTTAGAAAAATCTTTAAGTTCATTAATATTAGTCACATATTTAGTAATATTTGCGCAGAGTGTAACTGTTGTTTTACTTCGTTTAAATAATCCAGTGAGAGATTGCTCTTTTTGTTTGTAAATATTTAAAATGCGTCGTTGTAATAGTGGTAACAATTCTGCAGTGGTACACATATCAACATCTGATTTCGCATAATTTTTATCAATATATTTTTCAAATTCTTTAATATTTTCACCACATTTGTTATAATGAGCTAAACATGCTGTAATACAAGAACCTGATACTAAACATTTCCCATTCAACCAATCAAAATTTTTGAATAATCCACGAGTAAAGATATCAAATCTTTCTCTAAATTCTTCTAATGTATTTAATCTATACCCTGTTCGTTTGCCATCGTAATCCTTTGGCAATGATGGGATATTACCACATTCACGGCGTCGTAATGGTATGAATAAATCTTTTGGATCTTTATTTTTACAAGAATAAAGCGAACGTTCTTTCTGATTTTGAATAAATATACCACTTTTAATTTTATTTAAAAGTGGTATATCGTCATCTGTATACATAAAAGTATCATGTTCATCAGTATAATTGCGAAATGTATGTTCTGAAACTTTTAATATTGCACTACATTCTTCAACATAACTAGCATATATAGCAGACCATATTGAATCAAAATTAATTCTAATTCCCATTTTGTGAAAACTATCTAAAGAACGTAAAGCAAGTATGTAATGTTTATGTGAAGTAAATAAACGATTAATAATCATATTAATCATAAATACAATATCAGTTTGTGTGATTACTTCATTTTTATTATCTGAATCATTTTTAGGACAATATTTAGAAATTCTAATTAAATTTGCTATAATATCTAAAATTTGATTAAATTCGTTTTTGTATTTAATAGATTTGTTATTTTTTTCTTTAATTTTTCTGTCAATAAAATCAGGAGTAGTTTCATCCTCATTTTTTTTAATTCTTCTAAATTGTTGATGAAAATCATAGTTTCTTTCATCAAACAAAATTGTATTATTTGTAATTCCAGTATGATGTGAATCATAATCTTCATCTGAAAGAGCTTCTAAACGTTCCATAATAAATTGATCACTATTAATACATTGTCTAATAGTGTGGAAATTAAATTTCCTTTTTTTATATCTAGAACGACTATTAGTATTTGAAAATAATAAAGTATCACCTTCTATGTCAAATATTTTGTCTAAAATTGTTTTTTTAATATTAATTAAATCAAAAATATTTATTGGACAACAAAAAAAATCTTTTTGTGCTAATACTATTGATAAATTATCAATATTTTTTGGTTTAGTTAGAAATAATTTATAACTTTCAAAACTTTCTTTTTGACAAATCAAAATGATTTTAGTTGATACTGGGTTACAATTTTTTGGTGTATATTTCATTAATTTTTTATGAAATCCATAATCAATAAAGGAAAAATTATTTAAGATAAAACTTGGTGGATTTTTAACATCTGCTAATACAACTGTTAGTAAATCATCAATTTCTACAATTTCTTTGTACGTTTTATTAATAAAAGTATCATTACTTGGTGGCAATGAAAAAAAAATGTTTTCTATTTCATTATAATAAGAAGAAGAATCTTCTGTATGAAGATTACCGACTTGATTATAAGTTGGTAATTCATCATCTTCATCTAAACTTTTATATTCTATCTCTTTGTTAATCGACATAATAATTGTTAAGCGACTTTAATTATTGTTTGTTGATTAAAGTCGTTAAAAATCAATTTTAAAATTTTAATTACGAGGTACAACGTATGTTAATGTAAAGCCAAATTTATGTTCTTCACATTTTGATAAATGATCTACAATTTCTTGTTCTTCAGTTTTACACATTTGTTTAGACCATTTATAATTATATATAGAAACTTCTGAATGTTTACATTCTTTATAAGATACATCTGATATTACTTTATTTAAATAATACCATAATGGATTTTGTGGTATAGGTGTATAATCTCTTTCGAGTAAATAATCTACATTATCAAAAGAGTTTGATCTAGCTTTAAGATAAGAAGTCATACAACCTTTTTTATAAACCATAATACCTTTTCCTCCTTTTTTCCTGAAAAAACGAAACATTGGAATATCACTAAATCCATCACCAAGAACTATAAATTTATTATGTGGAATAACATAATCATTTCCTGTAAATTTTTTATCTCTATTTATTTTACCACCTTTTGCAATTTCATATGCGATTTCTGTTTTAGAATAATCTTCAATTACTGAAATAACTTCAAATACATGTTTTTTTACATTATTAATTTCAACAATATTTTCACTAATTTCGGCCGAATAAATACCATCAATTGGATTTTTGGTGATATTATTTGTTTCCATATATCCATCAATTGCTCCACGAATTAATGTTTTGAGACCAACACTTACAACAAATATATGAACATCTATTCCTTTATTTTTCCAATCTTCTTTAAGTTTAATAAAACATTCTAAACAACCGGTTGTCATTTTTATTTGTTTTCCAAGTTGATATAATTGTTCCAAAGTTAAATCTTCAAGTGGATATCCTTCTTGTTTATCACATAATAATTGCCCTAACCAAGTAATTCCATTCTGAATACGAGAAGTTTTATCACGTACTAAAATTTCATCACGTTTTACATGTAATATTCTAAAAAAATCACCAGGTTGTTTAAATGAAAAAGTAGGATCAAATTTTCTATAATGTTCTAATATTTTTGGGTCATTATAAAATTTTTTATATTGTTCTAGATAATGATTAACGAGAGGTATTTGTTGATACTCTTCAGTTAATGTTAAATCAAAATCCGCAAAAATGGCAACTTTTTTTAACATTTTTATTTTTATTATTTAATATGAATAAAAAATATTCAATTTTTTTTATTTTCATAAATATAAATGGAAGTTCCAACTAAATGTTTTATTCTAGTAATTGGGGCAGGACCTAATGGTTTGTATGCTCTATCAAAATTAAAAAGCAAATTTCCCAATAAAATGATTATAGGAATTGATAAAGGAGATATATGCAATAATTATTATGATTATCCAAATATTGAATTTCATTCAACATTTGATGAAATATGTTTTGAAGATTATGATTATAATAAAATAGATAAAAATGCTCGAATAGATACATTAGATGTATTAAATTATTGTTTAATGTATAAGAGGGAAAAAAATTTAGAAATTTATGAAAATTTGGAAATGATTGATATACAAAAAAACAAAAATAATACATATGATGTAAAAGTATCAAATTCTTCAAGAATTATTAATATCACTTCAAAACATATACTTTTGTGTACTGGAATTTATTATACTCCAGTATATCTTGGAATTCAAGGAGAAAAAACAAATCCAAATATATCACATTATATTTTTGATATGGATGAAATTAATAAAAATATTGTAGTTGTAGGCAATGGTAATTCCGCAGCAGATTGTATAATGGGTTTATTACCTACTAATAAAATTCATTGGATTATAAAAAATAATTCTGAATTTAACTCAAAATTATCTGATCATATTAACAACAAATTAAGAAATTTTTTAAAAAAATATGAAGAAAATATTACTATTTATTACAATTCAATTGTAATCGATTGTTTTGACAATAAATTTTATTTTAAGAATAAAAATAAAGAGTATTTAATTGAATTTGATAAATGTTATTTACTAACAGGATATAGGATAAATACAAAATTTTTTGGTAAAATGGGGTTTACATTTGTTAAAAAATGTTTTAATTACAGTTCAATAACAATGGAAACAAATTTAAAAAATATATACGTTTTTGGTCACCTATCTTGCCAATGGTGTGGTAAAACAAATACAATTCAAGAAAAACTTTTAAAGGATAATAGTCTTAAAAATATAACAAAAATTATTGATTCAATTCAAATAAAAAATAAAGTTTATTAAATATATGAACAGCAGTGAAAAACATTTTGGATTACGAATTAGTAGTTTCGATGTTGATGAGATTTGTGATAAAATGAAATTATTTAAAATTTTACACAAAAACGATTTATATGAATTTAAATATATTATTTGGAATTATATTCAAATATACAAATGTGGGGATGGTTCTTTGTCAAATTGTATTAATACTTGCAATGATAATAAAACACTTGCAATGTCATATATTACACAACCAGAACATACTTGTCGGAAGAAATTTTTGTGTTATAGTTGTATGATACGTCTTATGTGCAATATAAATTGTTATACTGATAATTCTTAATGTGAAATTAAATCTATGGTATTTTTTATTAGATGATTACACGGAATTAATTTAGAATAAAATTCAATAACTTTTGGATGTGTTTTTAAACTTTGTTCGTGAAAATTAATGATAGATAACCCTTCCAGTGTTCTTACTCTCGATAAAGCAACATATGCTTGTCCGACTTCAAAAATTGACCGACCAAGATCAATTTCAGCATAATCAATACTTGACCCTTGTGATTTGTGAATACTCATTGCCCACGCTAATCGTAATGGTAATTGTTGTTTTGTAACAACAACTTCATCATTTTTGTTATATTCCCATAAATGTGGTAATATAACAATTTCTCTACCATCAAGTAGACGCACTTTAGGCGATTCTCCAATAAATTCTGTAACAATACCTCTCGAACCATTCACAATTTTTTCTGTTAAATTATTAGCAATTATCATAACTTGGGAACCAACAGAAATTGTTAGATTATCAACACATTGACAATTTTTATCCATCATACTTTTTAAATATTTTTCATTTAAATTTTTTATATTTTTAACAACTTTTGTTTTAGATTCATATGTTTTACGAACCATACCTTCATTTATTAATATTTGTAATCTATCATTATTAATAATATTTACATGATGTTTTAATGAATATAATCTAGTTGGTTCAATATTGTAATCATTTTTTAATTTAACTCCAACACGACTTTTTAAAATATCAATTGTTTGTGAAGTTACTTTTCCTAATCGGATTTCATTTAAACATTGTTGAAACATTTTGTTCTTTTGACGAACAATTTCTGTAAGATATAAAGTTTTATCAATACATTTATTCCATTTACTAGTTTCAAAACAAAATTTAAGTGATTTAACTGCTGGTAATTGAGCAAAATCACCACTTAAAATTATTTGAATACCCCCAAATGGAAGATCATTTCCTTTCATTATTCTCGCAATTTTTTCTATTTTTTTGAATAAAATTGGATTTAGCATCGAAATTTCATCAATTACTAATACTTTAATAAATTTCCAACGCATTTTTGTAGCATATTTTTTATTAATTTTTTTCAAAAGTCTGTTAACACTTTCTTCGCCAAATCCCACTCCAGCAAATGAGTGAAGTGTAATTCCATTAATTAATAATGCGGATATACCAGTAGTACTTGTTACAGCAACTGCTTTTGGATTCGATTTATATTTTATTTTCACCCATTTAACAAAAATATCAATTATAAATGACTTACCAACTCCGCCAGGTCCTGTAACAAAACAATTATATCCTTTTTTCATTTGCTGTAATGCATAAGCTTGTTGAATATTTAATTGAATACAACTCATTTTAATTAAATTTATTGAAATTTATTGTTTAATTTCAATTTTATATTTAAATTAATAGCATTATGCTTTCCAGTGGTTAATATAAACTTTACTTGAAGAATTAAATAGGATATCATTAAATAATAAATTTACCCATTCCATTTGTTTTACATAAATATCAAAAGATGATGGTAATTTTCTTGAATTATGTCTTAAATGTTTAGCTCTTGAAAGTTTATAATTCATAAATAAAACTTTTTGAACTTTTAGAGAAGTTAATTGTTCTTTTAAATAATAACTTTCATCTAAAATATGTAAAAGATACCCAATTTTAATACGACGTAAAATACAAAAATCACAATCACGAGAACAACAACATGTATCATCTAATTTCATTCTCATTGCCCATCTGTGAAAATAATTGCGAATAATATTTATTGTGATTATTAAACTTTGTGGATAAGAACGTGAATTTATTTTATATTTTTCATGTTTTTTTGAAATTAAAACAATAAAATCTTCAATATCATCTTCAGATGGTTTATATCTTCTTAGAAATTTTATTAAACGACATTTAAAATATATAATATTTTCATTACAACAAAATTTATATTTTAAAAAAAGTTTATGATTTTCTGCTATATTTTCACCTGTATGACTGAATTTTAAAATTAATTTTAACATATCATCCGGTAAGTAATTTAATTGATTTTTATCAGATTGGATTATTTTATATTCTTGTCTATTTAAACGTCGCTTTTTAGAGGCAGGGCATAGATTTTGAATAAAATCTGGTAATATTCGTCTTTTACGCGAATTATTGTTATTGTTATTATATTCTCTATTTTCCATTTTGAAAAAATTGTATTTAAACTTTTAATTATTAATCTATTTTAATAATTAAAAATTTTGTTAAAGTATTTTATTTTAATTAAATTTCAATCGTTTCTTGTTCTTGTTCTTGTTCTTGTTCT
>CEUD01020790.1_pt1 | contig 15451 bp, 11 predicted proteins | sample 356481 | NCBI WGS metagenome assembly CEUD01 (sample SAMEA2623314, study PRJEB7988) | marine metagenome | isolation source: saline water (ENVO:00002010), including | reverse complement strand
ATTATATCCCAAATCCAACATTTTCTTTACAACATAAGGTTTTTTTCTTTGTTTCCTTCTCCAATCAGTACCAATACAACAATTTAATCTATAGATATTTAATTTATCTTTCCTTACTTGAATACTACATTCATATCCAAGTGATTTAACTAAATAATATAAATGAGAACTACCAATTTTTCCTTTGTTAGAAAAACGAATCGTTTTTACTCTAGAATTTCTACATTTAGATCCATCTCCTGAAAAATAACCTATGAAAAAATTTAAACGAACATTATAATCACTGTTCAATATTTTATCTGGAATAATTTTTAATTTATCTTTATTATAAAAAATATCTCTAAATTTATCTACCATTACTTTAATACTTCCTTTAGGAACTAACTTTAAACAGCCAGAACTTTTTATAGTTTCAAGTATTTTGAAATTAGTAGAATCTCGATATAATTCAATCAAATATTTCTTAGCCATTTCAATTAATTTACGATTCGCTTTATTTATTGCCCAAGTATATTTAATTCCCGATTTTGTATTATATTTACCACATGAACCATCAGCAAAAAATAAACCAAATATAAATGCCTCTTTTTCTTCAATAGTTCTTTCATAATTATCATATTCATCTATAATTTCAACAATTTCATTTAAATGTAGTGGTTCTTGTATATCAAATTTAGGATAACTATGAAATAATTCAGTTTCACTAACAATACAATCTTTTGGTTTTATTTTCTCTTTTTTAGAATTCATTAAACTATGATCTTCTGTGACATCAATTACACCGCAATGTGTATTTACTCTATAAATTTTCTTCTTTGTTTTATGTCTAATAACTCTCTTAATTTTCGCCCAACCATTATCAGCCCAACATTCTAAATCAACAGAAGTTTGTTGTTTTTCTTTACGATTAGTATCAAATGGTTTAAATTCTTCATATGATTTCCATTCATCATTTAATGTTTCAATTGTTCTAATAGAAATTTTACCATTCGGATACCGAATTAAAATAGGTGTATCGCCAGTGACTGAATCTCCGTATACGCACTTTGAGCCTTCGTAATAGTCGAGAATTTTATCTCTTGATGTAGCTAATAATGATCTTCCAACCATAGTTACAGAACCAGCAACTTTTTTACAACTAATACAACCAACACTGGCACCAGTCGCACCATAAATAGAATTTGCCGTAACTTTATAAGCAAGTTGAAGACCATCAAGAATTTTCTTTTTAAATGGATTCTTTTCTTTTTTCATTCTTTTTTTTGTTGCTTTTCGTGTATCTAACAACATTCTTAAAATTCTTGGTAAAATAGCCCTATCTTTAAAATCAATAATATCTTGACCGTGTTCGTCTTGTAAAATATTCCCATTTTCATCAAATTTTCGTTTAGGTTGGACGAAATAGTAACAATATGTTACACCTTCATCTACCCATATAGAAGGAAAAATTAATCTATCTTTTAAAGGAATCATTTCAGGTTTATCGGAATACATCTTAGCTTTATAAAAGAATTGATCACCCTGATATTTTGTTTCACGAACTGGTATAAGTTCTTTTGCTTTTCTTTGTCTATCCAATTCTTTAATCATGGCTTTATTTTCAATAACACTTTCAATACATAAATTATGTGAAAGCATACAACTCGGATATAGTGATGCAAAATCTAAACAAGCAACTGGATAAAAATGAGCACCATTACAAGCATTTAAAACAGTTGCTCCTTTATATGAACACCCACTAGTATCTTTTTCTCTAACAGGCATTAAATATCCGTCTTTTCTACACTGCCTTGAAACTAAACTTTGAACTTTAATACCTTGTCCTCTAAAAAAAATATATGATAAAGGAACACAGCAAGTTTGACCCATACCAATTTCATTTGGAATAACACATAATTTGTCCATAAGAATGTTACAAAGTCTACAATCCTGTACACAATATTTAGCAACAATTCCTCTATGATGAGCATCTTTACCTTGAAATTCAAAAATTTGAGCAGGAGTTACATCATCTTTAGACAATCCCCATCTACATTTTTCTTTATTAAGTTGAGTTAAATCTTCCTTAACATATAAATATTTGCCTTCTTCGAAATCTTCAATTAAAAATTTCTTTGAACCATTCAAAGTAAAATAATTTTCATCATCAGCAATGTAAATATCTTTATCAGCCAGCTCAATTTTAGTTTTCATATTAATTGAAAAATATCCACCTTTAAATAAACCAACTGTATTATCTACACTCATCCTACATAAACCATTTTCCATTATCTGACAATTAATTATCTCGCCATTAATGATTTTAGTAGAAACAAAGTCTAATTTATAACTTTTAAATTTTTGAGTTCTTCTTACAAAATTTAATAAATCAATATTAACCCTACCAATCATATCTAAAATTTTCATTTTATTATCTCCTAATGCTGCTGATGATAAACTTTTTTCTCTTAATTTACTAATTAATTTACCTTTTATAAATTCGTTTTCAAATTTATCAGGATTTAATTTACCAAGATAACCAAATTCTTCTTCAATACCAAACATTTGAGCCCTTTCATATAAATACCAATAATCGAATCCCAGTATATTATATCCGGTAATAATATCAGGATTAACTTTTTGTATTAACTCTTGCCATGCCATAATAACTTCTACTTCTGTATCGTATGAATCCACTATTGTATTAGGATCGTCAGTAAATTTATTACACGATTTTAGTGTAATAATATGATTAAGTTCATATTCAGGATTATTAAACATTCTTACAGTTGTTCCAATTTGAATAAGTTTATCCTGAGGTCTAGTTGGTTGCGGAAATGAACCATCTCCACTAGTACATTCAATATCATAAGATGCTACAAGAAAAGGGGCAATATCATCTGTTTCATATGGGTGAATATCTCTCCAATTAATATTAAATTCATATTGACTATGACTCTTTTTTTCTGATTCCTCTACACATGTAAATCTTCCTTTATTTAATTGTACCCAACTACAAGGAGTGATATTACTTTTATGACACATTCGTAAAAGTGGATCTATATCAGCTTCATACAATTTAATAGGAATTTGTCTCACTCCAGGAACTTTTAAAATTTTACTTTTAATACTATCAAGATATCTATAAGTTTGTTTCATAGCGATATGACTATTGAATTTTATTTCAACAAAATTATGGTGTTCATTAATTTGAAATCCATCAAATTTTTTTGCTTTAAATGTTCTTAATTTAATATTTCTTGAATTAAACCATTTAATTTTTTTCTTTTTCCCCCAATTATCAACAAATGTAGCATCTTTACTAGTCAAATGTTTTTGTAATTGAAATGTATCTCCATTATATCCAGATTTCCAATTATCTGGAACATTCATAAAAAAAGATGGTTGATATCCTGATACTCTAATACACACAGTTTCTGATTTTTTAGTAATACCAAAAAAATAAACTGTATATTCTCCTTTAAAATTATATGAAAATCCTCCACCTTCTTCATCTTCTGGAGGTTCTTCGTCAATTGCAATCGCATCGATTAATTGACAATGAAAATCTTCGTTTTCATTATATTCAATTTCATTTTGTCGGAAAAAATGATCAGATATATTTGACATTATTTTTATATCTTATAAATTACAATGATTTTAAATTTTAAATTTTAATTTATTCAAAATCGTAAAATAAATAATTTTGAGGGTAAAATATAATAATAATATAGCTGTTATACATTATACACACTGAAATGACTACTATAATAAATAATGAAATAATAGATTGGGATGTTATTGACGTATCTGAATTTGTCAAAATAAAAGAAAATTATATAAATTTGGAAGGGAAAACGGAAGATAATCTTTTATCTGAAGAAGATAAAAATATAGAACAAACAATTTTCACAGAATGGAAAAATTTAGCAAAACAAAATAAATGCGAATCTGTATCTAATCCAGATAATGTTGAAGAATTAGTTACATATACTGATAGCGAAGAATCATATATAGTAGAAAAAGAAGAACCAAAAAATCTAAATAATGTTATAATAACTAAAGATGATGATATAATTCGAGAATTAGAAGAAAATGATACAACCAAATTGATTGAAAATAATGAGTTATATCACGAACAAACAAATATTACCGATAATACTTCACAAATTAAACACGTAACTAATTGTGAAAATGGAGATGTTCTGATTACTTTTAATGAAGATACATCTAAACTAAAAAACAGAATTAATAAAAGAAACATTCGGAAAAACAAAAAAAAAAATAGAAGACAAAGGGGAAAGGAAATTTTTATGATGATAAAAATAGATCAATGGGCTGCTGTTCATCCTGAATCATTAGATTCTGAAATAGAAATGATAAACGTTCACAAATTATTTGAATTTATTTGGGCAGAAATGCATCAAAGTGAAAAATATGCTTATTTTAAATATCCATCAATTGATGAAAAATATAAAACAGCAAAGACCAATAATATATTTAAAAAGATATTTAATTTTTTTGATAATATTATGGATAATGTAGGTTTATTTTTTGAAAATTTAATGTGTTTTCACGATGAAGATGAAAAAAAAGCATTACAATCCAAAGAAAATTTTAAAAATAATCGTAGAAATTTAAAAGATTAAAAAATATTAAAAATTGAATTAATTAATAAAATTATATAAATGGTAATTTATCTATAAAGATAAAATTCATATATAATGAAAGTCCAAACACTAAATGATATAGAATCTGTAGTAATAAAAATATTGTACTGTTCTGAATCAGAAGCGAACTTTTTAAGATATGAAACTTGTTATAGAAAAGTATATAATTTTTGTATAAATAATAGAAAAAACGTAAAAATTTTAATTCAATTAATGGAAAATATAAAAAAAATAATTATATTAAATTTAGAGATTTTAAAACATCGCAATATGATAATGTTAAAAGATGTTATGTTATATTATACAAAAGAGTATAATAAAATAATGAATATAGAAGAACTTGATGCATTATATTTTTTAAATATTTTGATAAAAACAAATGAAATAGTAATAGAAAGACGAAAATTAATAAGAAGATATTTAAGTTTATTATATAATAAACGAATTCCAGAAGATATAAACAATATTATTTTTCAGTATATTTAAATTTAAATTATAATATATCTTGTAATTAATATATATTATAATTTGAAATGGGTAATTTTTTAAATAAACCTCAAACTGATACTGATACTGATACTCCATTAACCGTTGAAGAAATGATTTCTCAATATTCTTATGATTTAGATACAGAAGTGATGTTAATATTTGATGAAGAAGAGGAAGATCAACAAAACCAATTAATTGTTTTTCCTCATATTGAAGATACAAATCTAAATGCTATAAGTGATGCCTATAAAAAATTACAAAAAGATCAGGAAGCTCTTAAAAAAAATAAGCAAATAGCAGACAAAGAAGTGGCACATTTAACTACAAGAATTAAAAACACTAAGGATCAAATTAACCAAGTTTTTGAAGAAGATTTAGTAAAAAATAAAGAAAATTTAACAAAATTTGGAGATATAAACGAAAGATTTACTAACTTGAAAGATAAATTTTCTTCCTTACTATCTGATTATAGTATAAAAAAACAAACACCGGATAATTCAAAAGTAGAAGAAGAAAAAAAAGTAGAAGTAGAACAAAAAGTAGAACAAAAAGTAGAACAAAAAGTAGAACAAAAAGTAGAACAAAATCCAAATATAAATACAGTCATAAGTCCAGTTATAAATATAAATGCTACAGAAAAACAAGAATCATCAAATGATGATATGAAGGATATTGCAACTATAATGAAAATGGGTGGAGGAAATATAAAATTTAAAGATGATCCATTTGATTATATTTTTGAAAAATTTTCAAAAAGAGAATTAAATAAAATAGGAAATGATTGGAATTTATCAAAAACGAATAAATATAATAAAAATGAATTAATAAATATTTTAAAATTAATGTTAAAATATAAAAATAACATAAAAATAACAAAGAAAGAATTAAAATTATTAGCGACAAGTATTCAAGTTAAAAGAAACAATAAAGGATATAACAAAAATGAAATAAAGAAAAAATTAATAAATGTTCGAATACTTTAAATATATTGAGTTAATAAATGTAATTTACTTTTAATTATTGGTTTTGTTATGAAAGTATTCATACCAGATTCTATACATTTTTGTTTTATATCTTCATCATCATATGCAGACATACCAACTATTATAATATTATTATTCACATTATTTGAAGTTCTAATCATATTTGTAAATTCTATTCCATTCATTATTGGCATTTTATAATCAACCATAATAATATTATACTTTTTTAATAAAAATTTATTAAAACCATCTCGTGGACAACATGTATATTCAAAATTCCATTTTTTTTCCTTAAAAATATTTTTTAAAATTTTATTATGGACGGGGTCATCATCAACGCACAAAATATTTACGCAATATTTGTCATCATTAGTTTTAATATTTTTCCTGAAAAAGAAAGATGTTTGTCGTTTATTTAAATTTGATATTGAATAATTTTCTTTTTCTTCATTATTTTCATCCTGTATTTGTAAAATTACATCATTATTATTTTTGTAAATTTTTTGAAAATCTACAAAAGGGATATTCAGATCAATTTGAGAAATATTAATCAATGTTTTTTTATCAATTATATCATTAAATATTTTAAAATTAATATCTTCATTTTTACAAAAAATTTTAATGATATTTTGTAAATTTACGACAGATAAATTATTAATAAATTTTTTTTGATTATCTGTATATTTATTTTTTTTTTTATTCATTAATATAGAATTATTATCAATGGATTTATCTTTCATTTGTTTTTCTGTTTTGTCTTCAATATCAGTAGTACATTCACAATCCATAGTTCCAATAATATAAAGTTGTTCTTGTATATGATTATAAAAATGGAATGTTTCATCTCTCGTAGTACTACCATTTTTAATTAAAAATGAATTAATAGTTCTATTAATTTGTGAGTATAATATTGCTAAAATATGATGATGTTCTGCTTGATCTGAATATTTAATATGAAGTTCAAAAGCAGATAATGCAGTAATTAATATAACTGCAATTATACCAAGTATATTGAGAACATTAAATGTGTCTCCATCTTTAAATTCTCTTGAAAAAATAATATCAAATGTAGAAAAAATACCTAAAATAGAAATAGCAATTTTAGTCATTTGATCATATTTTTTATATTTATTTGATGATGTAGAATGTATCAATGATTTAAATTTTGTTTGCCTTTTCCATTGATTTAATAAAATTTTAATATTTGATGTATCCATTATAATAATATTAATTTCATATTATTAATACTAATTTGAAATCAATTTTTATAGATATTTTAATGAATAATTAAAAAAATTATATATATTGACAATATATATAGGAATATAATGAATCCATTATTCATATTAGCAACATTAAGTATTTTTGTAATTGTTTTTTATTTATGTTCTAAAAATAAGAATGCAGAACATTTTGGATATTTCGTTGATGAAATTAAAAACAAAATGGGGAATATTGTAAGTGGACCAATTAATTCGATTAAAAATGGATTAATGGCACCAATAAATGCTATAAAAGATGTAGTAAATAGTGTAAAAGACAAAATAGTTGATATAGTAAATAAAGTTAAAGAACTTCCAAAAAAAATAATTGACGGATTAAAAAGCATTATCGATAAACTTAAAGATTCAGTTCTTGGTGCTTTTAAAAAAATGTGGGATGGAATTAAAGGAGCCTTTACTAAAATTTGGGATGGTATTAAAAATATTTTCAAAAAACTAATGGATGTAATCAAAAAAATAAAGGACAGTATAGGTAATGCTCTTAAAAAAATGTGGGATGGAATTAAAGGAGCCTTTACTAAAATTTGGGATGGTATTAAAAAAGTTTTTAAAAAAATTACAGATATTTTGAAAAAAATGAAAGATGGTCTTGTAAAAGTTTTCAAAAAAATGTGGGATGGAATCAAAAGTGCTTTTACAAAATTATGGGAAGGTATCAAAAAAGTTTTTGATAAAATTAAAGATATATTTAAAAAATTAGGAGAATTTTTAAAAAAGGCTTTTGAAACAGTGAAAAAAGCATTCCAAACATTATTTAAAAAAGTGGCTAAATTCTTTAAAAACTTATGGAACGGAATAAAAAGTGCTTTTACTAAAGTATGGGATATTATGTCTGACCCATTATCATTCTTCATGGATATTTTTTCCAACATAATAGTCAAAATGACAAGTGGGCTTAATAAAATATTTCAATCAGCTATATGGTCATTTTTTCCACCAGCATGGCAAGGAACATTAAATAAATATGGTACTTATGTTTTATTAGGTGTAGCAGCAGTAATTATAGCTTTATTTATTGGAATCAACTTTTGGATAGATTGGGGAAAAACTGAAGGATTGTGTGTTGATCCAAAAGATGAAAGTGTAGTAAAAAATCAATTCAATGAAGCAATACAATCTGATGCTCCAGATTGTCCTTACAATATTCCTGAAGGAATATGTGAAGACCCAAAAACAAATCGTATATATACAAATGATTTAGGACAACAATTAACAGATGACCATCCAGATTTGCCAAGTTATACACCACCACCACCACCACCACCACCACAAGTGGAACCACCACAACCAGAAGAAATTACAGGAGTTGAAAATATAGCACCAGCAGTTGAAGAAATAACACCAATTGAAACTCCAGAAGAAACATCATATACAGATTTCAGAAATAAAATACAAAAACAAGTTGGTGGTAGAAGAAGAAGAAAAAAAAATGTCCCAAAAACTACCTGGGGAATTTATAAAAAATACCATAAATACTGGTAAATCTATATTTTAATATAATATTTGTTATTATTAATAGAGCCAATGATAACTTCATCATTATTAATAGTAACTTTAATTTTTGTTTTTATTATATTTATTTATGTTTTAAAGAAAAAACATATAGAGTCTTTTGGTTATGTCGGTGATGTAATTAGAACTGTTAAGAAAACTGCAACAACCGTAGCAAAAAAAGCAACAAATGTAGCGAAGAAAAATCATATACAGATTTTAGAAAAAAATTACAAACACAAATAGGTGGAAGAAGAAGAAGAAGAAGAAGATATTAATATTGATAATTATCTTGTATTTTAACACAATTAAATCAAATTATTTTATAATCAATTTCTTATTAATTATAAAATAATTAAAAACTTCATAAATATTTTTAGTTTGAAATATCTATTTTATGGTCATTTACTTCATAAATTCTAAGACCTCCGAAAATATTTGTTAAAACTAATCCAAGTGAAATTAATAGATTACGTAATATTCCTATAGGATTTAGACCATACTGTACTGCTATTTTTTGTGTTACAGTCATCCAAATCCAAGTCCCCGCAATTACCAAAACTAAACCAGCAATAAGAGCAAGTCCAGCGAAAAAAGCTAAATGGAAATAATTAGGTTTATCCAATTTAGCTGCTCCAATTTGACAAGATTTGTGAGACATATAATTTTTAATATAAGATGGCCAATATTCTAATGCTGAATAAAGACCACATACTCCCGCTATTCCTATTAATGCTGTTCTATATTCCGCGGGGATTGATCCTCCACCAACCGACAATACCACTGAAGCAGGATAAATTACTAATATAATAGATGCTATAAATGGCATTGCTGCTAATAAGTGATTAACAACTCCATCGATTTTTCCTGGATGATCATTTTTACATCTTCCTAGCCAAAATTGATATCCCAATGGTGCAGGTACAAAAACTAAAAGTAAAAAAATTATATTATAAAAAGAAAATCCAAATATATGAATTATATTAGTAATCACAGTCCCGTCTTTATATTCCATATAATTTAGAAAAGCAATTAGAATTGCAATGAATGCTATTACTCCCAAACCACCATAACCATATTTGTCACCATCTTTTCCTTGACCAAAAAAATATCCAGATTTACCTTTATTATTTTCATTATATGGAATTTTTTTTAAACATACATATTTCTCGGCGGTGTTATCATCATTCAGGTAAATTTTTCCATTGGGCTCATTTTCTTGTGTTAATTTTATTTTTGACATCTTTAACTATATATTTATATAATAATATTATATAATATTTAATCGATAAATAATATATTATAAATATATTCTAATAATTTATTAGACAATGAGATATTTAATAAACATTTTGTTAATAATAGTATTTATAATACTGTTGATATGTTCTGTCATAAAATTATGGAGAAACAACGTCCAAGAGAATTATGTAACAACAAATATAAATAAAAACTCAGCAATAAGTCAAATTAAAAATGGAAAATTCACACTATATTCTAATAACGATAAATCTTCTAAAATGAAGATAGCTGTATTGGTTTTATTAATAGGTGATAAATATAAAAAATTTGTAGAAATTAGTGTAAAAAGGAAAATAGATTATTGTAAAATGCATAAATATGATTTAATTATTTGTAATAAAAATCTTATACCAAAAAATAGCAAAAAGCATTTAGTTTGGTCAAAAATTCCCTTTGTATTAAAGTTTATAAAAAATTATGATTGGGTATTTTGTTCTGACGCAGATACATTAATAAACAGAGAAGATATCAAATTAGAAGATATCATAAGTGAAAATCCAAATAAAGATTTAATTTTGAATGAAGATGATCTTCCTCAAGGTTGGAAAGAAAAAGGTTTTAGTTTAATGTTAAATGCAAATACATTAAAACAAATGTATAAAAGTAAGCCATTGGTAAGTACATCTGATTTTCTCTTAAAAAATACAGATTGGTCTATAAATATTTTGAATAAATGTTTACTTTTAAAAGAACAAATAAGTGATAATATATTTAAGAACAAATATAGCAAACAATATTTTAATGATTTACAAGAACAATCTTATTTAAATTATTTGATATTGAAAGAAAAAGATGATCATAATAAAATAAAAATCTATAAGGCAGGTAATCGTTTTTCATCTCCATTTTTAACATTTGATGATGTTTCATTTTTTTTAATTGATTTTCAAGGAATACGAGGACCATTATTAAAAGAAATTTTAACTATTTTAGATCAATATCAAACAAATAAAAACATGAAAGAAATAAAGGGAGTAAAAAGAAATAGTTTAGCACTTGATACATTTTTACAAAGTGATTATTGTAAAAATTTTAAAAAAATGATAAAAACAAAACAATTCGAAAATAAATGGAATTTAGGAGATACCAAAAAATATCATAAAAATATTTTGTGGCCAGCATGGTGTCAGCCTATAAATAGAAAAAGAGATTATGATAAATTTTATACAAATTTGAAATTAAAAAATTTTTATTCAAAATTAAATGAAAACTATAAAAATTTTTTTCCTACAAAGAAAATTAAAGTAACAAAAGATTACATATTTTATAATAATCATAAAAATAATTCACCAAAAATATTAATGATAATGATATTAGTTGGTAAAGAATATACAAAAATAGTGATGCCTTGTGTTAAAACGAAAATCTTATATTGTAAAAAACATGGTTATGATTTGTATATATCCAGAAAAAGTTTGGATAAAACACGTCATTTAAGTTGGTCAAAAATACCACTAATTTTAAAAAATATAGATAAATATGATTGGATATATGCTACTGATGCTGACACATATATTCAATTACCAAATATTAAAATTAGTAATATAATTATAGATAAACATAAATTGTATTTAAATACAGAGACTGATTTTAGTAAGGATTGGTCATCTGGGTTACAAAATATTTTTACAAAAGTTCATCGTAAAAAATTTTTAAATGCGATACCATTAATATGTTGTTCAGAATTTATAGTAAAAGGTAAAGACAAATGGTCAAAAAATTTTTTAACAAAAATATATGATATAAATTATGATTCAATGTCAAAATTTTTCAAGAAAACATTATATTATACATATTTCAAAAACTTAATGGAACAAGGTACTATTAATTATTTTTTGATGATAAATAATAAAGATAGAAATAATACAAAAATATTTAATAATAAAACTAATTTTTCGGTTCAATTTGGAAAATATACAAAAAAAAGTTTTATTATTGATTTTCAAGGAATACGAGGTGAATTACTCAAAGAAGTGATAAAGATTGTTATAGACAAAAATCATCCCCTTCATTTAAAAGATGGGGATACAATTATGAAAAATATGGATAAAAGTGATTATTGTCAAAATCGTAACAATCCGAAATATAAAGCAAATTTTGATAAAAATGATAAATGGATTTTAGGAAATAATGAATTATATGATAAAAAGATTCAATGGCCTGAATTTTGTGTAAGTAAATATTTAGATTTAAAAAAAAATGAAAGGAGAGGTATAATTCCTCTCTTAATTCGTTTAGAAAAACAAGAAAAAAGGGACAAAGATATAAATGAATGTAAAAATTTTATAGTTGTAATTCCAATGAATGGATTAACAGATCGTATAGGGACAATATTATCTTGGAAAATTCTTGCTGAAAAATTAGGAAAAAGTTTTTTTGTTTATTGGGATACTACTGATTTAAAGCAATTTTCAAAAGAATCTTGGGGAAAATTATTTAATAACAAATTAGGTATTAAATTTATTAATAAAACCCAATTAGAAAAATTAAAAATACAACATCATACATATATAAAAAAATCAAATAATTTAAAAGATTTTAAAAAATTATATAATGAATTTCCAATTAATGATATAAAATTTGAAATTTATTTAAAATCAATTAATAATAAAGGATTATCATTTTCTGAAAAAGAATTTGTTAAAAGATATAACAAAAAAAAAAATTTCAAAAACAATTTAATACAAATTGTTAACGAAATATCCGAATCTAAAAAAAATATACAAAAGATTTATAAAAGTAATATTATTTATAATGGATTTATGTCAATCATAAATGAACCATCTATCAAATATAATCAAATTGTGGATTATAATAATTATGCTAATAATATGAGAAAATATTTAAAATTAGTTAAACCTATTCCTAAATTACAAAAAAAAATAAATATATATGCGAATAAACATTTTGATAAAAATACAATTGGTGTTCATATTAGAAGAGGGGATTTATATTATTTAATCAAAGATACAGGTATTAAACTAATGACTGATACGGATTACATTAAATTAATTAATAATGAAATAAAAAAAAATAAAAATACTAAAATATTTTTAGCAACAGATTCTAAAATGACTATACAAAAATTTAAGAAAATATATCCAAAACGATTAATACATTATGGAACTGATTACAAACATTACTTTGATACAAATTGGAAATCAATAAAAACAGAAAAAAATTTAGCAAAAAAGTTAAATGTTGCACCAAAAACAAATCAACAATATGCAGTTATTGATTTATTTCTGTTATCTAAAACTAACAAAATAATTGGTGAGGGGAATAGTGGATTTTCAAATCTAGCAAGTGAAATAGGAAAAATTGAATTAATAACTGTTTCAGAAAAATCAAAATTATTTTTTGATTAACTTTTCAATTGATTTAATTTGTTCCATAATATCTATCACCAAAATCACCTAATCCAGGTATTATATATTTATTATTATCCAATTGTTTATCAATTGTACTAGTAATAATCGAAATATTTGGATATTTTTCTAATATATTTGCTATTCCATCAGAACATGAAATAATATTCGCAAATATTATTTGTTTTTCCACAGCACCATTATCTAAGAGAACAGATATTGCTTTCAAAGCACTACCACCAGTAGCAATCATTGGATCTACTAATATAACTATTTTATTACTAATATTTTTGGGTAATTTTTTATAATATAATACAGCATCTTTGTTTTCAGATTGTTCATCTCTTTGTATCAAAATTTTACCGACTGATATATCAGGTTGAATACTTCTAAATGCTTTTAGCATTGAATCACCTGCGCGAATAATAGATACAACAGATATATCATTATGTTCATAATTAATTAATCCATTACATTTTCCACAAGGTGTTTCAATTAATCCTATTTTAATATTTGGTAATCTACAAAGAACTTCTTCAGCTAATATTTTCATTAAACGATCTCCATATATTACAAAATCTTTATTGTTAGTATTTTTATTTCTTAATTTATTAAGAAGATAAGATATTGGCCTTGATTGTAAAATAGTAACTTTATTTTTCATTTTTATATTATCTTATAATTTAATTTTTAATTAAATATTTAATGATTTTAGATAAATTTTTTATAAAAAATTTAAAATTTATATTTTATTTTTTTATAAAAATGTCATATGAAAGAATTATTAACATCCCAACATCCATTTTCCCAACATACTTGTAATAGCAACTCCAACGAAATGTCCTGGTAAAAATGTCATACCTTCTGGTACTTTTGAAAAGAATGGATGAATCATTTCACCAAGAACCTCTAATGCAAATAATGGGCCTTTTAAAAATGGAATGAAATTAATGACTAGAGAACCAGCCATTGCCAAAAATGGACCCCAAACAGAAGCCCAGAAAATACCACCCCAATCTTTCTTCTTCTTTGGACATTCTTGAATTATATACCAAACTTTAAATAGAAAAGTTATAACTAATAAAGTAAGAAATGTCAGCATTGGAACAAATGGTATTTCTATAAACCAAGGAAGTTCAAAGCCATTTAGTTTTAAATATTCTAATAAATTTGTAAGTGATAATGGACAAAGAACCACAAAAATTGTTAAGAGAAAGCCTCTAATAACACTCATTACAAAACCCATAATTTGTTATATATATAATTGTGACAAAATAATTATATATAATTGTGACAAAATAATTATACTATACATCGATTTTGAAATGAATTAATAGTAGAATTATTCCAAATACCAATATTCATTTTTGGAATAATTGGTTCACAACGCAAATCATATGATACATTTCTTTTTGGTGGTGTTGAATATGATTGTAAAAAATTAAAATATTCTATATTAAATTTTTTAAAAAACAAACATCCTAATACAATTATAATTATAATTATTATTAACAAATAATAATATTTATATTTCATTTATATATTAATCATAGATATTTATCTTCTTTGACATTCCAGTAATCCAATTGTATGAAATTTACTATTTGTAATTTCACCAAATAATGAAATAATCTTTTCAAGTATATTTTCAGAAGTAAATCCAAATCTTTTCATATTTTCACTACCAGGAGCTGAAGCCCCAAATGTTGTCATGCCAATATTATAATGAGCATATTTTGCCCAACCAAATGTTGATGATGCTTCTACAGAAACAACTGGTACATCTGGTGTTAATATTTTTCGCCTATATTCAATTGATTGTTGTTCAAACACATCAAGAGAAGGACAAGATACAATACGAACATTAATCCCTCTTTTTTCTAATT
>CEUD01013932.1_pt1 | contig 15466 bp, 17 predicted proteins | sample 356481 | NCBI WGS metagenome assembly CEUD01 (sample SAMEA2623314, study PRJEB7988) | marine metagenome | isolation source: saline water (ENVO:00002010), including | reverse complement strand
TTGCTTAAAAAATGGTGTTTTTATTAAAATCAAATGAAGGGAAAAAAATTAAAATCGATATTTTTTAAACCTACATAAAAACCATTTACCTCTTTATAATAAGATTTTTCAGTTATAAAAAACCGTTTATGAGTCGGTACGAAAGAATTTCTTTCGCCCTTTTTAGACTTGAAAACAACAAATATCAGATAATAACAAGATGGATTCTCCTTTTGAATCAAAAGGTTATATGGATTTAATAGCTTATTGGGAAAAATTACGAATTCAACAGGAAAAATCACGAAAAGGGCTCAACCCAAACGCAAAAACATTCATTCCTGCCCCTCCGACTCCCTGCACACCCGCCGACCACAGCATATCTGTTGATGATTTAACAGATGAACTAAAAAATTTTCAAATAGGTGAAGAAAAATCAAACTTCACTGAAAACCAAAATATATCTGTTGATGATTTAACAGATAAACTAAATAATTTACAAATAGGTGAAAAAACATGTCAAGAAATTAAAAAAAATTGTAAAAAATGTGAAAACAAATCTATAGAATTTGCAACTAATGGTAAATATTATTGTGGGTATCATATTAAAAAATACGTATCATCTAATGGGATTGGTAAAATGTATTGTATGTTTGGGGTGAAAGATAAAAAAATATTATGTCTTTATATTGGAGAAACTATTCGTTCGTCTATTCAAATACGTTTTGAACAGCACGCAAAATCCAAGAAAAAAAGATTTGAGGATATGGGCATTGATAAAATATGTATGATATTATTGGAAAAAGGTATCGCTTCTAAACTTAAAAGTAGAGAAACATCTTGGATAAAAAAATATAAAAAAATGGGTTATAAAAATTTTTTTAACGAGATTATAGAACCAAAAATAAAAAAAAAAGAAAAAGTTTATACCTATAATTATAAAACATCAGAACATAATGAAGAGATATTAAATTGTGAAGAATATTTATATGATTCATCATATGAAAAAAATACACATGATGAAAAATATAAATTAATGAATAAACAAAAAGCATGAAAATTAAAATAAAAATTTTAATAACATATTTAAATAAAAATTTAGATATTTATTTTAAGATTAAGGACTTGATATTTTATATATATTTTAGATCAAAAAAAAAATAAGTTCTAATATTATTCATATTTAAATTATGGTTCTTCTCCCCAATCTTCATCATCATCTACATATTCTCTTTCTTTTTCTGCTCTAAATTTATTCAAAATTAGACCTGTTAAAGCACCCCCACTAATAGAAATAGATAATGTTACAATTAAAGCTAATAGTTGAAATCCTCCTTGTTGTCCAGCAGTTCTACCATCTCTTCCTGGAAAAACATCAGTAATACTATCTCCATATACACTGTCAGATACAACTGATGCCGAAATAAATCCAGAAATTCCACCAAGAATACCTGGAAGACCATGTAAATTATGAACACCACAAGTATCATGTAAGTTAAACTTCTTTTGTAAATATGGTTGAATATAGACATATCCGACAACCGATAATGAACCAGCAATAGCTCCAATAATTAATGAAGCATATGGTCCAATGACTAAATCAGCTGATGAACCAACGGCTACACCGCCAGCAAGAGTTGCGTTTAGAATATCTTCCATACTAAATTTATTATGAGGTCGTAATAGCCTAGACATAAAGAATGCACTAATACAACTATTAGTCAATGCTAATACAGTATTAATGACAACTCTATGTTGAGAGTTTCCAGTAGCTAAGACACCGTTAAAACTAGGCCAATATAACCAAAGGAAAATTGTCCCAACCATCGCAAATAATTCTGTTGTTTTCGATGTTCTAAAATCAGCTCGTTCCAGTTTATCTTTATTAACAATCATGTAAGATACTGCTAATCCAAAGTATGCTCCAAATGTATGGACATACATTGAACCTCCCATATCAACTGCTTTAAATACTTCTACACCCAGTGATTCATTGATTGAATAAAAGATTAATTCAAGTGGAACTAAGATTAAGAGTTGTTCAACAGAAATTTTACCTAAAACAGCACCAAAAGTAATCAATACAGCCCCTGCTGCAAAATCACCAGTAATTAATGAAGTAATATCTAATGTCAATATTTCCCAATGATTTCCAAAAAGACTATGAAAAAATCCATTAATCAAAATAGAATATTGAATCGTAATTGCCGCAATTAAGAAATTAAATCCGACACTGCTAAATGAATATTTTTTTAAAAATGTCATTAAAAACCCAAATCCAATAAATATCATAACATGAACATCTTGAAACATTGGGTAATATGTATTAATTGTATTACTGGATGTATCAGAGCCAGTATCTCCAACAGCTTCTACTCCATATTTTGTAAAAGCACTATACAAAATAATTGACACAATTTGAAAAATAATAATTAAATAATTATGCATATTTAATTGTAATTTTTCTTTCAAACTCTGAAAATTCCATTTCGTATTTAATTCTTCGTCTTGTTGTTTTTGTTCAATTTCCATTATTTTTAGATTATTTTATTTTTATTATTCAGAAATTATTAGATTTCAATTTTATTTTTTTTATTTTTATTTTTTAAATAAGAAATACAATATCATTTTCATTACATCCAGCACCACCTATTTTATATCCCCAAATCATATTCGATTTAGAATTATTGGATATAGAATTACAATACTTATCTAATATTTTCTGATAACATTCAGAACAGTATATTCCATCATATTGAACACGGTTTATTCCATAATTATTACAAGAAATTTCATAACATTTCAAATATGCTTTTAATATTGATATTATATCATTATTTAATTTCGGCATTTATACTATATTTTAATATAAATTTTATATATTTATATCTCCAATATACATTATTATTTAGTTTTTACATTTACTTTAAGCAAAAAACAAAGCATCGCCACCACCACCACCAATTTCACTACCCCATTCAGTTTTAAAATAAGAATCAAGTATCTTTTTATAACATTTCTTGCAATATATTCCTTTATGATGAAGTCTTCGAAATCCATACTTATTGCAAGAATTTTCACTACATTTTAAATATCGTTTTATTATCGTTATAATATCATTATTCAATTTTTTCATTCTATATCTTATTATGTTTTTAAATATTTATACCTACCAAATTGATCATAATCATAAAAAAACGAACTTAAACCAGGACCACTTCCACCACAATGTCTTCTTTCTGATACAATTATCTTACAACATGATTTACAATAAACACCTTCATGATTGTCTCTATACCACCATTCTAATTTATATTTAGCAACTTTATTACAATTTTTTCCATCGCATTGTAAATATTTTTTTATTATTGTGATAATGTCTTTATGTAATGATTTCATATAATATAAAACTACTTAAATATTTAAACATATTTAAATTTAAAAATATGTTATTATCAAAATTAGTTTATGTTTCAATTCCATTTGTATTAATAAATATATCAGTAAATACAATTGGAATGGCGAATACATTATGTATATTACTTGGATTACTAACCATGTATGGTTATCATATTCACTACAAGCGAGAATATGAAGATCTCCAAGATTTTCTTACAGAAAATAATCATAGTCCTATTAGTTCAACACGAGAAAGAAATATTATTGAGGAAATCGACGACATTTTAGAAAGTGAATTTGCCGATAATGAACAAAGTGATGATTTTTTTGTGGACACAATAAAACATGTAGTAGAAGACGTCCAAGAAGTAGTTGAAGAAATTTCTCCAATTTTACAAGAAGTAGCAGACGAAATTATTGAACAAGTTGTTGATCAAAAAATTGAAAATATTGCTCCAGCAGTATTAGAAACTGTAGATGAAATTATTGAAGAAGTTGTTCCAGAATCTATTGCACCAATAGTGGAAGAAGTTGTAAATGAATCTGCTCCAGTAGTAGAAGAAGTAGTAGAAGAAGCAGTACAAGAAATTGTAGAAAATAAAGAAGAAGGCAAATGGTTTTCTATTAGTCCTTGGAGTAATTAAAATTGAAAAATCTAATACTTATGACATAACTACACAAAAAACATGCGATCTATTGAATTTTCACTATGCGGAATTACAAGACGAATGGATTATGATGATTATTGTAAAATCGAATACCAAAATAATGAATATTTAATTACAGAAGGCGATAAAAATTTGTATGATTCAAGTGAATATCATGATGCTGTATCTATGATGGCTGGAAGTATGTATATCCCCAAAGAATTACAAAATGATGTATATCAAGTAATAGCAGGATTTATATTTAGTTCTCATTGTAATATGAGATATGGATTTTGTCATTATGGTCCAGTTAAAAGTAATTGGCATGCTTGCATAGTAGATGAACCAAAATTTTTGAAAAAAGGAAAGTGTTATCTTTACAATAAGGAAGAAAACGAAGAAAAATTGATTGAAATTTTAAAAAATGGCATTGATGCACAAAAATATACTTATTATGGCTTACCAGAATGGTGGGATGAATATTTAGCAGAATAATTATTTTTCATATTATATAAGTAATTTATTATAATCCAGTCCATGATTATAATAATTTATCTATTTTTCTTCTTTTTCTTCTTTTAAAATATATCCCATTATAGAAATTTTTACGTTTTCTTGAAAAGCGTAATTGTTCCTTTTTCGTCATAAATCTGTCATCGGATAAAATTGACCTATGAAATTGTATTTTAAGATTTATTCTTTTTATAATACGTCTTTCAAAATATTTGATATAGATTTTTTCATCTTCTGTCAAATTAATAAATGGATATTTTTTTGAAACAATTTTATTTGTAATATTTACTTTATTTTTATCAATTATGCTACAAAGATTTTCAATTTCTGGACAAATTTTTGGAAATATTGTTCTTTCTACAAAAACAGGGGGCATTCCAAATGATATTATCGGTAAATATAAAAGTCTTCTATTCATATCAAATATATCTGTTAATTTTTTATAATATCCAGATAATATTTTTTCAGAACAATTATGACAAGGAATATATCCACCGAATCCACTATTTTCAATAATTTGAAATGCTATATGTTGCTTATCAGAGGAATTAAATGCGTTGATATTATTTTCAAATGATTTAATACAACACATAGGATAACCAAGATGATATCCTAATATTCCTCTTTTACCTAAATTACAAACTTTTTTACTCTTCAATTTTTTATTCATAATTATTTTGTTAAATATTCTTTTCAATTTTAATATATTATTACCAGTCCATAGATATACTCAATCATTTATTTTTGAAAATATTTCTTTCTCTTCTTTTCTGTTTTTAAAAATATATTATATAAGTGTGAATGACTTTTAATTTCTGTCAAATCGTCATCAATTTTGGATGATATATAAAATAATGTTGACAACTTATGAAAATGTTTATATCTGGTTTTTATAATTTTTTTTATATCTATTTTATTTTTGTCAATCATAATACAAACTTGTTTTAAAATATTAACCTTTTTACAATATTTTTTTTTTATATTTGTAATAGCATAAATTGGATCCAGAGAACATAAATCATATTTTACACAAGTCTCGAATAATGTATCTATTATTTCTGGATTAAGTCTTTTTACAAAAGTTTTTTTCTTCTTAGGATATCTGCGAGATTTTCTACTTAAATATCCAGTATCTAAATAACCTACACTAGAACCAGCAAATATGACACAATTATTACATAAATTTACTAAATTTAAATTTATATTATTCCTAGCACTAAGTACTGTTGCTAATGAATGTATTCTAGTTACATGTTCTTTATATTGAATATAAGTAGATGGTAATAATCTAAAAAAAATTGATAATTGACAATATTTATTACATCTATGGCATTTGTATTTTATTTGATTTATATTATTTTTTTCTGATAGAGAAAATGTATTTTCAGAATATTCTCCTATCAAATTAAATAAAGATGGTTCAAATGATTCAAGATTTTGCATTGTTAGATATATTTACTTAGTATTATAAAAAATCGATTTTAAATTAACAAAATTTTTGGGAATCAACGTCTGTATATACATACACTCCAATTCAATACAATTCTTACATAATATCAATCTAATTGGATGTTTTTTGCTACGAAAATTTTCAAAATATTTTTTATTTTCAATAGTAAATTTGTTATTACAAATCTCGCATGAGATTGGATTAGTATATTTATGTATAATATCTAATAAGACAACTGGATACATTTTTTTTAATTGATTAAAATTCATGTGAATTAATATAGTATTTTTTATTTAATTATAATTTGATATTCTTCGTTCAATTAAATAATGAATATCAAATTAAAAAAAGTTGTAGTAAACTTATATTAAAAAAAATCAGTCCCATTTTTTTTAATATTTTTTTATAGTTCCATTTTTTTTAATATTTTTTAATAGTTCCATTCATTAACCATTTAGTTTTATATTTGTTTGAATTCATATAAGGACCTTTTTTACAATTAATTTTATCAACAATATTAATATCATCAATAACCGTATATGTAAAAGATTTAATTTTCTTTCCATAAATCGTTTTAAAACTTTTATTATTAAATATGTCCTTTCCAATAGTTGGAATTAGAAATTCCAAATGTTTGATTGCATTCTTTCGATTTTCATCGAAAACTGGTATTATACAACAATGTGGAATGTTTTTTGTTTTATCATTAGAAGAAAAGTACATATTATACTCAAAACGAGTGTTTTCATTACTATTATCTAAATGATCTATAACTAAATTAGTAATATCTTTTATTAATTTAGATTCTTTTTTTAAAGATTTATATATTTTATCCTTTTTGGCAAAAGTTTTAGAAAATTCTGCTACTTTTGTTGGATGATTTTCTTTTGGTTCAAATTTGATATAAAATTGATTAAAACCTAACATGTTTTGTTTTATTATATAATATTATTTACATAGACATTAACTTTTTCAATTTTTTTATTTATTACTTATTACTTATTTACGATTTGTTTTTGAACGTTTACTCTTTACAGATATAATTTCTGATAAACCACTTTTTAATTTTTTACCAGAATATTTATATCCTTTTTTTAAACGACCTTTATTGCCACCAATTTGGTGAATACCTCTATGCTTTCTTAGTTTTTTACCACCACGATATGTTTTTATTTCTTCTGATGGATCACTATTATTACTAAAATATTTACCTTTTATAAATCTCGCAGATGGTACATCCATATCTCGAATTATATTCTCAATATCTGGATTTTTTATATATTTATTATATAATTCTATACAGATATCATCTAAATTATTTCTAAATCTTGTACTTTGCATCTCATACATTCCATTATCATCACATACTTTTTCATATGATTTATATTTGGAAAAATATTCCCTAATTTTAGAATATAATAATCTTACTTCTTTAGCACGTTGCATCTCACTTGTAGGCTGTATGTTATTAACTTCCGTTTCTGACATTCGTAAAAGTCCCATTAATCTATTTCTTGGATAAAAATATCTCTTTCTAGGTCGAAAATTTCGGTCATTTCTTTTACCTATAATATCCTTTTCCCAAAGTTTATTAGTATTATCAAGAGCAAAAAACATATAACTTTTTATTATAAACATGTCTAAGTGTTTTGGTTTGTTCGGATCTTTATCTTTACTCCAATTCTTACCTACTGCTGTAGCCCATTCATCTGTTATTTTATAAATTAATGTATTAAATTCAATTTCTGTTGTATTTGAATTTTGCTCATAAGTATTATATTCCTCTCCAATTTTGTTTAATAAATTTCGTATATATATTCTCAAATTATATGTTCTAGTTATGTTTTTCCAGTCATCATGCCCTATTTTATTTTCACCGATATTTATTTTCCTTTTATATATCGCTTTCCATTTTTTTACAACTTCTTCTTCCAATTTATTAAGTATTTCATCTTCTTCTTGATACAAAATTCCAGCACACGAACGTACACCACCTAAATCTAATTTTGTGTAAATAGGTCTTAATTTATTCTTCGAATATTTCTTCCAAGAAGTAAGTGTCGGTTTTGTAGTACTAATTGCATTCTCAAGAATATATTTAAACAGTATAACTACAAATACTCTATATAATCGTTTTTCATATTTTTGATCACTCCAAGGACAAGGATTGTGAAATGCTAACATTTGAATTGTATCTTTTATAATATAATTCAAATTTAATGTATTTATACCATTTATTGAAGTTACATACTTATATTTTGCTGTATGTGAATCTATATCCTGATACAATCCCATAATATTTTCATCGCGTGTTCCATGTGTTGACTTACTATTTAATACGTGAGGAATTCCAGGACCACCATTGAGCCAAGTTACCACATATTGTAAAACTCCATGTTTAGTTGTTCGTTTAACTGTTCCTGTGTCTAATATTCTATAATTATGTAAATCGATATAATTTACATAGCTGCCATCTTGTCTATTAATACCTGATACTTCTCCATAAAAAGAAGAAATATCAAGATCTGTTGGTCGCGGTATCGCTATATCAATCATTTCACCAGGGGCATCTTCCTCGTAAGTAGCTTGCGTTCTTAGATTATTTTTCATAAAACTGTATTTCATCAATAGTTTATAATTCAATTTTGATCGTATTAATCCAAAAGATGTATCACCAGTTGGCCAATTCCTAGTATTTTCACCAAACTTTTGTATTAGATTTTGTTTATTTGTTTCAGAAAGTTTTATAATATTTATACTATCATTATTTGATATGTAATATGGTGTTTTATTAGCTTTTTTAGTTATTTTATTAAAAAAACTACTTACTTCTTCGGCATCTCTTTTCTGAAAACATTGTTCTATAAATTCAGATGTATTATATACTAATTTAGGTGTTTCTCTTTTTTCTGGAATACCTCTCATTTTAACACCATCTACCAGTCTTTTTTTATATTCCTGATATAAAATATTTTGTAATGGATGGTTAGGAGTTTCACCATCATTTTGAAATCCTGCAGGAATTTCAGATAATGGTGAAATTAATTGGGTATCATTTTTATTTATTCTTGTTACATCTGTATGAAAATCAAGATTTACATCATTAAATAATTGTTTTTTTGTTTTATCATAAATTTTATGAAAATCAAATAATTCCAAAAATTTTACATGTGATTTTTGAACATTTTTTTGTCGTTTTATATTACCTTTTTTATCATAATCATTTATATTATATAATATTGGAACAAGTTCTACTAAATATGATATTATACGAATTCTATCCAAAAATAAATCAGTACACATTTTATAATATCTATTTTTAGCCTCAACTGAATTAGGTCCTTCTCCATTTTCTATTGCGGTGTCAAATATATTTGTATTATTATAACTATAAGTACCATTATGTCTTATATTTCTTAACTCATTCCAATATTGATTTATCAAAAGTGAATTATTGAGTAAATCTGGTGTTTTTTTAAGATTATATAACCATACACTATCAAAAAAATCTTTTTGATCTACTAAAATAGTTGTAGCAATTTTAGATATAACTTTGTAATCTGTTACAAAATTAGCTTTATTTATATATATTCCTGTATCAAAATCACTTGCTTTAAAATAAGGTTTTTCAGCATCTTGTCCTATGTAAAATGTTGTTAAATCATGAAACTGAAAATTTGTATCTACATGGACAGCTACGTTAATTTTATTAAAAATTTTTTGTCTATCTTCATTACATATTCTTCCAGGACGAGGAGGTGTATTATCCCTCTTAACCAAACTGCATTGCATATCAGCAAGAAGACTTTCTAACATATATTTTAAACTTAATCCACCTTTAAAAACAAAATAAATTTTTTTATCTGATCGTCTACTTTGGCGTGTATTATATTCATCTATTTTATGTTTTATTATTCTATATGGTCGCATGACTACTTCTCTAAAATCATTCAATCTACCAAGTCCATTTACCATATTTCGGAAATTATATTCTGCAGTACTATTATTTATGTAATAATTATCAGTTAATTCTTGTATATAGGCATTTCTTTTAGATATATACATGTTGACCATATTTATAAGATTTATCCCTTTTCTGTTATTTTGTACTACTTGACAAGTGCTCATCTTAAACCAATATGACATAAATAAATCATGTGATGCATACATTGCAAATGAGTTCATATCAGTAACAAGACCTTTCGATGACTCCGTAGCATTAGTAACCGGATCTTTATATCTTTTATCAAATATAAGTGAAAAGGGGATAACAACAACTGACTGGTCAGTCATCGTAATATCAGCACCTGTCTCTTTTGCTTTATCAATATCTTCTTGTTTTACTTTGTGAATATCAAAATTTCTTACTCTTATATTTTTATGATGATTTCTAACATCTCCACATGTTACTTTATGTGAATTTACCCCACCAACTTGTTTTTTTAATTTTTTTTTTGCAACAGGCATATTAAATATTATAATATAATACAATAAAAAAATCCTATTTAATTATGATATTCTTTGTTCAATTAAATATTGAATATCAATCAAAACAAACATTGGAGCAATTAAAAATGCTTGGACTAAACTATCAGTTAATGCAGGACGATTTTTTTCAAAATAATAATGACCTACAAATTGTGCGATCCATGCCCCAATATGTAATAACATAGCATATACTAATGAATTAGATACATACCAATAAAAGAAATATGATGAAATCCATGACATATAAAGTAATAGTTGCATTACTCTTCCTAAATCTTCGTGTAATATTCTATAATACCAAGAATATAAATTAACCATTAAAAATGTAGGATTAAAAAAAAGATTACTACTAAAATGTGTCAAAAAAATACAAACTGTCCACACAATCATTGGAATACAACCAATATGTATTAATACATTAGTTGTATTTAAATGATATTTTTTATAAAAAAAATATTGTTCTTGTAAGTTAAATAAGTTATTCATTTTAAATGTTTATATTTTGCTAATTTGGTTTCAATTTTAATTAATTACTAATTAAAAACTCAATTATTATATAATATAATGTAATGGAACAAATTTTATTAAAAAATTTAAATATATCATCATTATCTTGTAAAATTATACATTGTTATTTACACAAAAATCCAAAATATTCTACATGTAGAGAATGTGGGAAACGTGTTTGTAAGCAATGTTCTAAAAATTTAAAAAATTGCGATAAATTTGCTTGTGATTTAGATTGTTATTCATGTTATAAAGAAAAACATACCAAATGCAATATACTTGGTTGCCCATTAGATTCGTGTATGAGTTTATGTAAATTTTGTTCTAGATATTTTTGTAAATCCCATGGAGACCAATGTCGAAAATGTGGTAAAGATACTTGTTATTCGTGTAGTAAAATGTGTATAGACAGGATAAATGAGATTTTCCATAATTCTATTTTCTATGATAAAGGACCTTGTGATGACCACGTTCATTGCCATGATTGTTATAGTAGTTTTGTTATTCAATGTAGAGATTGTAAATTATTTGGTTGTGCTGATTTTTTATACACATATCAATGTAATTTTTGTCGATTATATAAATGTGAAAGTTGTATTTATACTAAGCGAAGAAATGGTTCTACATATGATGTTTTATGTAGAAAATGTAGTACAAAAACAGGTGTAGAAGGTCATCCGTATATTTATAAACTTTATAAATAAACTATCTCAATTTCTTTTTAAGTCTTAATTGATTTGTGTGACCACACTTCTTTTTTCTACAATTTGTAGCTCGAGGATGTAATCTAGCATAACATTTTCTACATATTTTTTTATCACAATTATATTTTCTTGCGAGTGCCAGTAAACTTGGTTCAATAGCCATATATAATAAGTCCCGAAAATAATACTTAATTTAAAATAATTATTAACGCATTGAAACTGTCAAAGGATAATTTGGTGTTAATTCTTTACCAAAAAATTTTCCCTTTTCTTTTTTGTATTTTTTAATATAATTTTTCATTGTAATTTTAAAATCTCTAGCATGTTCTTCGCCAAATAAAATCAGAATATCAGTTTCTGGTCGTAAAAGTATATCACGCATCATTAAATAATCAGATATTTCACAAAATGCTCTTTGTAATATTACAATATTATGACCTCTATCATATGAATTATTAGGTGATTTAAAAAATTTTTCTACATTATCAATATCATTTTCATAATACATTTTTAAATTATGAATTAAATTTTTAGGCATATCTTTCGGTATCGAGCAATATTTTAAAACTTCACGTATCAATCGTTGAATTCTTTCACATAATGCTAGAAAAAAGGGATTGCCTGCTTTGTAAACATCTTTTCCATATAAAATATTTTGCCAATTTGGATATCCATTAACTTCCAAATGTCTTCGCTTATCTCCACCAAATATTCTTGGAGCATAATAAGGATTCGCACTTGCAATAAATTCTTTCATATTTTTACTTTCTAAATTAAAAGTTTTTTTTAATTCAGAAAATGCTTGTTGTTTTTCTAAAACTGATGTAAATGATAGACCACGCATTTCAAGATATAAAGATTTGTGGGTATCAAATTCATTTTGAATAAAATTTAAAAGAAAGTGTGACACTAACCATGTATCTTCTTTCTTAACTTCATAAGAAAAGTTACTTGGTAAGTGTTGTTCCCCAATAACTGTAATTGTTTTTCCTGAAATTTCAAATTGAGTATAACTTTTTGCTGGATATAAATATGTCATTGTTATTTTGCTAAAATTTTGTTAGTATATACATTGGATAATAATTAATCGATTTTAATATTTTTATGTTAAATAAGTTACATCTGATGTAGCACATCTATATAATCCCTGTTTTAATCTTTTTTGGTCAATCCAATGACCAATTAGACCACATGTTCTTGCCATAATAAAAAATCCATTTAATAATTCGTGTTCTAAAATTGTTTCAATTTCTGTAACAGAAAAATTTCCTTCAGCAATAAAAGCATCTAATAATGAAGCACTCAAAAATCCATCGACATTTAAAATTAAATTATTTTTCTTTTCTAATGTTATTTTTTCAACACCTAATGAAAATTTGGTATGCTTTAAATCACTACTATCATAATTATCAAAAATATATTTCTTTAATATACTAACTCTTTTATCTGGATTATTTATATTTTTATAACGATGGCCAATTCCCATAATTAGTGTTTTTGATTTTGACATTTTAGTCACAAATTCTAAAGGAGTTAAACCTTCCTTAACAGCATTATAAAAATATATTCCAGCCTTATTTAAAGCACCACCAAATCTATCTGATATCATTAACAAACCTGCTGATACAGATGAAACCATATCTCTTCCGGAACGAGCCGCAATAATAGTAGATTGAGACCCCGATGTGCAAGGTCCATGATCAGCAACTGACATTAAAATTAATTCAATGTAATTTGCTAATCTTTTACTAAAATTTTTCTTAAACCAAAGTAATCCAACAATATTCCCCATATTTGAACCAGAATTAACAATTGATGATAAAGGCACCCCATTATATTCTAACTCATCCCCAGTTTCATTTGAAATACTAGAAAAAAAACTTGAAGGTCTTCTAACAATTCCTTCCTTTAATGCCTTTTTATAATCTAATGGAATTGGTGGTGGTGTATAATTCGATTGTATCCCAATTCCGCCAACATTTTGATATACAGTAGATAATAATTTTGGTAAATCTTCAAAAGTATTAGGAACATTTATTCCACAAAATTTCATATATTGATTTTTAAATTTTGCGGTTTCAATATCATTATTTGCTGAAGCACCAGCATGCCCAAATTGAATATTTAATTCAAATTCTGTTGCCGAAGTTCCAATACACCAACCAATTACAGGTTTTGTAATTTTACCTTCTTTAACTAAATTAGCAACCATTATTTCTTGATTTCCACCAACTTCTCCTAATATTAAAATAATTTTAACAGATTCGTCATCTTGAAAACGACATACATGATCAACCATATTACTTCCAGGATATCTATCTCCTCCAATACTAACACATTCATTAACACCATTTGTACTTAAAGAAATAATACGACACATTTCATTTAATAATCCACCAGATTTTGTAACAAAGGATACACAACCATTTTGATATAATTTAGATTCATAAAGATTGTCCAATGAACCACCAGTATTTCCTATTCTAAAATTTCCCGGTTTAATTCCCCCAACAGTTGCAGGACCAATAATAATTTTTTTTAAAGTTTGTGCTTTTTGAATTAATTTACGAGTTTGATTTTCTGGAATACCTTCTGCAATAATAGCAATTTTATCAATAGTTTCACTATTGAGTGCTTTCATAGTAACATCATAAGCAGAACGAAATGAAGCAAAATTCAATAACCATTCAGTTTTAGGAAATCTCTTAACTGCTCCATCCAAAGATTTTAATATAGGAATCAAAATTTCTTTATTTTTCCAAAATAAACTAGTATTCATATCCCTTGTTTTTGTAGCGTCAATAAAAGCTACTACAGATGGTTTTGAACGATTCGACATATAATCAAAATCTAACATTCTTTGACCTACTTTAAATTGACAACCATAAATAAAACAAGTGCTTTGATTATTAAATAATTTCTTACCATAATATTCTCTTATTGGTATATCAATAGCGATATTATCAATAAGCATCTCATCATTTTTTTCTTCTTCATTCATTAAATTTTCATCAACATTTAATGCGATTTTTACAATATCTGTAATAAATTTCTCTGGTCCATACATTTCTGAATAAATATTATTCTTTTCACATACACTTTTTAATAAACTTAATCCTTCTTTATAATTTGGACCTCCTCTTCGTACATAAATAGATACATTATGACTAATAAATTCATCTTTAAATTTATTAATAGCATTAGCAACACCACTAAACGTTTTCTTAATATCAGTAAAATTAGCAATTCCACCCCCAATAAATAATATTTTTGGTTTATCAATTTTATATCTAAACATTGCCTGTAAAACATTAGATACATATAATTCTACATAATCAGATGTAGGATTACCAGAATATTCACCATAATTAGCTAATTCATTTAAATATCCAGAATTTACAATCGCATCAGTATATACAACAGAAGCACCGCCACCTGCGATAAGAGTCCAAATAGAACCTTTTGGGTTAATTAATTTAAATTTTAATGAAGCACCAGTTTTACTATCCAATTCTTCAATATTTTTTTCTTCTAATGTTTGGTCTTCATTGTTCTGTTCAACAATATCTCGAAATGATTTATCCCATAAATAAAAAGAAGTATTATCAACTTTTGCTGCGAAATCAACTGGAATTAAACTATTTCCTACTAAACATAAAGGATTAATTTCTAAATAAGTAAAATAAAAATACTTATAAAATGTGTACAAAATATTGATAAATGTATTAATTCTAATATCATCAGATATTGTAATTTCTGATATTTCATCTATTTTTATTCTA
>CEUD01342392.1_pt1 | contig 15482 bp, 9 predicted proteins | sample 356481 | NCBI WGS metagenome assembly CEUD01 (sample SAMEA2623314, study PRJEB7988) | marine metagenome | isolation source: saline water (ENVO:00002010), including | reverse complement strand
CTGGTGACCAGTGGCTAGGTTTTCTTCTCCCCCACTAGCCACTAGACCCTGACCACTAGCCACTGTATTCGCTTTTTCCGCAACGATCCGATAATAATCTTCCACCGTTGCTCCGGCGTCGGCCAGAACCAACCCTGAAACCTCAAGCGAATACCTCCCAAACATGCAGCCGATTGCATAGGAGATAAAGGCGGCCATGTCCTTGCGGGGATCGGCGCGGGCAAGCGTGATCTCCTTCTCGGGCACCTCGGGCGTCAACTCGTCCTGCAGGCCGTAGGCGTCGATCCAGAGGCGGTTGTTTTTCTCCTCCAGTTCTTTCATCCGTGCGATGTTGTCCCGGCAGTAGCGATCCCAGTTCGCCCAGGTCGCCCCGAGAGTGTCGGTTTTCAGTTCGTCGCGGAGAACTGGGAGGTCTTGGAAGTCCCATGAGGTTTCGAAGTTGTCCCAATCCGCTCTATGTGCAGTAATCAGTGACTCAATGGTATGATTCAGGTCTGGATCATTCGCTACACTCTCGATGAAAGGCAATTTTGCTATATCACCTGAATTAAAATTCAGAGTCGGGTTTATAACTTTAATTATTTTCTGGAAAACGTTTGAATTAAGATAAGCCGCAACTGGTTTAACCAACTCGCTTTTCGGGAATGCGGCAGGGCCACCAACATCAAAAAGATGCCCTGCAGGAGCATATCTGGCAGAGAATGCAGAGGAAGTTACCATTCCCCAAGTTACGGATTCCCGAAAATAGTATGATATATTTTTGATTGTTCTTGTGGGTGATCCGTATAACTCAGCAGCATATCCTAATACTTCTTCGCCATCGTTTTCCCAATTAACCTAAAAAGATGAGTAGAGAGGATAAGCGGCAGCGACTGACGACGCGCAGCCGTTAGTTTTTTTCTATAGTCTTCGGTATTTTCTTACGATTGCAGCTCGATCATTGGCGGGCTGCGTCCTTTTGCCGCTCCTACAGTCTGATGATAGAGTAAAATGTGGTCTATAATTCGCTTCCAGATCGACCGTTTTTTCAACTGCTCTGTAGTTAATGCAGCCCACTGGCTCAGGCGCTCCGCAGCTATATTAAGGATTTCTTTGATTCGCTCTGCCTGTGCATGTGCGCAAAAGACGACCAGCGTTCGGGTGCTCTGGTGTGTGCTCACTTTTGCGGTATGCATCAACAGCATGGGCCGTGAAGTAATCGCCTCCCGGGCGATTTGATCATCAACGAGCTTAGTAAAGATGCTCCACCAGTTGTAGATCAAGGCGATGAAGCGAGCCATCAACTCACTGCGGGAAATATCTCTGAGCGTGAAGCCTCCCCAGCCCCATTGGTTTTTCAACTCATCATAACAGTTTTCATTATCCCCGCGTGGATTATACAGAGCGCGGATTTTATCGGCAGACTCTGTCAGGGAGGTAACGTAAATGGCATACTCATAACTCAGAGTATCCTCTTCGAGTATCTCCAAGGGTAACAGTTCGGATTGTTCGATGGTACCAGGCAAGGCTGCGAGAGCCTTGCTTGCAGATCTTTTGCGATGGTGGGCTCGTCGATAGATCACCACGCGTCTGGACTGAGTCCAACCGCTCAGTTGCAAGTTACTTTCACAGTATTGCCAATTGCCCAGCCCCTTTTCCCATTCGCATTGAAGCTCACAGAAGCTCACCAACTCTTTAACACCCTTGGTCTGCTTGAGCTTAAACAAATAGGCGACACCAATAAGCTCCAGTTCCTGCATCCACGTTTGGGTCCCGTAGCCGATATCTCCTCGCACGAACTCGGGACGTTCGTGCTCCGGTCGGCGGGTCAGCCAATCAATCACAGAGCCCAAGCCAAAAGAACCTGCCGTTTCATTGCCCGGATGCACCTGCACGTCTAAGCACAGGCGTAAATGACCGATCCAAAAACTGTGATACGCGTGACTAGGCCGTCCCGGCTTGGCCGGATTATAGCCACGCACGGCCCCTTCTTGTTTGCCGTAAAGCGGTTTGACTGTGACGTCCACATCCAGAACCCAAGGAACTTCCAGCGCTCCCGCACTGATCTGCTCGAAGCACTCGTCCAACCACTGGCGACTCGCTTGCTCCTGTTCAGGTGCCTTAACCAGTCGCAACATGCCCGCTCTCACACTGTCTTCACTTGGAATCTTATCCATCTTCAGCAGTTGTGCATCCAACCCGCTACCACTTAGAGCGCTGATGTGAGCGTAGCGAGTTTGCCCGCTCAAAACCGATAGCAGCATCGTGCCCAGTAGGTCGCGCTTCTTTGGCGCGTTGTTACTCTCATAAGACAGTGGGCACTTCTGCACCAGATGCTCAAACAGCCCTGTCGTATCCAGATACTGCACAAAATAAGCGAGCCCGCCCATGCGTGTGACTCGGCTATCCTCGTCAGACCACTCAACACGAAAGTTCGTGCGCCCTAAGTTAGCCAATGTTTTTGATCGCGAAGATGAGTCATTGACTACATTCGAAGGCTCGCCATTTTGGCGAGTGGGTGTGCTGCCTATTTTCATTTCCAAGTTGTTGTCCAAGACTAACTTGGCAGGCGGCACGCCCTCTGAAAACTTCTTAACTCATTTTTTTAGGATTAACAAGATACTCATTGTTGCCCCACCATTTGCGAAACGAACCACCTTTATTCGTAGGGAACCACTTCTTACCCGACAATTTAGCTTCTCCCCTAGTTGTGCAGCCTAAGCCTGTCATCTCTCTGGAGACTTCAAACCACAAACGTAAAAACCGACCAACATCTGAAGTGGCCATTCCTTGTCTCGGTTCAGCAATTTCTTCCAATTTAGTCTCACACAAAAAACAGTTTCGAAATTTGTTACTCACCCAATATGCAATTGGGCTACCGGGGATTTTCTTAAAATCAGCGGCCGAAGCTCTGAAGAAATACTTTTCTGCACCCACGGTGCTTGTTGATTCGTTACTCATACCTAATCAGCTCTGGGAAGTGTTTTGCGGTTTTCGGCCATGTCGCCGTTGAAGCCATCGGGAACCGGTTTAAAGGGTTTACTTGGTGAGCGGTAGCTACTTTGGAAGGCTCGCAGTGCTGCGACATCAATTTCCCCGACCACAAAATAATCTTCGAGGCCACCTTTCACCCGGATAAGATCTCGCTTCCACGAATCTTTATACGGCACACGAATGCGGCTGTCACCATAACTGCGATCGTTGCATTGCACGATGTAGGCATGCACATCCAGCGCTGCAGATTCGACTAATGCATTAAAGCTCTCTGTGTCTTTATTCCACTGAGGCACAAAAAGGGCGTCCACTTTGCCGCGCAATGCGGCGCGATAGTTGATGTTAGTAAACTCACTGCAGATCATTAAGGAGAAATTGAAGTCTCCATGCTTGATAACGGGTGGAGTTTTCCAAGTTGCCTTAGGCTCCATTCGTTTACCGCCGTAGCTAAAGAGCTCCTGTTCTTCGCCCAGCGCAGGACGCTGCTTGTCTTGCACGTAGGGAATCATGACAGGGAAATCGAGTGCATCGAAGGATAGCGCTGCCCACACTTGGTTTTGCACAGTGTCCTGACTTACATCGTGCACATACTCAACGCCTGCAATCAGGCATATGCCCCGTCGCTTCAGTTTCTGAGCCATCGGGATGAACCATGCCGGAGGTATGGACAACTCCGGCAGCACGACATAGCGCGGAGCCTCTCTCAACCGCATCAATTGATTGAGCAATGAGCATAGTCGAGTCAGGCGAGATAAACGATTGGGATCCGCTCTGCCGGTGACATTGGCAACCCAACTATTAATTGGCGTCATCCAACTGGTGACGGCCACGCGCACTTTATTTCTGGAAAGCGATGTGTCTTGGATCTCCAAGTGCAACGAAGTGCTCTCGGATGTGTTTGCGAGCGGCAACTTATCGTGCGACTTGAAGCCCCGATGCGCTAGTAGAATCTTGGTGATATGCTCGGCGTTGGCTTCATCAAAAGGCCGGGACACAATCAGGTAGAGGTCGTGCACGTTGAATGGACGCGTAGGAAACAAGAGGCCCAAAGGGTAATCCTTGCCGGAATGAGTATTCATCACCTCAAAATAGCTATCGACTCCATCAAGGACATGTTCGACGACTAAGGACTTTGCGACCTTGGTGGGAATGAGGCTCGGGTTCTTTGTTTCGTTGAGTCCAAGACAGGAAGTCACTGCCCCTTCGGACCGCCCCCCCATCAGCCCCGCCTTTAGCGGCAGGTAGCCTAAATCGGCTCGCTGTAATTGCTCATGGTGTCCTCGGTAAACTTTAATAATTTCATCGCTGGGAAGTGCTTCGAGTTTCGAATTAATCGCAGTAGCGATTGCACGGAAGTCTTTGATCTGCGTTTTAGTCAACTTTGACGGAATCGGAACGCACCTGAGGCTCTCTTCCAAGCGAAGCTGAAGTTGCTTCTTAAATGTATCGACAATGTCATCCTCCGCAGGAACGTCACTTTCACATTCTTTGATTTCTGTAGCGCATTTTCTGAGGCCTTTGGTCACAATCAGAAGCGCAGCCTCCATCTTTTTGACATGACCGTAGTCTCCACAGAAGAGCGCCAGTCGAACCAGACGTGTTGTGTAATTGAAATAGTCAAAGAAAGTGGGTAGCACAAAGATGTGTGCAATGACTGTGTCCAAAAACGCATGACGCACCGAACGCCAGTCTTTGGGTGATAAGTAGCGGGAAAACGCCTCAAGGTTACTCAGCTGTATCGCAAAATTCGCTCGTCGAATACTGATCTCATCTGCCTTGCGAAGGCTTCCACCATCCGACTTGTCTTCATAAATAGCTGTTATGAGCTTTGATTCAAGTTCGTCTTCGTTCTGAGACACATCCGGTAGTGCCCGCCACTCACTCGAGCGCTCTTGAATCGCCTTCTTCAGGTTTTGTAATACGTTTCTGCCTGTAGAGCCGCTTAGAGTGAAAATCTTGTTTTTCTCATTCTTAAAATGAACGCTGCTGCCCTCCAAATACTCTGGGCAAAAATCGAGATAAAATTCACCTTCATCCGACCTTTTTTCATCAGGCACCAACTTCAAACTGCTACCCGTTCTTTTGGTGATCCACTCCCAAACCGCTTCGGATGACTCAAAGTGCTTAGTGTTCTCAATAACGAGAATGATGTCATCTACGTAGCGTCCGTAATAGAGCGGACTGATTTCCTCTTTAATCAACTTGTCCAGCTCGAACAATGCTAAGTTAGCAATCACCGATGAGGCGACCAAACCAACGGGAAGCCCTTTTTTCAAGGGGGTGGATTCCGCCCATGCCAAGAGCGACTGAACGAACAGCTCATTCAGTGCTCGCTCATCGGGCTCTAATTCGACCCCAATAGTTGCAAGAAACGTGTCATCCTTGAGGAAGGATGGTTTTAAGTTATGATAGAAACCAGCAACATCTGCAGTAATCGCAACGACCTTCTTTTTGTCATCCAGAGCATGCTCGATCGCGTTGAGTCCTTGATCCTGCCATTCACGGTATTGCTTTAAATAGCGAGGGTTCGAGCCCAACGAAAGCAAGTTCAACTCGCCAAGCCGTTGCCCGTTCTCGGGAGCCTGCCGCCTCAAACGATTCCCAAAAGAGAAGTCGTGGAGTTTTTCATCGAGCTTCGCACCCACTCGGTGAATCCAATAGGTAGCGAAGACATGAAACTCCACTGGGAGCTGCTCCATGATACGGAACTCAGCTGTTATATCTCCGGGAGACTCGCAAAGCGCTTTCCATTTACTCGCAGGATTGGAATCAATCAGGTCAGCTTTGGATTCTTCCGTGTTGATCCCTTTCGGAATTAGGCTCCAGCTTCTCTCATGCGTAATGATCTGGCTACCGCTTTCTATTTTCTCAGCAAGTGCCCTTAGGTTCGCATCCAAGTTCACCTCATAGGTAAGCAGCTCTTGGCGGCAGCAACGCGGTGAATAGAAAAGATCGGCCTTGGCCTTGCGATAGGCCATGCCGAGATCTTGGAGAAGTGAGTCTTCTGTTTGTATGCTATTCCCACTCATACGCCCACCTCCTGCTTCATATGGGAAAGGCACTTAAGAAACATTTGTTCCTTCTCCGACTCGGATCGACCATCAAGCAATCGAAAGAACGCACCAGATCGCTCACCTCCTGGTCTGTTCTCCAAGGTAAACGCAGTCGCCTGAACCACCTCACCACCAATCGTATCAAAGGCTCTTGGACCTAAGTGGGCCATGGACGACAAAAAATACTCATCCAGCAGCTTCTCCCGGAGCTTTTCGTAAGAAGAAAGGAACATCCAACTTTGCATAGTGATCATTGCATTAATTCCCGCCGGGAGCAGGAGTAGATTGTTTCGTTCGATAAACATGGCAAACATGTCGGCCTTTGAGTCTTTAAATTTTTCACCGGCAAACGTCTTCAGTCGGCCGTTCATGGCTCCGCCACCCATGTAAGGCGGATTTGCAACCGCACAGTGATAGCGAGGCGCAAGAGACTCAGCCTGACGCAGCACCATCATGACCTTTCGATGCGTTTCCCGGAGAAACAGTTCCCCTCCAAGGTCTTTGCCTTCGATCGCTTCACGCAAGAAAGCAACATCGTCGATCACTGGTTGAATGAGTGAGCCGAGGTTCTTGGCCTCCTCGAACTGATGCATCAGCGTGAGCACTGGAGCGGTGAACAGCTCGCCGAGGTCTAGGGCATCCATGTAGGTTTTTAGTTCGCCTTCCTCGAAATGAATCTCTTCCAAGCAACATATGTTAGGGACTAGTGGATAGTGGCTAGGGGCTAGATTCTTTTCGCTAGTCACTAGCTTCTGACCACTAGACACTGCTCGAAGCTGTTTCCGCAGAAACCGCTTCGAATGCTGCTGCGCTTTCATCATCAACGCAAAGTAAGCCAACTCAGCCGCCCGCTCGTCGATCTCCACCCCGTGGAGGTTCTTTGTTAGGATATGGCCGGGAATGCTGCTCGGCTCATAGCCTTCCTCCTCGTAGATGGCGTAAAGGAGATCAAAAGCGTAAGTCAGAATGTGGCCGGAGCCGCAGGCGGGGTCGATCAGTCGGATCTCCTCTGGGGAGGAGACCGTCAGTGGTTGAGTGGCTAGTGGCTGGTGGCTAGTTTGTTGATTAGAGAATTGAGCATCTTGCCGATCTCCGCGTGAAGTTCGAGTAGAGGCTTCAGTTCCGACTCGGAGAGATATTGCAGGTTTCTGGCGATCAGTAGTTGTGTCTCCACTTCCGCCAACGACCCCCGAGCTATCGAGAGGAAGTTCTTGAACTCCGCCGTCCCCTTCCGTGCCTGTCCTTCCGCTATGTTTGACGGAATCGACACTGCCGCTCGCCTCACTTGGTTCGTCAGACCGTAGAGCTCCTCCTTGGGAATTCGCTTGGTCACCCGGTAAACTTCCGTAACCAGAAGCATCGCTTTCTGCCACACGATCAGATCTTTGTAACTGTTCACTTTCATAATCTTTTTCACTAGCCCCTAGCCCCTGGCCACTAGCCACTCCTCCAGCCCCTAGCCCCTGGCCACTAGCCACTCCATCGGCAATATAATACTCCATCCGCTCCCTTAACCGCGAGTTCGGCCGCGACTGCATCCACAACCTCCCGAGCGAGTTCTCCACCATGTAGCGGACGATCCAGTGCGGGGTGAAGAGCTGGGTGACGGCGGGGATGTCCTCCTTTGGCACCGCTTTTTTGCGGGCCATAACGGCATCCTTTTTCTCGGCGATGTAATACTGGTAGAGCCAGCCGATGAGTTCGACTTCCTCACAATCCTCGTCGGTGATGGCGGTGCGAAAGCCATTCGCGAGTGAGGCCTCCGAGAGCAAATCGACGGGCAGCAGCAGCTCCGTGTAGTCCGCGATCTTCTCGAAGACAAAGGGCATGAGCTGGTGATAGAAATTACAGACCGCCACGATCAGCATTTGATACACCTCCGCCTGCGGATCCGAGGACGGCACCCGGCCATCGAAAAGGTCGTTCATGCGCCGGGCATCCACCCGGAGACCCTCCGGGATCGAGCCATTCCGCGCCTGCTGGAGCAGCTCCGGCTGGGTATTGCCCGGCGTGGCCGTTACCACGCGGCAACCAAAGGGATGCCGATCCGCCGCATCCATAAAGCGCAGCGCGGCCAAACGATTGAACCAGGTATAAGCGACCCGCTCAATCAGCGCGGCCTCGCTCTCCTGCTTCAGCGCCTCCCGCAACTGCTTGACCTGAGCCGCCCGCTCCCGCAGCTCCACACTGTCGGAAGACAGCACATATTGCAGTCGCGCCCCGACTTGATCAATCAGGTCAAGACGCGCCTTGGCGGCAAATTTCTTTAAGGTGGAATGGTTCATTTTTTGAAAGTGGCTAGGGACTAGTGGCTAGTGGCTAGGGACTAGTGGCTAGGGAGCAGGTGACAGGAGGGCTTTGCCTTTTGGAGTCAGGCGGTATTTTTGGAGACGGCTGTTTGGTTTATCCGGAATGGTAGGTTCAACAACTCCTGCCTTTATGGCTTTCTGGAGATAGTGCTCTCTGAAATGCTCGCGATCTTTGAGCTCCAGTTTTTCCATGATTTGTACACGAGACATCTCTCCCTGAAAGACCTTTAGCAAATGAGCGACTTGCGGGGTGACTTGCGGGGTGACTTGCGGGGTGACTTGCGGGGTTTGGGCCCCTGACTGGGCCTCCGACGGGGCCCTGTCCCCTGATTCCTGCCTCCTGTCTCCAGTCCCCAGCGGCAGTGTCAGCTCAAAACCATTCGGGTCATCTCTGAAAATCGGTTTGGCTCCCCCGGAGTAGTGAGGCAGGTATTTGTGAATGTTGATGACGCCGGAGCCGAGCTGTTCAAAGCGGCCCAGCTGGATCATAAATTTGCACAGAGAAGGATTTTTCGGGTGAGATTTGAGGTTTTCCGGGGTGATCTGGGTGTGAAAGTAAGGCATGGACGGGTTGTCCATGACAACCTTATCGCGGTAGATCATCAATCTCGCGGGGGTGGCATGTCGGTATTCCCGGTGGGAGATGATATTGGAGATGGCTTCACGGAAAATGCGTTCCCGCAGACTGATGCGCATATCGCCCTCCAGATAGAAGGGATCATTCAGATGCTTGCGAACAAAGCCCATCATCAGGTCATAGGCATCGATCAGGTTGGTATAGATTTCGAGCCTGTCATCGTAGCGGTCGAGGTTTTCCCTGCGTAGCAGGCAGTCAAACTTGTAGGCGGGTGCCGCCTGTTGAATGACTTGGTCGGAACCAAAGAGCAGCACGGCGGCAAGCGACAGTGCCTGATGGCCGGTATCGTCAATCGTGTAGAGCCCGGCGGTCTGCAACAAAGCGTGATTATCAAGCCCCAGCCAGGGGTGCTGCTGATTTTGCATCCGCATCAGCTCGCGAGCTTTATCGAAGAGGTCCGACCTCAAATCTTCAACCGTCAGTCGCGGAATCGGAGTTTGTTCGCTGAAAATGCCCAGTTTGCGATTTAGTAAACCGGCCAGCTGGTGATTGCCGGAGACGCAGTAATCGCCGTCCTCGCTACGCAGAAAAATGGCACCATGATGCTTATGCACCTGTGAGCTCAGCGGCACTTGAAGGACAATGATGTGCTTTCCATCGACGACCGCCTCATGCGGAAAAAGCAGATAGGGCGGGTTCAGCTTCTGAGAGTTGTTGGAGATACTCGCGATTTCTTTTTTGAGCTTCCCCACGAGGTCGGGGTCAATTCCCGTGATCGATCCATCGTCGGCCACTCCGAGATAAATCGTTCCGCCGTCCGTATTCAAAAAAGCGCATACGGTGTCAAAGAGGCTTTTGGGGGTTCCCGTTTTGGCCTCTTTGAACTCAATGTGGAGCCCTTCTTTGTCTGGCGGTGATTCAGTCATTTTTGGAATTTCTTTAAGGTGGGGTGGTTCAAATCAGGTTAGAGGGTGATCTTCCGCTTCTCTTTAAGCTCGGCCAGATAGGCCTGCCGGATGGCATTGAGGTAAGCATCAAGATCTTCCTCCGTCTCAATGGCTCCCTTCCCGTAGTCGATGGTCAGGGCACTACTGGGAATATAGCGTGAGGTCGGTTCTTCGACGCCCCCGGACTTGGCCTTTTCTGCGTTGATTTCGTTCAGTATGCCGATCTGCCGCTGGTAGCCGTCGATCGAATAGCGCGAAAGCTTGTCCCGGACGACGGCCAGGAGGTTGGCGGATTGGATCTCTTCAAGGACGGTATCCGAGACGCGGGAGAGTCTGGCCTTTTCCGCTTCGTCGAGTTCCGAGAAGCCATCGAGGGTTTCGATATTCGCGGCGAGGCTTCGCACCTTGGAGACGGCAGCAGTCCGCTCTTCTTTCAAGGAGGCTTCGACCTGTTTGGTCATCGTCTCCTTGAGCGCCTTGGCTTCCTGCAGGGCGGTTCCGCGATAAGGCTTATCGCTCTTGAGGAAATCCTGGAGGTGGGCTGCCTCGTCCGGGACGATATCGGTCAGGTTTTCGCGGTGCTCGCGATAGAAGGTCTCGATCTCCAGATAGACGTCCTTTTGTTGGCCGCCCATAAATTTCTTGATCGGGTCGATGACGTCCTCCTTCGCATCCAGCCAGTCGTCCTCGATCTGGTCGAGATCCTTGAGGAACACCGTGTAGCTCTTATCCGCCCATTCCTTAAGCAGTCCGAGTGGTTTCTCCAACTGGGCGACAAAAGGGAAGTTCTGCGTGCGCTGACTGATCTGCTCCAGTTTAGTGATTTCGACGTGGAGGGCTTCAAGGAACCGGTGTCCGACCTCTTTCGCCTCTGTGGCGGTGTTGCTCTCATCAAAGAACTCCTGATGGAACCGCTTCAGCTTCTGGATGGATGCGGAGTCGAACTCTTCCTGCAAAAAGACGATGGTATTGGAAAATTGCCGGTTGTTGGTGAGGTGCGAGAGCGCTTCACTCTTCTCCAGAATATTGGAATCGGAGCGCAGCTCCACCTTCCCCCGCATGAAGAGCTTGGCGACATTTGCCAGGACGGCGGCCTGATACCATCCGTAGGGACGCACTGAGAAATGAGTCAACAGGCTGCTCACCGTAGGGCGTTCGCCAGCTCCCTGCTTTCGCCGAATATGGGTGAGGATTTCCGATTCTCCCTCGCTGAGTGTGCCCTCGTCATGGCGGAAAAGATCATCGCCTTGCTCGGAAAGAATGTTCCGCACGCTCTCTTCCTTGAACACCGTCTTGAGCATTTTCAGATTCGGATAGGCATAGCGCACGAGCTGCTGGAACGCGGTTATGACGCGTCCGCGTGGCTCGGCACCCAGTCCAGGCACCTGAGAGCCATTCACGATCGCCTTAGCCTCTGAGAGCATCTTCTCCAGTCGCTGCTTTATGTCGGTTTTACGGTTGATGTTCTGCTGGCCCTTCTCGGCCAGGATGCGTAGTCGGCTGTCGGCGGTGGAGGAATTCCGATTCTGCCGGATATATTTGTCCGTCTTGACGAAGGTATTGAGATCGCTGAGGAGACGCTTGTCTTCCGGAAGCAGGAGCAACAGCTCCGGGTGCGACATGGCGTGGCTGATCAGCGTGGCTTCATCACCGTAAAATTCATTCATCGGTGTGATGATATTGATCGCCAGTTCCTGCTCGCGGCCCTTGAACATGACACCATCCAGCTTTCGGGTGAAGGTATAGTCCTGCTGATTGTCCTCATGGCGAATCTTCGTCTCCTTAAGGATCTCGTCATAGAGGATGTCGGCTGCCAGAGACAAGAAAGCCGAATCATCGACCTCCATGGCCTTGATTTCATTTTCGACGTCTTTCTCGTCGTCCGTGAGGAACTCGTAAACGTCGCCGGTGCGCTGAATATAGACCTCCTGCTCAAGGCGGTTAAGCGCCTCCTGCACGGTTTTCTGGTGCTGCGTCAAATCGACATCAAAGGAATCCACCATGAGGATGGAAACGTTCCGCGCCGTGCCCTTGAAACCCTTGACGTATTTCACGAGGAACAGGGCTTTCAAGACCCGGACGGCAAGGTCTGGCAGATTGCGCTCTGCGATCAAGATACTCTGTTGATGCTGGGGCTTGAGGACGGAGCGAATCCCCTCGTAGGTAAGGTCAAAAGTCGCCAGCTGTCCGAACTCCGCATCGGCGATCTTTTTGATCACCTCCTGAAAGACTCCCAGCATGGAGCGCTCCCCCACAGAGGCATGTTTGCCGGTGAAGGCATTGTGGGTGGAAAGCCCGTTGATGGCCTCCTGAAACAAATCATACTGATAGTGTACGAACGGATAGGAAGCGGCAAAGGCCTGTTCGTCCGTAAAGGTCTTGTAGGTCTTGGAATCGGAACTGAACTCGAAGAGCGTCCGGAAGTTGGCCTTTTCCCTCTCATAGAGTTCTTTCAGGGAATCGGAAATCGCGGAGTCGTCCGGCTTCTTGGCTAAAAGGCGCTTTTGGATGACCTCGGAAACGTTTTGACTGGTCAGTGGCAGGCGCAGTTTGAAACGGTCCTGAATCTTGGAGAAGTCGCTGGAGGTATGCATCTTGGCCATTTCCCCCACGACGGTGCTCATGTCCGCCTGAGAGGTCACCAGTATCCAGGCCTGCCCCTTGCACTTGGTGGCAAGACTTTCAGCGATGGTTTGCAGGTTAACCATGAGCTTCGAATTATCGGCGATATATTGACCGACCTCATCGACGAAGAAGTTCAGCCGGAAGCCCGGTTCCTGGGCGTCGATGTATTCCTTAACCATCTTGGCAAAATCCTCGATGGAGACCTTGTGGCTGTCGAAATAGCGGTCGAGCACCCTGAGGCCTTCTTCTTTGCTGCCACCGATGACCTTGCTATAGGCATCGGCGAAGGGCTCCGCATCCAGACTGTGAGCCGTCTCACGACCGGACTCCCAGGGCTCGCCTGCGGATTCCTCAAAGGCGGCTTTGAAGGCCTCGTACTTTCCCTTCTTAGTCAGCACTCGTTCGAACTCGGCAATGTAGGGCTGCTTCGGGTAAAACCCCTGCATTTCATTAAAGACCTTAAGGAAGACCGAAAGGATCGCGTCGAACTCCTGCTTGCTGATGACATCGGACTTTTGGTCGATATTGAACAAGATGCTTTTGGAGGGGATTTTGGAGGCCTTGAGCAGTTCCGCCCGAAGCAGGGCGTCGTCAATCTTATCGGCGAAGACCTGCCCCGAGCTCAGGCCGTCGATCTGACGATCCTCCAGAACGATGGAGAGCATTTTCAGCAAGTGCGACTTACCCGAGCCAAAGAAACCGGAGATCCATGCTCCCGTGTTGCTGCTGCTCTGGTTGTAGGCGTCTAAAAAAGGCGTGAGATGTTTTTCGACCTCTCTGGTAATGATGTATTCCTGGAGCTCGTTGGCGAGGTGTGCCTCGTCATCGGCCTTGATCACGCCTTCAATCGGGCGGTCAATCGGTTTGGCAAACAGTTCTTTAATCTTCATAGCTAGAGTAAGTAATCCTCGATGTTAAAGGCGCGGTAGTATTTGTCCTCATTCAGGTCCCCAAATAGATCGAGCGAGGAGCCGCGTCCTTCTGTGTAGCTGTATTGGCCGGGGAAGAAGAGAAGGGTCGGATAGTCTTTGGCGACTTTCTGGAGATTGTTCAGTACGTTGTGCGTCCGGATGAAGGGGTAGACCAGTCCCACACCGGTGAGCAAAAGAAGCTGGAGCCCGGACACACCCTCGATTTTCTCCGCGATGCGGGGAATGAGCTTCGTCTCGACGTCCGTCAGATTTTGGAGCTGGGTCTTGAACTTCTCCTTCTCCATTCCTGACTCAGCTTGGAGCAGGCGATCCCACTTGCCGCGCTCCTGAATGATCTCAACGACCAGATCGTAGAGATTGATTTCAAGGAAGGCGATTCCGCCCGTCCCCAATCTCGAAAAGAGGCGTTTGGACTCCTCGGAAACGGCATTCTCCAAGCTGGGCTCGTAGGCAAAGATAAAGAAAGGCACTTCTCCGCTGATCCCCTCCTTCTTGAGAAATTGGGGGCTGGAGAGCACCTGCTCCAGCTTGGCGAAGCGCACGGCCAGATCTTTGGGTGTGGATTTCGTAGTGGCAGTGCTCATGTCAGAAAGGCCTCTCGGTAGATGCGTCCTTCACGGCGGAGGACGGTTTCAATAGTTGGCGAAATCGGGATCGCGCTGATCTGCGGATTCCGTGTCTCCGTCAGAAGACCGGCTTCGGCCAACATGCGGAACATCACTTGGCGGATCTTCTTGCGGGTGGTCGTCGTGATCCCCTCAAGCTCAGGATGCTCCAAGGCAGCGCGGTTCCAATAGGCATCGAAGTCGGGCGCGGTCAGGTTGTAGTCAAAGACAGTCACTTTTTCGGCGAGTGTTGTCCGAATAAAATCGAAGATGAAGGGGTAGCACTTGCATGCAGCGATGAGAAGGATCGCCCGCCGGTCATCAGCAGAGCCGTCGGTAAAGGCTCCCAATGTTTCCGGCTCAAGCATTTCCAGCCGCTGCCGCACTTCCCGAAAGACCCGTCTCGTGCTGGCACTGGAGGTCAATTGGAAAGCATTCTCTTCAATCGCCAGATCAGAGGCCTCTTTCCAACTGGCGCACCGCTTCAGTAACAGCAGCGCAGCCTCCGCCTCCCGCAAGCCTAAGGCAACAGCGGTAAAGGATAGTTTTAGTCTATTTTCTGAAGTAACCATAAAAAACTTAACCCGCTTCCAGGAATTTGCCCTCCGCCAGCTGGCCTAGTTCCAGAGCACCTATATTCTTCTCCTTCGCGCAGGCGGCTCGAAGACTCAGATCTGATTCATGCACCACAATAAAGACCCTGTCGCACTTCAATTCGTCGCGGATGATCCGGGCGGACAGCAGGGACTTTTCCAGGTCTCGCTTCACATTCGCCCGGCACTCCAGAGCGATGCGCTTCCCTTTGTGCTCGATCAGTAGGTCAGTGATCACTGGACCACGCGCTACGTCCTGACGGTAATTTAAACGTAATTTGTCTAGCGCCATCGCTACATCCCGCCGGAATGACACTGCTGCCGCCTTCATTTCAAGAAATCGGCGCACGCGCTCTTCTTCGGTCGCCGCGTTCTCCTCGTCATCGACGACTGGAGTCGTCGACATTTTAGCATCCCCTAGGGATTCATAGGCTGCGAGAAGTGCCTGTTCATCTGCGGGGTTCTCGCAGAGCCGCTTCATCATTCGGGAGAGCGTTACCTGTCTTGGGCGGCTTTTCCCAGTAAGGATGTTACTCACGGAAACCGAACTGATTCCTATATCCTTCGCCAGCTTTGCACCCGTCAGATCACGTCGATCCATCAGCTCGCGCAGGGTATCAGATAAAGCATTCATAGATTAGGTCGTGCGAGAATGGCTTTTTGGAATAGCCGCATCAAGTATTAAAGTTGTTAAAGTTCGATAACCGCAGATTCTGTGATTCTTCTGCCTCTTACTATGGATATCTGGACAGTATTTAAAGAAAGCACTGCAATTCAATCGCCCTGTAGGCCGCATATATAATGGGTTTTAATGCATTAAGGTGTTCAGAGCATCTTAAGCTACTGGGGCCAAGTTTCGAAAAAAATT
>CEUD01122244.1_pt1 | contig 15487 bp, 10 predicted proteins | sample 356481 | NCBI WGS metagenome assembly CEUD01 (sample SAMEA2623314, study PRJEB7988) | marine metagenome | isolation source: saline water (ENVO:00002010), including | reverse complement strand
GGTGCCCGGAAACTGGCAAAAAGGCCGACCTGATGTTTGTGCAACACATGCTGGCGAGTCTCAAGACCGACGGGCATATGGCCACGGTCATGCCGCACGGCGTGCTCTTCCGGGGAGGTAAAGAAAAGCTGATCCGTGAGCTGCTGATCGAAGACGATGTCATCGAAGCGATCATCAGCCTCCCCCCCGGACTCTTCTACGGCACCGGCATTCCTGCCTGCGTGATCGTCTGCAACAAGCAGAAGCCTGAGGCCCTGGCTAACAAGGTGCTTTTTATCAATGCCGACCGCGAATTCGCCGAAGGTAAGAATCAGAACAAACTCCGCCCCGAGGACATCGAGAAGATCGACTACGTCTTTACCCACAAACGCGAGATCCCGCAATACTCACGCATGGTGGACAAGTCGGAGATCGTGGAGACACATGAGTTTAATCTCAATATCCGCCGCTACGTGGACAACACCCCTGCCCCCGAGCCCGAGGATGTGCAGGCACACTTAATCGGCGGCATCCCGGAGGAAGAAGTGAGAAGTGAGAAGTTGGAAGTGAGAAGAGCCGCCTTTGGCTTAAACTTGGACGCGTTCCTAGAGCCCGAACGCCCCGGCTATCTCAAATTTGTCGCGGCCATCGAGAGCAAGCCAGCGATCAAAGCAGCGATCGAAGCCGATGCGGCTGTGCAGACCACCCTACTCGACCATCAAGACGCACTCAAGGACTGGTGGGCAACCGCACAGATCGACTTCGCGCAGCTGCGCACTGGCAAGACCATGCCTGAGGTGCGACAGGGGCTTCTCACCACCCTCAAAGAAAAGCTGGTGCCGCTCTCCGTGCTCGACGAGTTCAAGAGCGCGGGCGTCTTCGTCAACTGGTGGCAGCAAATCCGCTTCGACCTCAAGACGATCATGGCCACCGGCTGGCATCACACCCTGATCCCGGATGATTACCTGATCACCGCATTCTTCCAAGCGGAGGCGGACGCCATTGAGGCACTCGACGCCACCGCCTCCGAGAAACAGAGCGAACTCGCCGAAGCCGTGGAAGCCGGGCAAGAACTGTGCAACTACGAGCCAGACGAAGGCGAGACCGTCACCACCGCCACGATCAAGAAAGCACTCAAAGACCAGATCGACGACCTAAAGGGCAGCGAAAGCAAGTCCGCCAAGGCAGAGCTTGCGGCGCTAAAAGCACAGGACAAAGCGATCAAGGATCTGGAGAAGGCGATCAAAGAGGCCAAGGCCGCAGGCAAGCGTCAGACCGACGAGCTGACCCATAAGTTGCTACTCAAACGGATCGGCGACGAAAACTTCAAGATCGAGACCCAAGCCCTGTTACAAAGTGTGAAGTGTGAAGTGGAAAGTTTGAAGTCGGATGCGGCCTTTAAGACCGCATCCGATAAAAAGCAAAAATCACAGCTCAAGCCTTTTGAAAACGATCGTTTGGCACTAGAGGCACGACTCGCAGAAACCGATACCTTAATGGAGTCCATCGGCGGCCCACTCACCGAAGAAGAAGCCCGCACCCTGATTCTGAAAAAGTTGCACGACATCGTCAGCCAAGAACTGGAACGCTACCTCAATGCCGAGAAACGCGCCCTCATCGCAGGCATCGAAAACCTCTGGGATAAATACGCCGTCAGCAGCCAACAACTCGAAACCGACCGAGAGGCCACCCTCGGCCAGCTCAATGGATTTCTAAGTGGATTGGGGTATTTGGGATGAGTGCTAATCAAAATACGCCAAAAGTGACTCACAAGTCAGTTTGTGAATCATCTGTGAGCGACAAACCTCGTTGTGAATCACAAATGCGCCAAAATGATTAACAACTTGATTTGTGAATCATCCGTGATAGACAAAAGCCATTGCTAATCAAAAACACTAATATTTGATCGTCAAATGGAATTAAACTTCGACAACGCCGTCGCTTACCACGAGGGGCACTTTCCCCCTCCAAATGTTGATTACAGCCGAATCATTCAGGCGCTGTTGAACGCGAACGACGCGCTGGCACGCTACGATCAAGCACTCGTGCACTTACATAATCGAGAGCTATTCCTCGCCCCTTTACGCAATCAAGAAGCGGTGCTCTCCTCACGCATGGAGGGCACGATTAGCACCGTCGATGAAATCCTCGAATACGAGAGCGATGATGATACCAACAAAGACGACGCAGGCGCTGTCCGTTCAGACATCATCGAAACCATCCTTTACCGCCGAGCGCTCAATTACGCGCAAGCAGACATCGAAGACGGTCGCCCAATGAACCAAGCGCTCCTACGCAGCATGCACCAGCTACTGCTTTCGCTGGGGCGTGGAGCCACGAAATCCCCGGGGCAGTTCAAGAGCGAACAAAACTACATCGGCGACGAACGCACTGGCCGCATCAGTTACATCCCAATCAGCCCCGAAAAACTCGACGAAGGGCTCGACCGCCTCTTCCAATACATTGGTAGTGATGTGCATCCCGCACTGATTCGCACCGCATTTGCCCATGTTGAATTCGAAGCCTTACACCCATTTAAAGACGGCAACGGACGCATTGGGCGCATGCTCATCACCTTGATGCTCTGGTCTTCTGGCATCATCTCATCCCCGCACTTCTATATCAGTCGCTACATGGAGGAGAATAAAGACGCCTACATCGCGCAGATGAAGGCCGTCTCCGCTGAAAATGATTGGACCGGCTGGCTCCTTTTTTTCCTAGAAGCGGTCAAAGCCCAAGCCGACTACAACCTCAACGCGATGAACCGCATCCGTGAACTCTACGAAGCGATGAAAGCTGTATTCGCAGAAATCACCGGCTCGAAGCATTCCATCGCCGTATTGGACGCAGTCTTCACGAGCCCGATCTTTAGAAATCAGCAAATCTGTAAGTGCTCTGGCGTTCCTCCGGCCACCATCAATCGCTTCACCAAAGCACTTTTAGCTGACCCACGCACCCTCCTTAAAGTCGCCCGCCCCGCCGCTGGCAGACGGGCCGCAGTCTACTCCTTCGAACCCTTGTTAGAGCTTATCCGTGTGTAATGCAAAACGCCTCCTCAAACACTCACTCACAATCCATCTTATTCACACGAAAGGCCTTTCGCGTGAATAAGGCCCCCGTTCATTCACACGAACTCACGTTCGCGTTCATTAGAAGCGAACGCGCACAGAAATCGCTCCGCCCCGTAGCGCGAAGCTTCAGTAAGCGTCCCCCGCAGCAGCCGTCCATCCCGCCAATGCAATCGCCCGTAGCGTGGTGCTTCAGCAAGCTTCCCCCGCAGCCGCCGTCCTCCCCGCCAATGCAATCGGCCGTAGCGCGGTGCTTCAGCCCGCGTCCGTTTCGTCGGCCCGCCCTGCAGAATCAAACGGAGCAACGCGCCTTCATCGCAGGTGTCGAAAACCTCTGGGTTGCATACACGGTCAGCAGCCAACAACTCGAAACCGAGCGCGAAGCCACTCTTGGTCAGCTCAATGGATTTCTAAGTGAATTGGGGTATCTAGGATGAAGCAGCCACGCAACGAACTGATCGAATGGGCAACTACCGAGGAATCCTCGGTAGTTCAAAAAGAAGGCAAGCGAACCGTGCCATCCATCTCTCGTCGATCCCCACAACCTCTATTCTCGCGAAGTATCGTTCGCGTTAATAGAGGCTCCGCTTATTCACACGAACTCCGGTTCGCGTTAATTAGAAACGAACGAATCCAAAAACTACTTCATTCCGTAGCGCGAAGCTTCAGCAAGCGTCCGTATCCGCAGTTTGTCTTACGCGGTAACGCCGATACGCGCCAACTCAATGGATTTTTAAGTGGATTGGGGGCTTTGGGATGAGTGCGATTGAAGGATGGCAGACTCACACACTTGAGGAGTGCTGTGATATTCTAGATAATAAGCGTATTCCGATTAATGGCGAAGAAAGAGAAAGCCGAATCGGCACAGTTCCATACTATGGCGCTAACGGTTTGCAGGGATACATCGATGGTTTCATCTTTGATGAGCCATTGATTCTAATCGCAGAGGATGGAGGTGTCTTCGATGAATATGCCACAAGGCCAATAGCATATAAGATCAGCGGGAAGAGCTGGGTAAATAACCACGCGCATGTGCTTCGAGCTAAAGCCTCATTTGATCAAGACCTCATATTCTACAATTTAGAGCACAAGGATATTCAGTCTTATATCGTAGGTGGAACGCGCTCGAAACTAAATCAGGGAGCATTGCGGCAGATCGAGATCAACCTCCCCGAATCCCTCCCCGAACAAGCCAAGATCGCAGAGGTCTTATCGACGGTGGATCGTGCCATCGCGCAGACGGAAGCGCTGATTACAAAGCAGCAGCGGATCAAGACGGGCCTGATGGCCGACCTCCTAACCCGGGGGATCGATGCAGACGGCAACCTCCGCTCCGAAGCCACCCACGCATTCAAAGACTCCCCCCTCGGCAGAATCCCGGTTGAGTGGGAGGTGAAGGATTTGAAGTCAGTTGGCAATTGGTATAGTGGTGGAACTCCCTCTCGCTCCAATTCCGAGAATTGGGGAAATGAAGTCCCATGGGTCTGCCCCAAAGACATGAAGGTTTTTGACCTGAAAACTACTATCGAAAAGTTAACAGCTTTGGGATTGAAACGTGGAAGTCGACTACTGCCTGCTGAAGCAATCTTTATTGTCGTTCGCGGAATGATCTTAGCCCATACATTCCCTGTCTGTATTACAAACAAACCGATGGCGTTAAACCAAGATGTAAAGGGGATCGTAACAGATCCTAATGTTTGCTCACGTTTTTTCGCTTACTGGCTCTCTGAGCATGGACAGTCGTTATTGAAAATCACTACAACAGCAACCCATGGAACCAAGCGTTTCGATATGGGTGAATTGCATGCAGTCGATATCGCGATACCTCGCTTAAATGAGCAAAACGAGATAGTCCGATTAATAAACGAGGCTGAAAAACTTGGAATAAACTATCAGTCTGATCTTAAAAAATTCCGCTCCCTGAAAGCCGCACTAATGCAAGACCTGCTGACCGGGAAGGTACGGGTCACGACACTCTTAACTTAACAACGAATAATTAATCAAACCAGTCCATGACCAAGATATTCCTAAGCTACTCTCATAAAGACGAGGAACATGTCAGAAATTTCCTGACCCACACTGCACCTTTAAAGAATGAAGGAAATGTAGAGTTTTGGTATGACCGGAAGCTTATTCCTGGGAACGAGTTACTCCCTCCAATTGACAAACAACTCGAAGACTCAGATGTTGTCTGCCTTTTTGTGTCCTCGTATTTTTTGGCTTCCCCTGCCTGCATGAAGGAAAAGCAACGGGCATTTGAACTTTATCATTCAAAAGCTATTTTTGTAATTCCTATCATCATTTCGAAGTGTGCTTGGCTAGATGACAAAGAGATACAGGATTTTCTAGCGCTTCCGACAGATGGAAAAACGGTAACAAGCCATGAAGACGTCCACGAGGCATGGTTCGATGTGTATGAAGGTTTAAAGATATCAGTTGATCAGAGTCAAAAACTGTCTCGTCTCACAATAAAGGAATCATTCAGCGAATTTTTGGAGGATTCCGGCTTGTTACGCAACGCGCATTCGCAGAAGGAAGAAGTTGCCCTTAGCGACATCTTCGTTCACCCGGAATTCGAATTATATGACAGCGAAGGAGAGCTTGAAGAAGAGGTAAAGGGCGAAACCCTGACGGAAGGCCTCTTCAAACATCAAAAAGTTCTAATTGCTGGCGATAGTCAGGCAGGCAAAAGTTGCCTACTGAAGATGACATATAAGGATCTTTATAAACGGGGCTACGTTCCGATCTTAGTCGAAGATAAAGAACACTCTTTTCAAGGTAAGATTTCAAACCACTTGAGGAAGTCTTTCGAAAAGCAGTATGAAGGATGTGTTTTTGACGATTTGCCACATCAAAGGATCATTCCGATAATCGACGACTTCCATTATGCACGAGACAAGGAATCTATCTTAGATGGGTTAGAATCCTATGATACGCAAATAGTCGCGACTGACGATATCTTCAATTTAAACATAAGAAACGACCTGCTTGTAGATCAATACTCTCGCTTCACAATAAAAGAGCTAAAGCCCTCCTTGCGGCATAAGTTGATAAAGAAGTGGCTCACAGTCGGTGAATCTTCTGATGGCCTAATGATACAAGACAACGATATGTATCAAAAGGTAGATAGTAATCTCGAATTCGTAGAGGCATCATTGGGTAAAGTCTTGGGTAAAGGGATAATACCATCATATCCGTTCTTCATACTTTCAATTCTAAGTTCTAAAGATGCTTACCAGAAGCCGCTCGACCAAGAAATCACCTCGCAGGGCTACTGCTACCAGGCTCTTATTTACATGTATTTAAAGAAACATGGCGTTAAGAGCGATGAAATCGACTCATACCTAAATTTCCTCACAGAATTCGCATACAGCATGTTCACAAGGAAAGAAGTGGTGTTACAGGAAGCAGACTTTGTCACGTTCTTAGAAGGTTATAAGAGCAGATTCAATATGACGGTAGAAGCTGAAAAACTGATAACTACACTCACAAGTATTCAGATTATAAGCCGATCTAGCGTGAACGACTATAAATTTAAGCACGACTACTTGTATTACTTCTTTGCAGCTAGGCACATCAGCGAGAACATCTCATCATGCAAAGACGATGTCTCTAGAATAATGTCGAATCTGCACAAGAACGAGAACGCCTATATTGCAATTTTTATCACACATCATTGCAAAAAGGATGATGTCATAGACGAGATAATACTTAACGCGTATTGCTTGTTTGATAAGTATAAACCGGCAGTGCTAGATACAAAAGAGTTATCCTTTTTTGACAAAGAGGTAAACCAAATTGCCCAAGAAGTCCTTCCTAATGGCTCAGAAACTCCTGAAAAGCACCGACACAGGCATCTCGAACAACACGACCAGGAGGAGAAAAGTCAGTCAAAGTCCGAGGATGAAGACATTCAGCAGGATGAAGAACTAGGCGACGAATATGCTGCCATTTCCAAGGACTTAAGGCGAAGTATCAAAACAGTCGAGGTGATGGGACGGATTATTAAAAACCGCTCAGGCTCTATGCTTAAAGCCCGCCTTGAAGAGATATTCGAAGAGGCTATGAATGTTCACCTAAGAATTTTGACCTCGTTCATAAATATAATCGAGACGCCAAAAGGACAGGCTGAGATCCTAGATTTCCTTACGCAGCGCATTGATCAAATCATTCAAGAGTCACCTAAGAAACAGAAGCCTACAAGAGACGAAATCAAGCGAATGGCAAAAGCTCTTTTTTGGAATGTCAACTTCATGGTCATTTACTCTACAGTGAAGAAAATTGTCCATTCGATCGGATCGGAGAATCTCATTGGCATCGCAGAAGAGGTTTGTAACAGGCGAAACACACCCGCCTCACATCTAGTCAAACACGGCATCTTAATGTGGTATAAGAAGAATGTGCGGGTCGAAGAAATCGCGACCGAAATCAACAAGTCTGATTTTCCAGAGACAGCAAAAAGAGTAATGAAATATCAGATCGTAAACCATTGTTCAATGCACTCGATTAACTATAAAGATAAACAACGGATCGCCGACAAGATTGGCATCCCTACGAAGCGACTACTTCTTGAGCAAGTAAAGTCGAAGTAGCAAATGAAGGCCCAAAGCAAATGATCCAACCCACCGTCCAACACTTTGAGCCATTCTGGGAAGCGATCCAGGGGCATTTAGAGAAATAGGAATATGAATGATTTTACAGTAATAATTCTATCTGCCTTTGGCGGCGGTGTCGGGGCATGTCTTGGTGCTTATATTAAGGAGAAGGGGAAGAACTTGGCGACCAAGGAGGACATTGCTGATATTACTGATCAGGTTGAAGGCGTGAAGCAGGCATACCACCAAGACCTTGAAACCTTGAAAAATGAGTTGGCTCGGACGCTTGTAGTATCGCAGCAACAAATCGAAAAAGAAATTTCAGTCTATTACGAATTATGCGAACTTCTTGGTGAAATTCGTGCAGAGTATTATCGTGTCATGCCCGGCTACCGGGGGATCGATCCTCCAAATGCGGAGCGCCAAGAGGATTTCCGAGCGTTCAATCGTAAGCTAATGAGTCTTCAGGTTCTACTAGATCAGCGTTCCCCCTTCTACTCTCCTAAAATCAAAGAAAAGGCGTTTAAGATTATGAATGTAGCATCTGAACGTTCGACAGATGGGATGTTAGCAGAGGGGCAAAGAATGACCGGCTTCTGGGGCAAAGAAGATCAGGTGCGCAAGGTATTTTTCGGTTTGCATGAAGAGCTATACGAACTCGTCCGATTGAGAATTGAAGAGTTGAAGATGCCTCCAGTGCAGCAGGTAAATGAGATGAGCCTCAAACTAGAAGCTTAATTAGAAATAGTAGATTAAAAAGATGCCCCCCTTCGCCGAAACACCAGTGCCTCCCATGCTCACTCTCCGCCAGATTGCAGGGTGGAGCACTGCGGTCGCTAACGGTGAAGATCAATCGCCGATCCGAGCCAGTGTGCCAGCATTACAACGCGGGTTGGTTTGGCAGCCGCAACAGGTAGAAATGCTGTGGGATTCGATCCTTCGAGGCTTTCCTATTGGGGCGTTCGTCGTCTGCCAGAAAGTGGACGAGCAAGAGCGAGGGAAGGATGATCGTGTGACGCATCATCTCCTTGACGGACAACAGCGCTGCAATGCAATCACGCTTGGTTTTAAAGACGTGTTTGAGAATCCGAAGCTGGCCTCAGGAGAGCACTCGGCGTCTTCCATCCTTTGGCTAGATCTAAACCCAAAATTGGACTCAAACAGCACTCGGAACTTCCTAACTCGAATTACCACTTTAGCGCACCCTTGGGGGTATCGAGGTAATGATGATGCCGGATGTATCTCTACTTCTGCGATTCGAGACTCTCTCTGGAAAATTGGATTAAAGGATCTTTCATCTGCTGATTACGAACGGCCAAAGCCTGTCCAACTCTGGCCGCATGTGGCAATCGCTCCGATTCCGTTGGCATGGCTGTTAAACATTCAGGCTGAGGATCAAGTGACTTTCTGGGAGGCAGTCGACCGTCGGCTTGTTACAGAAGCATCCTACCCTTGGACTGCGAAGGCACGTGAGTTTTTGAGCGATCACTCTGACGAAGCGCAATCGCAACGTGATTACATCTTCCAAGGCATACAACGTGCAGCTGTGATTCGAATCATTGCCTTAGAAGCACCAGCTGAGATTTTAGAGGCTTCGAAGCAGGAAATTAGCCTTGGCCAAGAGCGAGAGAACATCTCGAATATTGAACACCTCTTTCAGCGTTTGAATCGTCAAGGCACACGCTTAGATGGAGAAGAGTTGGCCTATTCGATGATCAAGGCGTATTGGCCTGAGATCGCAGATGACATCGATACAGTGGCTGAGGGGCTGATGCCACAAGCTCGGTTGGTATCGTTGGCTGTGCGGGCGGCATTGGTAACTGCTGAACAGGAACGACTGCCCCGGGTGATTGGGGTAAGTGCACTACGCAAGATGGTGAAGGCTGACACCGAGAAGCGAGACCTCATTCATCACTACATTACTAAGCGTTTAGAGGCGGCCTGTGAATTGGTAGGGAAATGGTTGCGCTATCACCCAGAGGACAAGCGAGAGGGGCTTTTGCCTGTGCATGTGACTAGCATCGCTCATGGCGCTCCGGATCTGTATTTGCTTTTATTAACTTTCGCAGAACGGACACAGTCGGGGGAAGTGACGAATGATGGATGGGATCGACTCCTACCGGGATTGGTGACAGCCGTGCACTGGTTTGCAAAAGATAAAGCTAAAGTCGTCAACCGAATCTTCGTTGCCTGTCGGAATGAGATCTCTGTCGCAAACTTAAGGGAGGGCTTGGCCGATGCCATTGAGCCTGAGAAACTGAGCCCGATTCATACTCCCGAGAAAGTTCAAGCGTTTATTCGCTTTCCAGATAAGGATCTAAATAAATGGAATTGGTGGCACTTAATTGAAGGTGATGGTTCACCTGATGAGCTGGCACAGCGGCAAGCCCAATGGTGGGACTTTCTCGGGTTTCGAGGGAACCGTGAATTGTTGCTTTATGTTCAGCGTGAGTTTTTGAATGATCGTTTCCACAACTATGATCCTGCACGTCGTGACTTATGGGAAGCGCACAATCGACCGTGGGACTTTGATCACATCCTCGCCTATAAGTATTTTTATAACCGAAGAGGCGATAATACGTTCATGCGTGTTTGTGCGCAACTGGGGAATACAATTGGGAATCTACGAGCCTGGCCGTTTGAAGACAATCGTTCGGATCAGTATGATACGGCAACGCAGAAGATCATCGATGACCGACTACTGAGCGCTAGTTTTGTGCTGCAAGAAGAATTACCTGCCTTCTCATTAGCGGATGAAGTTCGGAGTAAGGAACCAGCTGCCCGTGAATTTATTGGGAGCTGCCGCAGTCGGCTAATACGTATTTATGAATCTTGGTATGAAGATTCACACATCGCGGAACTCTTAGCTCCCCAAGATAAACAATAAATTTAACCAACAACTACTTTATGAAAATATCTACAATACTCGATAAAATTGACGAGCATCAGCTCTTTGTCCCTGCCTTTCAACGTGAGTATGTTTGGAAGCGTGATGATGCAAAGCAACTGATTGATTCGCTGATCAAGGAATACCCAACTGGCACGATGCTGACGTGGGAGACGGCAAGCCCTCCCGAGTTAAAAGGGCCGCACAAGTATAGCTCTTCTCAAGGGGCGGTGAAGCTATTGCTCGATGGGCAGCAGCGGATCACTACGCTCTATATGCTGATTCATGGCGAGATCCCTTCTTACTACACGGCACCGGAGATCATGAACGACACTCGGGGGCTTTATGTGAATGTAGAGACCTTGGAGCTGTCCTACTACATGAAAACCAAGATGGAGAATAAGCCTTTATGGTTGAACATCACTGAGATCTTTAAGCGTAACGTGCGTGCGAAAGACGTGGTGCGTGGGCTAGAGGCTTTAGGGGAAACAGTGGATCGCGATCGCGATGACCTTATTGATGATAATTTCACCGCCATTCACAATATCCTGGATCGGGAATTCCCGGAGCAGACCATCCCGGTCAAAGCGAATATTCGCGAGGCCATTGATATCTTTTATAAGGTGAATGCGAGTGGAGTGGCGCTCACCGATGCAGAACTAGCACTTGCGCAAATTTCGGGCTATTGGCCCGAGGCTCGGGATCTATTTAAGGCAAAACTCTCAAAGTTGAAGGCTGATGGTTACGTCTTCAAATTAGACTTCCTTGTCTACGTTTTACTGGGATGCCTCTATCATCAGGGCTCTGAGATGAAGAAACTACATGACTCGGAGAACCGGGAACCTCTCATCGCAGCATGGAAGCAATTGGATGGTCAGATTTTGGATTACGTTGTGAATGTTTTGCGTTCGAAGGCATTCGTGGATCACACGCATGAGATCAACTCGATCTATGCCTTAGTGACTATTATTGTTTACTGTTTCGACAAGGGAGGTGCCCATCTTTCGGAAGCGGAAATAAACAAGGTGGTGAAGTGGTTTTACTATTCTCAGATACGTGCCCGCTATGTGAGTCAACTGCCGCAGAAGTTAGATCGCGATTTACGCACGCTACAAGAGTCTTCAAGTCCCTTTGACGATCTACTACAAGTAATCGCGGATGAGCGCCGACTAGAAGTGACGCCAGAAGAAATGGAGGGCCGTGCGATTGGACATCCACTGTTTAGCATGATGCGCTGGTATCTAAAAAGTCGTGGAGCTGTCTGTCTAACGACGGGAGTGACCTTACGCCAAAACATGGGAGAGAAATATCAGCTGGAACTGGATCATATCTTTCCATACTCACGCTTGAAAACAGCAGGCTATGGAAAAGGAAATCGCGTAAAGTATGCCTTGGCTCAGGAGTTCACCAACCGGGCTATATTGACCCAAGTCGCCAATCGAAAAAAATCAGCTGCGCCTGCGGTTAGCTATTTAACTTCTGTAGTCGAAAATTTCCCGAAGTCGCTAAAGCTACAATGTATCCCGGAAGATACTGAGCTATGGCAATTGGAGAAGTATGAATCATTTTTAGCGACACGCCGTAAGATGCTGGCAACTGAACTGAATCGTTTCCTTGAAGGGATTACTCTAACTGAAGAAACGGAGACTCCTATCTCAATCGAAGAGCTCATAGCAGATGGGGAGAGTGATGAACTGGAATTCAAATCGACTCTGCGCTGGGATTTACGCGAAGGTAAGCTGAATAAGAAACTCGAAGAAGTCATACTTAAAACGGTGGCAGCCTTTGCGAATTCAGACGGTGGCACCCTACTCGTTGGCGTGGATGATGCAGGTAATATTCTAGGGCTGGATAACGACTATACGTCACTAGGCGATGCAGACAAAGATAAGTTCGAAATGCATCTAAGGAATTTGATCGCAAATGCATACGGCAAGTCATTCGCAGCGACTAAAGTGAAGATTCGCTTCCCACAGGTGAATGGTCTGGAGATTTGTCAGGTCGACACTCAAGAAGCAAGTGAACCGCTCATTCTAGCGACAACTGATAAGAGCGGTCAAAAGGTGGAGAAGTTCTTTGTCCGAAATGGCAATGCCTCCCATGAGATGCCAATGAGTCAGATGAACAGCTATATGAAGGGGCGCTTTACCTCTTAGATATGAATCCCTTATTACTTAAAAGAGCTCCCGGAGTGAAAACCACGATTTCGACCGTATTTGCAGTGTTCGCGTTGGCTTCTTCTGTTAGTGGTTACAGATTGGGAAAGGTTGCTCTAGGACTAAAAGCTATAAATGAAGAGATAGCTCAGCGTGAGCAAGTCTCAGAGCCTACACAAATAGAAGATCTACGATACATTGAAGTCGAATCGATCGATGGACGGAAGTTAGAGGCGGAAGTTATCGAGCATGATGGTGAAACGCTTAAGTTTTACAGCATGGCGGCCAAGCAGGAGTATGAGGTGAGTTTTGATCGGCTATCTGATAAGACACAGAAATTATTGAGAGAAGAAATTCCGACCAGATTTCTAGATTTGCCACAAGGGTGGGCGGATAAAAGTCATAATGGCGAAGAGGCGAATGCAGTTGAAGATGTGCTCACTGGGTTGAGCATTGATAAGGTGCATATCGACATCAAGGACTATGACTCCAAGGAGAGAGCAAAATATTATAGATTAAGGGAAAGTCGTGGGATGATGTCGTCGAATGAACTATTAGAGTCCTTCGTCTGCCTTCCCAATTCCGATCGCTTTCCAGTCGAGGCACTGCGTGGTGACTTGCTGGGAGAAAAGACTTCGTTGTATGGGGCTATAGAATACTTAATGCCATTACATGAGGCAGATTTGGCTTTGAAGGGCGTCGTTGAACAACCTTCTTCTCAGATGATTATCTGCCCAGGGTTTCCTGATAAAGCGTTCAAACTACATCTTTACCCAATCAAAAAAGAATATCGAGAAGAGTATGGAGTTAATGATGAAAGCAAGATTAGCGGTTATAATTCGATTGGTCTTGCTGTTGATGGCCGCAGGCAAGTTGTAGCGGTTCAGTTGAACCGGACGACGGATGTGGCCGATTTGCCCAGTGCTCCCTATGGTTCTAACGGCCATAGGTTATTTAACTTTCTAGAATACAAAAAAAGTGCAACCGAAAGCGGCGGTGTTAGTATTCGTGGTGATATAGGCACGGGCTCCGATTTGACTCTTTACAAGACGCGTCCCCAACTTGGTTTTTATCTCTTTAAAGTGGATCAATTCTCAAGCAAGAAGCCAGTCATAGCTATTCGCAAAAGCTTCCGTAGTGATCGAAGACTAGAAAATTATAGTATGCTCATGTTACATGCGAATTTAGGACGCATCATATTATATAACATCGAAAAGAACTGGCTGCTTCAAGAAAGTGATGAATTTAAGCGAATCGATTCGATCGACATGGACGAATTACTTGAGATTCGCGATAAATTAAAAGCGCTTCCATCTGAAGGAAACGATCAACCCTTTTAACCCGTTTTCAATGAATCCAGCAGAATCCCAACATCTTGAATACAAACGTGAGCTGAGCGATGGCTTGGAACGCGAGGTCGTGGCCTTTCTCAACCATCGGGATGGCGGGCAGATTCATGTCGGGATCGATGATGCGGGCACGGTGGTCGGCTTGACCGATCCGGATGGGGATCAGCTCAATTCTGAAAATAAGGAGTTGATGCGCATCTTCCGTGACTTGGAAATGGTCGAGTATCTCGGCTCAGGCATGCCCCGGATCTTGCGTGTTTACCCGAAAGAGTGTTTCCGGTTTACGGAGAATTTTACGCGTATGGTCTTCGTATCGGCCGAACCAAGTGTCGGAGAGGCGCCACCAGAAACGTCGGAGACAGCGTCGGAGAGGGGTAAGGTAGAAAATGAGGTAGAGAGTAAGGTAGAAACGCCACCAGAAACGTCGAAGACTACCCCAAAGACGACCCCAAAGACTACCCCAAAGACTACCCCAAAGACGACTTCGGAGCGATTGCTGAAAATCCTGAAGCAACAGCCAGGGATAGGTCGGACCGAGCTGGCCGCTCAGTTGGGAATGACTACGGACGGCGTGAAATACCATCTGAACCGGCTCAGAGACGAGGAGCGTATCCAACATAAGGGCTCCACTCGCGGCGGTCACTGGGAGGTTTTAAAATGAAGAAGCCTACGAACAAATACAAAATCGACGAGCGCAACCACGTCGAACTCCCCCTACTCGATCAGCTGCGTGGGCTGGACTGGGAGGTGCTGGACTTGGGCCTGGAGCAAAAGCCGCAGGATAGCCATCGGGAAAATTTCGCAGAGGCGGTCATGCTCCCTGTCCTACGGGAGCAATTGATGGTGATCAATCCTTGGCTGGAATTGGATCAGGTGGAGTCGGTGGTCAAGTCACTCACCGCCAGCTTCCCGGGGACGAATCTGCTCAAGAATAATCAGTTTGTGCTCCAGCTCTTGCATGAGGGCGTCAGTGTGTCGGAGAACCGAGTCACGGGGGAACAGAGCCCTTCGGTTCGCTACATCGACTACAAGGATGTTTCGAAGAATCGATACATCGCAGTCTGCCAGTTTAAGCAGCGCATCCGTGGCACGGAGCATCACATCATCCCGGATGTGGTCTTGTTTCTAAATGGCCTGCCGGTGGCGGTGATCGAATGCAAGTCGCCCAAGGTGAAGGATGCCATCCCTGAAGCGATTGATCAGATGCTGCGCTACAGTGAGCAACGCGGCGCGAGGGGCGAAGGCAATGCCTCGCTCTTTTACTACAATCAGATCGTGGTGGCGACCTGTCGGCAGGAAGCAAAGTTTGGCACGATCAGCACCCACACGGAAAAGTATTTTTATCGCTGGGCAGACCCCTACCCTCGTAAACTGGAAGAGCTGGAGCATGGCACCAGCAGCCCCAACGATCAGCAACGTCTCGTCGCCGGGATGTTTGACCACAAGAACCTGT
>CEUD01125176.1_pt1 | contig 15499 bp, 13 predicted proteins | sample 356481 | NCBI WGS metagenome assembly CEUD01 (sample SAMEA2623314, study PRJEB7988) | marine metagenome | isolation source: saline water (ENVO:00002010), including | reverse complement strand
TGCCTACTACACCTTTAGCGGTGCCGCAGCCGTGATCATTGGCCTGATCGTGGTCAATATTATCCAGCCAGGTGACGTGAATCCAGAGACAGCCACCGCGATGCTTGGCTCGGGCGCTGAAACCTCTGTCAGCCAGGGCTTGATGAGCAAAGTTGAAGGCCGCAGTTCCAGCGACCTCTTCGACATTTTCCTGCGCATGTTTCCGGCCAACATCGTCGACGCAGCCACCAGCAACGGCCAACTATTGGGTGTGATCACCTTCTCCATTCTCTTTGGTGCCTTCATCGGAAAACTAAAGCCTGCGCAGCGCGAGACGCAGCAAAAATTCTGGGAGAGCGCCCAGGAGGTCATGCTACTATTGACCGATTTCATTATACGTTTCGCACCCATCGGGGTATTTGGCCTGGTGGTGCCTGTCATATTCGAGACCGACCTCGGCGATCTATTTGGCACCCTTGCCTGGTTTTTCATCACCGTGCTACTGGCGCTTACGCTGCACTTTTTGATCAGCATGGGCTTGGTACTCAAATTCGTGGCCAAGGTAAACCCGATCACTCACTATAAAGAGATGGCGCCCGTGCTGCTGACCGCATTTTCGACCGCCAGCTCCTCGGCCACCTTGCCGCTGACGATTGATACAGTCGAAGAACGCGCGGGCGTGTCGAAAAAGACCTGCTCCTTCACCCTGCCACTCGGAGCAACAGTGAATATGGATGGCACCGCACTGTATGAGTGCGTCGTCGTGCTCTTCATCGCCCAGCTCTACGCTTCCACTGGCCAAGTCGCCCTAGGATTGGGCGACCAACTCTTAGTTGTGTTTTTGGCGCTCACCACCAGTATCGGTGTCGCGGGCATCCCCGCCGCGAGCCTCGTGGCGATCGCTGTCATTTTGCCCGCAGTGGGCCTGCCTGTCGAAGCCATCGGCGTGGTCTGGCTGACTGACCGCATACTCGACATGTGCCGCACGGGCGTAAATGTGTTTTCCGACACCGTCGGCGCAGTCGCCATTGCAGCCACTGAAGGCGAAAAGCCCTACCAGAACCTCGAAAATTGAAGCTTCCAACATGGAAGATCGAATTTTAACCCAAGCACCCTAATCATGAGCCAAACAAATGACCGCCTCGCCGAACTCGGCATCGAACTTCCTACCGCCCCCGCCCCCGCGGGCAGCTACGTGCCCGCCATGCAAGTCGGCAATCTGCTCTACCTTTCCGGCGCAATCTGCCTAGTCAATGGCGAGATGACACACAGCGGCAAGATTGGAGAGAGCCGCGACATCGCCTACGGCCAAGCAGCCGCTCGCGTGTGCGCGCTCAATTTACTGGCCGTCGCCAAGGCTCATCTCGGCGAGCTCGATCAAATCAGCCGCATCGTGCAGCTGAATGGTTTCGTCAACGCAGTGCCTGGCTTCGCCGATAGCCCCGCAGTGATCAACGGCGCATCCGACCTACTGGTCGAAATTCTGGCCGAACGCGGCAGCCATACCCGCGCCGCCGTCGCAGTCACCGGCTTGCCCAAAGACAGCACTGTCGAAATTCAGGCGATCTTCGAAATTGCTTAAAAGAACTATGCCGAGAACGGGAAGGTCGTCGGGCCGTCGTAGCCCTCTTGCGCATCTTCAACAATCACATTAGAGCGAATGCCGCCGCGTCCGCGCCAAATCGTTTCTAAGCGTGCCCAACGTGGTTTGCAGACATCAAACAAATCTTCGAATATCTGGTTGGTGGCCGCTTCGAAAAAGATGCCCTTATTGCGGAAACTGTGCAGGTAGAGCTTCATCGCCTTGAGTTCGATGCAGACCTCGTCGGGCGCGTAGCTAAACACCACCGTGGCGTAGTCGGGATGCCCGGTCATCGGGCAAGTCGAGGTAAACTCCTCCTGAATGTGCTGGATGGTGTAGTTGCGCTCTGGGTTTGGATTGGGAAATGTTTCGATGTCCATGCCACGCACAGTGCCCAGCAATCTTTAAAACTCAATCTCAGATAAGCGCATCGCGAGCACATCGGTGATTTTCGCACGCAGGTCATCTGCATTGACCGGCTTAGAGACAAAGGCGTCCGCACCATGCTCTCGACACACCGCCTGCGTCGACTTGAGCAAATCCGCCGTCAATACAATCACAGGCACTCGCTCCAGTCCGCAACTGGCCTCATTATAACGAATCGACTTTAAGACATCGATCCCATCGATGCCCGGCATATGCAAATCCAGCAGAATTACATCGTACTGACCGGGCTGGTATTGATCGAGTGCTTCCTGCCCGTCTCGTGCCGTCGTTAAATCGTAGCCCATGCCCTCCAAAATACGTGTTTGATAATGCAGGTTTGCTGCATTATCTTCTACCATTAATATCGAGACAGGCTGGCGACGTAAATTGCCTGGCGAGTCTGTAAGTTGAGACTCACCCTCCACGCGAGAATCCAGCTCCTGCTTTGTCTCGGATGCCCGAGGATCTGCCACAAGTTCCTGAGCTTCAACAGGAGCATTTGCTACCAACGGCTCAGCCCGCAAGAGACATAAATAAAAGCTAAATTTTGCGCCCTCACCTGCGCAGCTCTTAACCGAGATCTGCCCGTCCATCAATTCGACATAGCCTCGACACAGGGCCAAGCCCATGCCTGCGCCACCCTGCGCACGAGTAAAAGTGGCATTTCCAAGCCGAAAAGGATCAAACACGTGTTGCAACAACTGGGCATCAATTCCCACGCCCTCGTCTTCAACATCGACATGCCAGATGATATGCTCTGCATCCAAGGAGCTCACCACACTATGCAGCTTCACTAAATTCACACCTGAAAATTTAGCTGCATTCTCCAATAAATGTAAGACTACGCTCTTTACCTTATTAAAATCCCCAATCACCGCCGCATCAGCAGGCAATTCAACAGACGGCTCTTGCTCAAGTTCGACCTTAAAAGCGGGCCGCTTGCCTCTCAGTTCCAGCACCACCTCATCCAGCAGCTCCTCCAAAGTAAAGCGATCCTGCTTCAACTTCTTTTTCTCAGGGTTTAACTCCGCATACTCGATGATACGATTGATCGTCTCGATCAAACTCTGGCCCGCATCGTTGATCGCGCGCACCATCTCTAACTGCTCCTCATCTTCAACTTCCTCTAGCAGCAGATCCGAAAAGCCCAAAATCGGGTTCAATGGTGTGCGCAGCTCATGGCTGACGGTGGCTAAGAAGTTAGACTTGGCAGCATTCGCCGCATTGGCCTCGTCCCTGGCCTCAATCAATGCATTCCGAATTTGTCGCGCCTCCGAGATATCTTGAATCACGCCATACAAACAGTTCTTGCAGTTGGCTAATGAGCGGCCGCTCTTACCAATTACTCGCACAAACTTATGCACGCCAATCTTCGTAATCAACTCACACTCAAAATCATAACTGCCGCCCTCCTCTTGTAAACGAATGAGCGCTTGACGCATTTTCTCCCGATCCGCCTCCACATAATAGGACAAACATTCCTCAAAAGCGGGCGGCTCCTGTCCTCGCTCCAAGCCATGCACATCATACACCCCTTCAGACCAATAGACCACCTCTGCATCGATGTTATAGACCCAAGCACCCATCGATACGATCTGAGCGCCCTCGATCAAACACTCATGCTGTAAATCTTTATATACCTGGTCAAAGTCTTCTTGCATACTAACAGCACACGGACCAAGACAAATTATTTTGCTCAGTAAGTTACTATTGCATACGATAATAAGGGCAACCAGCGGCATTAATAAAGCATACACTCGGCAGATTCCGTTAATTACTGGTAAATATCATAACACAAAGTATTGATACAGCCATAGCGTATGATTCGCTGCATATAGAACACCTCCAGCCGATCACATATTTTGACACATTCAAAAACCAGCTCCTCTCCCAACGGTCTTCTCACACTCGTCGCCGCTCCCATCGGCAACCTGAGCGACATGACTATGCGCGCAATCGAAACCCTCAAAAGTGTCGATGCCATTGCCTGTGAAGATACCCGTGTCACGGGCAAACTACTCAGTAAGCTGGAGATCCAAAAAAACGGCCCACTGATTTCCTATCGCGAAGAAAACGAGAAGCACATGGCGGGCGAACTCGCCGACCGGATTGAAGCTGGCGAACAGATCGCGCTCATCTCCGACGCGGGCATGCCCGCGATCAGCGACCCTGGCTTTCGACTCGTGCGTGAGTGCCGCAAACGTGGTTTAGCAGTCACCGCCGCACCGGGCCTCACTGCTGCCACCACCGCACTAGCACTCTCGGGGCTGCCCAGCGATGGCTTCCTCTACGTCGGCTTCCTCCCCCCGAAAAGTGCCGCCCGCAAACGCTTTTTCGACAGTAAACGTGACTTCGAATACACCATCATCGTATATGAGTCCTGCCACCGAATCGCGAAATTTCTCAATGAACTGGTCGACACCCTCGGGGAGCAACGCTGCATCAGCGTCGGGCGCGAACTGACCAAGCTGCACGAAACCGTGCACACCGGCCCCGCGGCCGAAGTACGCGACCGCGTAGCTAAAGGCAGTCAAAAAGGCGAATTCGTCATCTGCATCGCCAAGGAAGGCTTCGAACTATAAGCGCTCAGCCTAACTCAGCTGTGGCAACTTAGTCTTAGAATCAATCGATATGCTGCCCTCGCCCTGTAATAAGCGTTGCAAGGCTTTGCCACAGAACTCACCACGCCAGCCGCGAAGCATGCGGTGGCGACTCGCATCCAAATTATCAATTTCCAAAACAAAGGCGGTCACTTCAGCGCGATTGCCGATCAAAGCGGGATCTATTTGATCGGCTAAGCACATGCCTTTGATCGATGCCAAGGAGAGATCCACGCGCGCCTCATAGCCATCGTCAGGAGACGGGCCGATATGCTTGTTATTAGGCAAATCTGGCAGCTCACCACTGCGTCCGCGCTCGATCGCTTCCCAGATATATTGACGGTTCCGCTCTGCGGAGCGCTCGCTCAAGCCTTTCATCTGGCGGATCTCTTCAGCACTATTGGGCGGACGCTTGACCAGCGAAACCAGTGCATCATCCGAGAGCACGAAGCCACGCGGTAGATTGCGACGACGGGCTTTCAGCTCGCGCCAAGCTCCCAGTGCGCGCAGCACATTGCGCTGCTGCTGCGTGAGCGAACCGCTACCGCGCACGCGCGGCATTTCATAATCGGGGTCGCGCTCGCTGTAATTAGACTCGTCTTCGTAGATCTTCATCTCATCCAAGATCCATTCCTTGCGCCCCAGCGTCTCCGCCTTCCCCATGATGTTAAGCATCAGATCCACCGAATAGCGCACATCGTCTTCCGCATATTTGATCTGCGCATCCGTCAACGGGCGCGCCACCCAGTCCGAGCGTGTCTCGGTCTTGGCCAAGCGCACCTTCAACAAAGTTTTTAATAACTCACTTAGAGAGATGGTCGACGATAAGCCAACAAAGCCTGAGCTGCGTTGGGTATCAAATACGTTCTTCGGCAAACCACCGCAGGTGCGGTGCAGAATGTTGAGATCTTGTTGCGCGTCGTGTAGAATCTTTACCGTGTCGGGATCCGACATCAGCTCTGCCAAGGGCGACCAATCCTCAATCGCGGGGGCATCAATGAGCTCACAATGACCATCAGGAAAACCAATCTGGATCAATCCTAAGGTCGGGTAATAGGTGCGGTCCCAAATAAATTCGGTATCGACGCCAACTGCACCGGCTTCACGCGCACGGCGCACGACATCGGCAAGAGCTTCAGTTGTGGTAATCATAAACGAAACAGAGTCGCTGATTATCCCTGCGATGGAAAGGAGATTTTTCCATCGCCCGAGCAGCTCAATCTTCAACAGCTCACCCGCAAGCCCACGGGTAGGGATTCACCAAAGAGTTGCTGAATGTCCTTGGCGTCGATCGGCGTGAACTGTCGCAATGGCTCGACTTGCTGCTCACTGGCGCCAGAGCTGCGGACCTTGGCAAGGATGCGCCCGCGTAAATCCTCCGGTACGTCGTGATCACGATTGTTCACGATGCGGGCCGCCTGCACGAAGACCTGCCGCAGATTGCGCAAGTTGTCGCGGCTCCAGTCTAAGGCTTCCAACTGGTCGAAAGCCGCTTGCACCTCATTAGCCGGCAAGATCGCCTGCTCACCCCCATAGAGCGGCACACGATTCAACACCCGCCCCAACGCCCAGATCGCATGGTCGCAGAAGCTCGTCTCGCGGCGTACAATACTGGCCGTGAAATGATGCGCGAGCTGCGTGCGCTGCTCCGCCGTGAGGTGTTCGAAGGCGCCTAACATGCGCGCGGGCTCGTACGATTGCTTGCTGTCTTGCAGCGTTTTATCAATCCATGCCTCATAGAGCGCGCCTTGTTGCGCCGCATCAAGACCGCCCGCCACCCGGCGCCACAACAGGAAGTATTGCTCGCGGTTGGCCTTATTGTTGGCGTGCGCTAAATCGAGCTCATACACGGCCCATAAGCTGCGAATAAAATAGGGATCAAGCGCGTGCCCGTAGCCCGGACGCAGGAAAAATCCGGCGGCGTTGAGCCATGCGAGCTCGTGCTCGGGCGACAGATCACGCCGGGTCAAGTAGCTGGCATGGGTTTGCCACAGCTCCCGAATGAAGGGCACGTTCCACTCACGCCGATTTAAATGACTGATACGCTCGAGGGCCTTGAGTAACTTGGACGCCGGCTCCGCCGGATCGGGACCAAAGGTATCGGCGATCCAAGCTTTGGAAGCTTCCAAGTCCTCAGAACTCACGCCCGTATCCAGAGCTGGCGCGGCCGTTTCATCCGCTGCACCTGGACCGCCCCCTTGCCGCAAATTGAACTCGAGCCGCCAGACACGGTTCTCTTCCAAGATCCGTCGCACGCTGACACAGTTGACGCGCAAGAGACCGAGACTGTTAAGCCGCGCCTCTAATTCGATCGCCACGTCGCCTCCCTCGGGGAGCTCCGCCCCGATTGGCAATTGTGCCATGGTCTGCATCACGGGGAGTTTGTGGAAATCGTGCTCGTTTTTGACGACCAAGTCGCCGCCTTGGTCGCCTTCGCGACAGGTGGAGGTATACGCCTGAAACTGCACAGGCATATTGACTTTAAGTGCGAGATTCAAGCCAGTGACGCGCGTCGGTTTTTCCATTGGGCTGCCCTGCGCCAGCACACAGACGAGTCGCGTCTCGCTTGAGGATCGGCGCTTTTTTTTGCCCCGCTTGGGACTATAACTGACTTCAATATAGAAGCTATGCCCCGAGCCACCTTCAATCGTGGTCACATGCTCCCGCGACAAACTCGCGCGATACCATGCCGCCCCGCGGGCAACTGCCAACTCCAATGAGGCATTGGCCAAAATCGCAGGCCGTTGCCCTGCTTGCCAATCGGCCATCTGATCGGCTAAGCGCTCACGCAGCTGACTCGCAGCCAGTGTGCCGCCATTGAACAAAAGGGCGTCGACTTTGCGTCCGCGAATGAAATCGGCCAAATGATGGGTGATCGCCGAGTCCTGTGCATACGGCAGCCCGATTTCCCGCAAGCCTGCCACGGTGTTGGCGGGCTGGGCATCGGCGGCGCAAGCAGGGAAGAAACCTTCCAGAACTGTCTGCGTCATTTCGCTGCGGGTTAAAGTCACGGTCTGCACGGAGTCAAATAGACTGCCTCCACTGCCAGCCAGTGCGATCGTGAAGGGCTCCGAATCGGGGCCATCGGTTGAGAGGACACGCTCTTTTAAACCTCGGCATTGAGCCACTAGCTGGCTCCAGCCGCTGCCCGAAAGCGCGCTGCTGCCACTCAGCTTGGCCTCGGCCATATGCGCGAGCGCTAAGTCGATATTGTCCCCACCCAGCAAAATATGATTACTGACCGCAATACGCCGCACTTGCGGGAGCGACGCGCCCTCAACACGCGATAATTCGAACAAGCTAAAGTCTGAAGTACCGCCGCCGATATCACAGACACAGACGACCTGCGGACGCTCGCCCAGATCGCCAAAGACTTGGCTCCAGTCGCTGGCATCGCCATGCGTTTCCAGCCAAGCATAGAAGGCCGCCTGTGGCTCTTCGAGTAAGCGTGTATGCTTGGGGTAATGTGCTTGCTCAGCCGCATCGAGGGTCAGGCGCTGTGCCACTGTATCAAAGGAGGCGGGCACTGTGATCACGATCTCCTGACGCTCAAAGAGCGACTGCTTATCCTCACTGCCGATCGTTTGATCCCAGGCAAAACGTAAATAGTCGAGATAGGCAGCCGAAGCCTCCACCGGCGAGCATTTATCTGCGTCCTCAATCTGCTCGCTCTTCCAAGGCAGCAACTTGAGCTCGCGATCAATGCCCCCGTGGCACAACCACGACTTGGCCGAACTAATACTACGCGCGGCATCCGCCCCCGACAACTCACGCGCCAAGAGCCCCACCACGCGCCCGGAATTCCACTCTCCCACCGCATCACCACCTAAGGCGGACTGCTCGCTCTCACTTAAATAGTAGGCAAACGATGGCAGTGAATTCGCCTCACACACGCTGTCTAAGGAGGCATATTGCGGAATACTAAAGACTTGGGTGCCCGCGCTAGGATCTTTGGAGTCGATATAAGACAGAGCACAATTGCTAGTACCGAGGTCGATGCCGATGAAATAACGAGCTGCCATAAGAGTGTGTGTCCTAATTAATCGGTGCGCACTGCAAACTCTAACTTCCAACGATGGTCGGAGCGGGTGTGCTGCATCCACAAATCCAGCGTACCCATCTCAGTCACGCGCGCGTGCAACTTTACCGGCACCACTTCGCCCGCGGCTTGCCCTTCCAAGGGAGTAAGCTCCGTCTTAAGCTCCAATGTTTCTTCCAGTTCTTTCTCGGCATCTGGTAAAATAGTGCCCACCACATCCCCCGAGCGGATCGCAGAACTAAAGAAGCGGAAGGTGACAGACTCTCCGGTCACCAGGCCAAACTCTTTGGAATCCAAGATCTCTTCGCTGCCCTCTTCCATGCCCTGTGGCACCACACACAATGCTTTCAAAGGCGGCTTAAAGCCTGGAATCGCTAAGCCAGCGGTTTCTAAGCCGATGTAATAGCTTCGGGAAGCGCCCGCTTTCACGCGTACGCCACTGCCGCTGAGTTGATTCAGACCGTAATACGCCGCCCCATGCGCAACCGCTTTGTCGTAACGCGCGCCCGCGAGTTCACGCACGGGAGCTTCGGCTCCAGTCCATTGATTCAGCAAAGCCAAAACTCGCTCACGAGCCGGTGAAGCATTGAAAAATCCACCATTAAACAACACTGCGGTCGGCTTCAGAAAACTGCCTCCTACTGCTTGAGGGCTCACCTTCCCAGTCAGACTCGGGTTGGCCTTTACGTTCTGTAAACTACGTGTGAGGAAACGTGCGAGATGCTTGCTCAACACTGGATCGCTCTCATAGGCTAAGCCAAATTCCTGCAAGCCCACCGAAGCACGCGCAGCTGGCATCTCCGTAGGCTCAACCATAGGCAGAAAGCCGTCCAGCGCGACCTGGTTCAGGGTGTCGCGACTCAAACGAGTCCCCACACTGCCCGCAAATAAAGAGGAACCTCGCGAGGGCACCGATAGTGCAACCTCAGTCAAATCGAGGTTCTCAAAAAGCGTTTCCTTTGCCTGACGACTGGCGTGCACCAGTGCTAAAAATTGCCAATCATCGATGTTGCTGCCTTCGCCTTCCATTTGATAGCGCAGCACATGCGCCAGAGCTAGATCCAGATTGTCGCCCCCGAGTAGCAAGTGCTCCCCGACACTGATGCGCTCCAGCTCGAGATTGCCCTCGACCTCTGAGACACAGATCAAACTAAAGTCTGAAGTGCCGCCCCCCACATCACAGACCAAAATAATATCTCCGGTGCGAACTTGCTGGCGCCACTCCGAACCTGCTTGCGATAGCCAAGCATAAAACGCGGCCTGCGGCTCTTCCATCAAAGTAACCGCCCCGAGGCCCGCAGCCTCGGCCGCTTCATGAGTGAGCGAACGCGCCACTTCATCGAATGAAGCAGGCACCGTGAGCACCACATTGGTGGACTCCAGCGACCAATCGCTCTGCGACTCCTCTGCCGCCGCTCGAAAACCGTAGACCAAAGATTCTAAATAAAGCCGCGAGGCCTCAATCGGCGAGAGCTTCGCCTCCACACTGCTCGACTGCCAAGGCAAAATCGGCGCGCGGTGGTCCACCTGCGTATTGCATAACCATGACTTCGCAGAACTCACCAAACGATCGGGCACTTGGGCCCCATGCTGACGCGCAAAGGCTCCGACGACCCGGTTCTTAGAGGATTCCTGCCCAGGCAAATTAAAGGCGCCCGCAGGAAATTCATCCGCTGCCGCAATGTAGATATTCGAGGCCAAACCAGGCCGCGCTTCCAGTGTATTCGGAGCCACGACCTGGAGAATAGAGAGATCTTCCAGACTTTGATCGTCCAGTCGCGCCACCGTCATGGCCGAGTTACTCGTGCCTAGATCAATTCCCAGACTGTATTGCTTAGACATAATAAATTTTTATTTAAATTTCGCCAGTCGCTGAGCCTTCTCCCAGCGACATCTTCAAAGAGTCAGGCCTGCTTAGCGGACTTCGACTTCAGCAGCCACCAACAGGTGCGTGCCTTGCGCCTCCGCACGTGCACCCAATACTTTCGGTAGTGAGACCGCGCGAGTCTTCCAGCCTTTATGCTTCAATACACCAGAATAAGGCGGCTCGCCATCCACTTTACCACTGAGACGATACTCATTACGGTCAAAGGCCGCTTCTAATGTGATCGGCTGGTTCTCAGCCACCGACGCCACAGGCTCGATCGTGAAGTTATGCTGCATCACTTGTTGACAACCCTGATGCACAAAACGCGCCGCAGCGGCGATCTGCGCGTCTGGATAACTCTTAATGTCATCCATCACGAAATCCAAAAAACGCCCTTTTTCTTGCAACAAGGTAAGTAACTGTGCCACTTGCACCTCAGAGTTTTGCTGCGGGATCTTTTGCAGGTCCGGTTGCTTCGTTTCCGGTGCGACGGGTGCAACTGGTTCGGACGCGGGCGTCGCAGTAGGCTCACTGACAGCCGCCGCGGTATTAAGCGTCAAAGCCAGCACACAGCCGACCGCGGCCACAGCAATCACAGCATAGGCTAAAAGCTGCGCCTGATCCGCAAAAGCAGGCAACAACACGAGCACGCCAAGCACTAGAAGAACGAAATAACTAACAATTAAAAGTGTCTTTTTCATAAGCTAAAAAATGAAGCCTGCTACATTCGCAAGGATTCACTTGGACGCAAGCGAACAAACGCCTGATCCCTCACACAGTCACATCCAAAACCGCCGCCGCAGCCTCAATCCCCGACAAGGCGGCCCCCTCGACGCGGGCACCTCCAAAAGCGTCGCCCGCGAGTGTCAATTGCAGACCAGCATTTTGAAAATAAGGCTCGGACCATGGATTGATCGGCAAAGTGAAGCCCCAACGATGACAGCTAAACTCCAACACTTTAGCCCCTAGATAAGGCGCCGCCGCTTCCAGCATTTGCGCACCACGCACCCCATCGGGCGAATCCCAGTGCGCTTCCGCAAAATCCGCATCCGCATGTATTGTGATCGCGGATACATCAGGTGATATGCCCTTTTTCTGATTGTCAGCAATCCATGTCAGAGGCGCCTCCGAAAGCTTCAATGCACCTGGTGCAGCGAGGCCACTAGGGCCATCTAGAATCGCCAAGGTGGCCAAGCCACGTTCATATCGAACGGCTCGCAAAGCTTCTGTCTGATCCCCCGCATAATCCAGCCCACTGGTATGCAACAATCCCAGCGCCTGTGGCAAAGGCACGGTGATCACTAGATGTTTCGTCCCGTAGCGATTTCCGTGCTGGCTCAGTACAATCCAGCCGTCCAGCCCACGCACCAACTCCACCACGGGCTCGGAAGTGCGCACATCTAAACTTTGTGCCAAATATTTAGGGGCATCGGTCATGCCATTGATACCACAATAACGCGCGTGGCCCGCTGGATCCCTATAGCCGGGCGTGTGGCGATACCACTTCTTGATCACCCCCGCAGCAAGCCATTCATCCGCGTAAGCTTTCAGGCGCCCATCACGCACAGTAAAAAACTGTGCGCCATGATCGAGCCGCCCTCCGGCCATGCGTCGCGTGGCCATACGCCCACCCAAACCGCGGCCCTTGTCCAGCACACGCACAGTTTTGCCGGCACGCTGTAATTCGCTGGCGCAGAGAAGACCGGAAATGCCGGCTCCGATAATGAGAACGTCGGTAGTTTGCATGGAAAAGGAGAAATATAATTTAGGACTGTGCTGCATCGAACGCAGCGCGGAGTGCGTGCTCTAGCTTGGGCTGTTGCCACTCAAAGCCGAGTTCGGTCAGCCGTTGAGGCCGCACTCTCAAATTACTAAGCACAGTCTCCTCGCCCATTTGACCGAAAAGCATTTTTACGACAACAGCAGGAACCGGTAAAATCGTTGGACGCCCCAAAACCTTACCAAGCTTTTTAGTGAATTCCGAATTGGTGACCGACTCTGGCGCCACCGCATTGATCACACCGCGGACCGATCTATTTTCCACCGCAAAAACATAAACATCCACCAGATCAGGCAAACTGATCCAGCTCATCCTTTGCTGTCCATCGCCAATGCGACCACCGACCCCGCACTTAAATGCAGGCAGCATTTTGGCTAAAGCCCCCCCCTGCCTGCTGAGCACAATGCCCGTACGCAAAAATGCAGTCCGCACGCCCGCATCCGTGAGCGCACTCGCAGCAGCCTCCCATTCGCGCACCACCTCCGCTAAAAAGCCATCCCCCATCGGACTCGACTCATCCACCCAGTCTTCCAAATCGGCTCCGTAGTAACTAATGCCCGATGCGGAAATGAACGCGGGCCGCTGCGCCTGCTCTAGAATCGCGTCCACTAGCAAATGAGCGCTGGCACCCCGACTTCGCAGTATCCGTTCTTTCGCAGCAGAACTCCAGCGCTGCACGACACTTTCGCCCGCAAGATGCACAACCACATCCACCCCCACAAGCGCCGCAGTATCCAACTGCCCCGCAGCCACATCCCATTGCACATCGCCGCGCTCACTGCGCGAGAGCCTGCGCACGCGATGTCCACGACTTTGCAGTTTTTCACATAAAGCCTGCCCCACCAATCCACTCGCGCCAGAGACTAAAATGGAAAGTGCAGGAGCTATCGTAGGAGGACTGGTAGATTCTGAGGCCATCACAGCTCAGAATACACAAACCCACTAATTTTGCGATCGAAGCGGCGACATAAAAACAAAGATCAAAGCCATCACAGCCAATCCGCCCGACACAAAAACAAACCAATCCCCATGCCGGGTGTAGTAACTTTGTTGACGACTCCACTCATCAAATTGAAAGACGCTATACCCGCCCCCGCCACGGAAGAAAATACTGCCCGCTTCATCGACCAACACTTCCCGCACCGTACCGTAACTATCGATCCAGCCACTCCAGCCACCGTTGCCAGCGCGCATTACAGGACGACGATTTTCAACCGCACGCAGCACGGAATGCGCCGCATGCTGCACCGCGCCGCCCTCTTCACCATACCACGCGTTGTTCGTCGCCACAAAAAAGAGATCCGCTCCAGCCCGTGCACTCGCGCGCGCCAAATGCGGAAAGGCATCCTCATAACAGACCAAAGAGCCGACCTCATAATTGCTGCCATTCACAGTCAAATCAATCAAGCCAGCCGAATCGCCCGCGACAAAAGATCCCCCAACCGGCACCACCTTCTCAATAAACCCAAAGGGCGCAGGCACATATTCACCAAATGGAACCAACTCCCGCTTAGTATAAAACTGCGAGGACAAACCAGTGGCCGGCTCCACCCAAAAGGCCCCATTACGCCATTCATCCAATGCACGGTCCTGCGAAAGATTCCCCATCAAAATCGGCTTCCCCAGCTCATTGGCCAGGCGCTCCACACGCACCTGCATTTCAAGGTTCCCCATCACTGGCCAAGGCGTCGCCGCCTCCGGCCAAAGCACTACGTCACTCTCCAAACTCGCAACGAAACGCGTCTGCCGCTCCAAGATGTCAAGATTCTCAAGCTCACGATCCGTGTCCCACTTCAACTCCGGCAGAATATAAGGCTGTACCACCGCGGCCGTCAGTATCGGCTTAGCCGAATCCGGCTGAGGTAGTGACGAGAAAAACACAAAAATGCACAAGCCCAGTCCACTCATGCCCAGATACAGATCCGGACTGAACCAGCCCGTCCACATCTTACGCTCACGACGCACCAACCGGTGCCGCAAAGTTTGCGTGACACATAGGTTAAAAAATACCAACAGAAAAGAAACCCCATACGCCCCCGACCAGGCCGCAATTTGCAACACCACAGGACGCTCCCATTGACTCAAAGACAGCGGAGCCCAAGGAAACCCCCAGAGCAACCAAGTACGCGCCCACTCCAGCACAACCCACGCGCCCGCAAGCCCCGCAAAGCCCAACACCCGCCTGACAATATTCGCCCCCAACAAACGCGGCAACAAAGCACGAGCCATCGCAAGCCATAGAGCAAAAAGCACCGCCAGCACCCCACTCAAAGCAATCGTGCCAAACCAAGTCACATGGCGCAACCAGACCAAAATCGAAAACCAGCTCACCCAGCCCGTAACAATCGCCACCAGCCAGAAAATACGTCGAGACGGCTTCGTATATAACCACAGCAACAGCGGCACAAAGGCAATGTAAGCCGCCTCTGCAAACTCGAAGGGAGGAATCGAAATCACCCACATCAGCGCGGACAGCACCGCAGCCAACAAGCCCCAATAAGTCGAATAGCTCGAATGAGGAGAGGGCCCCTCTTCAGCAGCCGCTAATTCAGGATTTAAAGCGCCGAGAGTCTGCGTCACCCGCGCCTCCGACATTAATGTTTGTTTGCTGAAAATATTCACCTGTCTCAAATTTACTGCGCCAGTCAGAGATTAACTCGCGATTAAAAAGCAGCACGTTCATAGCAATGAACCAGATACACAAGAAAGATGTAATAACAGCGAGCAAGCGCATCCGAAGTCCCAAGCCAACAAACAATCAAGCCCATCAGCCAAACACCTTACGCCGCAGCCCCTGTATCACCGCCAAATCGCCCCAGGCCGAGCCGCGCATCACATTCACCTTCGGTGGGTGCTTTCGCCCGCGCTCCACTTGCCACGCTCCCGTAAAACCACGAACAAACTCAGCTGAGCCCAAAATCGCACCATCAGTAAAATAGCGCACCCGGCAGCGCAGCATCACCGCCTTCGATAACTCACCCTCCTGCTCATCCAGCACCTTTAAAGCGCGCTCACGCGTCATATCCGACAAACCAACCTGCGCCGCATGCTTACCGAATATCAGCAAACGATGCGCCTGCAAGGCCGACTGCGGATCCCGAGCACCGTGGTCGCTCCAAATATGGACCATGCCCCGCTCCGCCTCTGCCACACCTGCCACGGCCTCCGCGTAGCCGCAAAAACGATAATCCTTCGGATCCTCGACTAGGCCCGCACGCACCGGATT
>CEUD01125598.1_pt1 | contig 15504 bp, 10 predicted proteins | sample 356481 | NCBI WGS metagenome assembly CEUD01 (sample SAMEA2623314, study PRJEB7988) | marine metagenome | isolation source: saline water (ENVO:00002010), including | reverse complement strand
TAAACTACAAAGGGGAATCATCCGATGTAGGCGACGAGTTCCAATCGGTCATTGCCGGAAAATTCTGCCCGGCGGCGTCGGGACCTCCGGGAATCAGAACGACACGGATATGTGTCTCCTTCGCTGAAGGTTTCAACGACAAGGTAAAACCGATCATCTTGGCTCCGGGATTCGGGGTATCATAGTCATTTGGCGGTTGAGCGATCTCAAAGATCTCCAACTGAACATCCACAGGAGCGACCACTTCCAACGATAAGACTTCACCGTCCTGCCGGAGCGTGGCACGACGAGCACTTTCAATCGTCACCTTCGCATACGTCACCATGGCCCATCGAACCTCAGCCTGTTTTTGTAAGGTTTCTATTTGGTCCTCGATTTGCACGGCACCATTTGGATGCAATGCAACCCCACGGTGTGCACTTTTCAATTGTCCTCCATAGAGCTCAGACGAATCGATAATGCTATAGGACAACATTCCATTGCTCTCGGAATCAACAATTGCCGCGGCCCCTTCAATTACCTGAGGCTGCTCGTCGAGCACAAGCACACTATGACTCATGTTTCCAAAGCGAAACACCTTCCAGCGGTCGACTTTGCCCCAAATATTGAGCCCGGCTGCTTCTAATTCGTGATAAGGCTGAGTGCCCAAATCGACCGCCCACCGCACGCCATCCGACTCCATGACAAACTGCCCGACATCCATGTGCGCATGACCGACACTGGGCGAACCGCCTTTGATCGCCACAAAAGATGCCTTTGGGTCGGTCCAACTTGAACGATGAAAGGCAACAGGCGTCTCGCCACTACCTGTCCAATGCAAGTGCTCGGGCACTAAACTCTCGGCGACCGTTGGTTCCGCCCAGACTAAGAGCAAGGGAAGCAGGCGCTTATCCGATGCAACTGAGCGCTTACCATCGTTGAATTTCTTCAGGTTTTGGCGTTCTTGCCAGAGCAATTCCGGCTGCTTTAGTTTCTGCGCAAACCAATACGCTTCCGGTCGGATTCCAGTCTTTAAACGCAGCCACTGCCAGCATATCGGTCTGCGCGCGTGCCACATATCGCTCATCACCAGTCAATCTGTAGGCCATTCCCCAATACAAAAGCCGGTGCAAAGATTCACGCGACACTCCGAGTAAACGTCGGCCTTCAAGCTCGCGTTTCAACACTGGCTTTTCTAAAAGCCCTTCTGCCGCCTCGATCACATAATCAGCGAAAGCAGATAACTGCGGATCTGAATCAATCCGAGCATGCCACTGCTCGACATTCCGGTCAGATAAAAACAGACGCGGATGCGAGTTTTCGGTCACAGCGAATCGACTGACTAAGTCACTTTCATCTAGAGAAGAATATCCCAAAAGACAAAACAGAGAGATTGCGAATAGATGCAAACCCGACATCGACCTATTGAATCGCAGTCGCGCGTGGATCGTAATCCAAAGGCATCGCTTTCACATGACCATCCAAATACAGAAAATTCCGAGTCGTTCCATGCACAGGCTCTGTTGGAGTGCCATCCGGACTTGCATTGCCCAATGTGCGCCAGATGGAGGCATCGAGGTCAAACATCGCAACCGCATCCGCAGGATTCGCCAGCTGAGTCAATAGAAGCGCTGGCGCTCGATTGTAATCTCGACCAAATGGCCGAGCGGTCTCCCCATTAGCCAACAATACAGAGGGATTCGCGAGATAACTGGCGTGCTCCGCTTCCATCGCCTCCTCACTTGCAGGGCAAAGCATCACTTCCACATTACCCTCGCCATCTGATATCTCAAAGTAAGGAAGCACGTAGGTAACCAATGAATATTGGTCCCCCCCACTCTCGAAATTATAATCCGCCCGCACCTGACCATATAGCCCCGAATCTCGCCCCGGCAACGCTCCGTTGTGATCAGCAGAATACATGAGAATTGCTTCACCAATTCGGCGAAGATTCGACGCACATTGAGTCTGTTGCGCACTCTGGCGCACTCGTCCAACCGCAGGGATCAGGATAGCAGCCAACACCGCAATGATCGCTATCACGACTAACAACTCAATCAGGGTGAACCCATTGCAACGAATGATTCTCCGTGATTGCAATGGGTCTAAGCAGTGAGGGTCTGTATTATTTTTCATAGGGGTATTTATTGGGGGATCAATATAGAGAACTATTTAAGAATAGAAGTCTATCGGAATTCATTGCCTGAAAAAACTGACTGGATATTCCAAGAGCGGCTCACTTCATAGGATTGAGCAACTCCCCTCTCGCACGATATTCATACATATTCTCTCCAATTTCACGTGCCGTCTCAGTCAATTCCTCATAAGGCGTGTCTGCCACATCGACAAAGCCAATGGCATAGCCTTCGCCATCCCAGCGGCCAGTGAGAGGCTGGTCACGAAACTGAAACCAGTGCGCACCGACGATGTACGGATTGCCCAAGGCTCCCTGCATGAAACGAGCATAGGCAAAGGCACGTTCCTGCTGGGTGAGACCCACCGGTGCCAGCCCGGGTGAAAACATCCCGCGATCATGCACTCCGAAGTGAAACTCCCCAATCATGACCGGTATATCGGGAAAGTCCTGCTGCCACATATTGGCGGGGGTGTGCGAATAAATATTAACACTCAACACATCACAGTATTTCTGGGCAGCTTCATAGAGATCACGGCGAACAGCATCTGTCCCGATAAAGCGGCAGCCTAAATATAAACGGTGCGGGGCGACGGCTTTGATCGCGGCTCGGCTCAAGCGGAAATATTGATCGACCGCTTTGACGAAAAAGACCTGCGAGTCTTTACGATAACCCTTCGATTCCGGGACATCCGTGCGCTCCAACAAATCGTTCCAATTGGAATATTCTGTACTCCATGCATCGTTCAGCTTCTCAACCGTCACATACTGTACCTTCAGGTCCTTGACCAGTTCCAGCTTAGCCGCTTGCCGGGCCGGACTTTTCAATACTTGATCCGTAAAAATCTGACGATTCCGATTACCAAAGTTCAACTCATTATCAATGAAATAGCCAATGCACATCGGGTCCTGCAGAGATTTACGAATGAGCGGATCCCGCTCAGCGGCATCGACCAGTAGGGTCTCCATCGCCCGCACATACTCGGGGTCAAAGACATCATAAAACTTCAAGGCTTTACCGGGAATCTGCGGCAAACTATCGTCGTGATCGATCAACTCCGCAGTGTAGGGAACGTCTCCCAGACTCATCAGATCAGAATGCCCCCAATTACCAATCGTATTGATCCCCCAATGCTCCAGGCGCTTCACCAAAGTTGTGAAAAACTCAGCCTCGTAATCGTCACGCTGATACTTCTTTTGCAAGTTCCAGTGCGTGAAGGGTAAGTCCTGCTTGCCGTCAACGTCGAAGGAAAACCAGCTTTGATGATTCTTCACAGGTGTGGCATCCGTATGCGCTCGCAACACATCCAAACCATTCGAGAAAAATAGATTTCCGGATGGATCGACTAAGTACCATTTGCCTTCATATTTTTCAACACGAAATGCACCGGTCGCTTCCAACTGCGGCCCTTCGGCCCAGCCACCGTATTGATTCCAGGAAGCCGGCCGCTTGGAAGCTTTTAGCTCACGCATTTCCTTCTGATGCGCCTCCACGAGATCGCGGTCGGTATGGATCTTCTCGGCCCAATCCTGATGTTTGTATTGACCGTACACATCGATAAACGGCAGAAAGCGCTCCTCCGACACCGTATAGGAGCGATCCGGCTCGCCCACTAAGCGAACATTTGAAATCAGACAGTCAACCAGCCCGGCTTCTTTCCGCTCAAAAGGCCATTGCATTTGCAGTTCAAACCAGTTGACCGCCGACGAATCAATCGTCTTGGGCCCTGGCACCCCTTCCGGAGTCCAATAAATCTCTTCGTGTGGAATCAGGATACGTACGGTCCGACGTTCGCCGGGATTCAGCGCAATCCCTGAATTGATCTCCACCTGATTGCCCGCCTCTTTGTCGCCACTGTTCAGGTGCAAAGTCAATCGCATCTGCTTATCCTCAGACAAATTCTCGATATCCATAGCCAAGGCTTTGCCGGAAGACAGGTCCCAATGGGCCGCATCGCCAGGCGGCATAATCCGAACACCAGCAGACCATGCCGGATCATCAAACTGAAGACGAAACTCACCTTTGCTGGGATTCGTCCAGGTGACTTTAGCGGATCGTTTGGCTTCCACTTGCTCCTGAGCGATGGGTAAAGAGTCGGCGAATAGTGAGCTGGCGAGGGCAGTCAGCCCGAGTATGCTCAGGCACTGTCTGCCGCGTTGAAGGAATCGCGAACCTGAAAAGGCTCCAAAGCGAAGAGTAATATTTTTCATGATCATTAAGGTGTTGAGTGAAATCATTTATCGATAGAATGGTGATTAAAGTTATCGGTGAAAAGGTGATCCGGATCGTTACTGTCACATGGATAGAATCCCAGTTCCGACAGCGAACGCCATGTGGCAGTGGCTCAGTTTTTGGCAACGAGTTGTATCGCATCCAACTCAATGCGATAGCCGGAAGACATGCGATGCTGACCAACGAGTTTCAGTTCAATTTCAAGTAGTCCGCTGGATCCAAAATTGAGTTCACCGCAATCGACGACCTGATATCCGGGACGTGACGCATACAGGTCGACTTCCGTCTGTACCGCTCCCCCATTCAAGCTCAGTTCCGCGATGCCTCCATCCGGGGACTTCCGAACGAGTAAGGCAAGCTGATAGGCTCCAGCCGAAGGGATCTCAACCTCGTGCACAATCGAATCACCGGGGCCGTCCGCTTCAAAAACACGAATTCGCCCGTGACTGGCGTCCGCCACATCGGCAATGTACTGTGCTGCTCCAGTCACCCGCGACTCCAGCGACTCCGCTTCGTAAGTTCCGGGTGCACTGATTTTTGCCTCAGGCAGGGGTTGATTGAATGCGATATCCGTCACAAAATCGTTGACCGTGACCTGATCAAGCGAATCGACAGGGATGCCAGCATTCACACAATTATTAAATCGAACCCCGTTAATGCGATGCGTGGCATCATATCCGTTCAATCGAATCTGACCACCATTCATCCGGACATTTTGAAACAGTAATCGGTCAAAATGACCACGCTCGTCCAAATACCCGGTCGAGTTGCTGTAGCGGGTCTCATCGATATAAAATCGGATCGGCTTCGAAGGCTTCTCAATCACAATATTTTCAAAGCGCAGATTCTCCATCCAGGCCCAATCCGAGAAATCGCTATAAATTCCGGCACCGGCATGTTCCAAAATATCGACATTGCGAATCGTGATATTACGCCAAAGCTGAGCTTCCATGGATGCACCTATCCGAATCCCATTACCCGCTCCTGTATTCCAAATCACCACATTTTCTGCCAAGGCGTTTTCTGTGATCATCTCACCGTTCGCCGCAGCATCCAGAGAGTGCCAACCGAGACCATCGTCTTCCGCTCGAATAAACGTGTCACGCACCACAAAATTCTTCACCGCATCGATATCCACGCCGTCGGTGTTCACACCAATACCAAAGAGATTCATCTGCGAGACCTCGATGTTGATTGAGTTCAAAAAGAGCGTTTGCCACCAAGTATCATTGCTCCGTACACCAATCCCTTCGACTTCAATGTTCCTGGCATGATCAAAGAGTATGCCGTGCAACTTCTCATTACGCAGCGCATAGCCGGATGTGTCCAAAATCCCACGTCCATGAACCCGAACATTTTCAACATGCTTCGCCTCAATTCGACCGCGAACCAATGCACCGGGCGCGAAATATACCGTCTGATTACTTTCAGGGCGAATCACACCCGCATAAGTAACCCCCGGCGCAAAATACAGCACATTTGCATCGGTCGGATCCGGCACATCCACTTCCTCAGGGGTTGCGATAATGGCCAGAGGCTGTCGACCGGGAATCTGCACCACGAGCTTCAACGGCTCGGATAAGGTAAAACGGATCGCATTCTGCACCCGAGTTGCCTTCAAATCGTGACGGTCCGGCTTGACGCTGAAGTCCGCAAAGTCCCCTTGCACCATCACATCGACCAAAATAGGTTCATCGCGCATTGTAAACATGGCGACATCAAAATCATAAGGCTCTGACTTCACTTCGACTGAATGCCCACCCGCGACCAGATAATAATTCGAGCTCTCCGGTGCCTCCGGATACCCGGGTACCGGAGTGACTCCCTCAACTGGAATTCCGGGCTGTCCCGGCAGTGGTTCCCGCAAGGCCGCGACTGCCGCCGCCACAGCCGGGGATGGCTCGTAATCGATCACCAATCGACTCTTGCCGGATTTGAAACGAAAAATACTCCGCTCCGAATCCTCTTCATCGAGCTTGATCATCAAGGAAATGGATTCACCCTCGGCAGCTTCAATCGCCCGCGCTAAGGAAGTTCCCTCTAAACTCAACCACTGGCCGGCTGAAACTTTTGCGGGATTGGCCCGCACACTGGCCAAGACGGGGCCGAAGTCGCCTCCGGACTGCCGCCAACGTGCACCCAAGCCATTTTGCAACCAATCAACCGATGCTTCAGCAAATTCACCCGACAGTGCATGCAAGTTGAGCTGCTCCGCATTGGAGACACTGCCTCCGTCGCTGGTATCACGTCCATGATACTCAAGGATTAACTTAGCACTCTGGATCCGGGCACCCACCAACTCGGGCCTGGACAAATCATAGGATAAGACAGCTCGAAGATAGTCGCCACTCGTCTCCGTGTCACCAACCAGAAAGAGTACATTTCGTGCGTTATTGGCAATACTCGCTGTGGATTTTGCGCGAATGAAACCATCCGCAACCGGTTCCAAAGTCAAGGTCTCCGCAGACAAAACCCCAAGCAGAGGAAGCAGAGATAAGAGGACCGATATCAGCCGAAATTTAAAGGAGGTAGGAACAGATGCATGCATAGCTCGTTGAATTGGAGAGGACAAATAAAAGTGAAAAACTGACTATGCGGTACATTTCCCAAAAATGAAAACCGACAAGCAAAGTTACTGTCACAATCGAATATAGCCAATCATCCGCAATGATCAGCGCATTGAGTCTAACGAAGGACATGTGACAGTAACGACGAGCAGAAGATTCCAACGCTGAGCATAACTGATAGATTCATCAATTGAATCAACCGCATTGCTGACCACCGTATTACACCATGCGTGCACCCGCGTCATAAAACTCCCTTTGCATTGAAATCTCCATCTGGAGATACACACACATCATAAAGATGCCGAACCATTCACTCCACGACTCGTCTTCCCGCCCCCGGCAACATCAAGCCACTAAGCAAGGCTTTGCCCTGGTCATTGCCTTAGGCCTTATGGCATTCATGCTACTCTTGATTCTAGCGATTGTTACTTTCACCGAAGTGGAAACCGCCAACGCAAACTACTCGAAAACGATGACACAAGCCCGGCAAAATGCCTTGCTTGGACTGCAAGTAGCCATCGGTGAGACACAGAAAGCTCTGGGCCCCGACCAACGCATCAGCGCGAGTTCCAACCGCCTGGATACTGATCCATATGACACAGATGACCGATCAGTAACGACAGGCGAGTTGATCCAAACAGATGGACTAGAAACAACCCGACAGCATTGGACCGGTGTTTGGAACACAACCACTAATGCGAATGGCCGCCCCGAGACGCAATTCAGCCGATGGCTTGTCTCCGGCTTTCCAGATAGTCACATAGACTCAACCAACGACGTCTACACGGGTGCAACTCCATTCACTCAAAGCACCACTCTCTACTCAGGGAGCACTTCCATCGATGTCGGCAAAGTGCCACTGACAGATGGGCAGAATACCGTCGGACGCTACGCCTATTGGGTCGGCGACGAAGGCATCAAAGCTAAGGTTAATCTAGACTCGTCCAGCACCACCAATTACCCAATCTCCGCTCAGCAGTTTGGTATCTCCGCATTGACCGACTCCACTTGGTTCACACAATCAAGTGGAGCAGAAATCCGCAAGCTGGCCACACCGGCCGAATACCAGATTCTAGAAACGAAGTACAAGGGAAGTTCGACAGGCCCTTATACACATTTCAACGACCTCACTTATTACGGTTTCGGACTGCTGGCCGACACATCTACCGGCGGACTCAAAAAAGATTTGACCACCGCCCTCTTTGATACGGCGAATCAACCGACAGGGCAGATCTTCGAACCAAGAAATAACGCGGCACCGAGTGCCTCGGATCCGGGAGGCCCCCTCTGGCAGCAGCTCAGATCATGGCTACGCACCCCACTCAACGCCGCCAACGAACTCCCCATCCAAGCATCCAGTGAGTCCACAGCCGGCATCTACCCAATCGTCACCGGATTCCAAGTGTACTGGGTTCCGACTTATGATCCAGCTGATTCCTCCGGCAATATCCCGGTCCGGCTAAATTTCATGCCCGCAGTGACTCTATGGAATCCCTATGACGTCCCCCTGGAAAGCGCCACGTATACCGTCACCTTCGGCCGAACACTAATGAATGGCGGAACCTTCGATAACTTCGTCAGCATCTGGCGCAATTGGAACCTATACATCAAAACCGGTGGAACTACCTTCGATGAAGCAATGCAGGAGCAAAGCGCGCCGCTCAAAGTCCACCTGACGACTGGCATCATCCAACCGGGTGAAGCCATCGTCTTCAGTCCACCAGCTGAGAACAAGCCCTATAATTTCGCGAACCCCTCGACAACCGAGGCCGTGCTGGTCCGAGGGTACAACCCGGGCTACGGGTTTTACATCGACAGCACGCTTGAATGGAATCCCGAAGAAACCACCAGAGAATACCGCTGGGGAGGCGACACCAGTCGTGTGCATGGCCTCAAGCTGGCCCTGGGCACCGGCAGTAACGCCATCCCTCTGCAGGTCGCTGTGTATATGACTGATAAACCCGTCGTCGGCGTCACCTGGGCGTCCAACTTCGAGCCGATGTATCCCTCCCCGCTGGCAGCCGACCCAATTGATTCCCAGGCGATACCCAACGCTTATGGCTATAAGATGTTGCATACCTTCATTGAGAATCAACCCGTCTGGGACACCAGTGCCGCAAATCTCTCACCGACCACCCGCAAGTGGCTGACGAATTACAACCCCCGGGCAGCCACTCTCGGCCCGACTCCCTTGACATTTGGAATGGCAACATCGTGGACCGAACAAGCCGCGACTTTAAATCCGTCGTACATCTTCAGTCTCCAACGTCGGGGTACCTATATGGATGATGGATTTGCTCCCTATGACTTGGCTGAAAATGTAAATGTCGGCTATTCAGAGAACCAAAGCAGCGCGACCCAAACGATTCTCTTCCAAGCAGCACCGGAGCGAGACGCCCTACACTCAATTGGACAGTTGATGCATGCACCGCTCTTCAACGACCTACCGCTAAACCTGAATGCTGACCCGAACTATACGAATGGGCTCGAAGAGCGCTTTAGGAATGCCCGATTCGGCAACTTGATCCCTGCCTATGCTATCGGACAGAGTGCGGCAGACCCCAGTATTGAGTTGGATCGCGTGGACCGTGTCTGGAACAGTTCTGGATACGAAAGCATCTATCAATTCCAAGGCACGCACCACGACGTCTCCTACAAGCTGAATGACGCACTATGGGATCATTACTTCTTTTCAACCATGCCCGGCAATCCCGCCGATAACAGCCCAGAAAACTCCCGCTTGATCCGCCTGACTGATGAGTTCGTCGAGCCTCGATCCGACCTCGATCAAGCCGCAGCAGATCTCGCGATCAACGGCGCATTCAACATCAATAGCACTTCCGTCGAAGCATGGCGCGCACTACTCGCTTCCTTTTACAAAAGCGATGTGTTACTCGACGACGGAACAATCGTATCCGCCGATCCGGCCAACCCGAAATCACCCATTTTGAGAATCAACATTCCGCATGGAGGTACCACAGCAAACCCGTCAACCAACGACGATGAGTCCTACATCGGATTCCGAAGCCTGCTAGCCAATGAGATTGACGCTCTGGCCGATTCCATCGTCGAAGAGATCAAACTGAGAGGTCCCTTCGCCAGCCTAGCCCACTTCATCAATCGGATGCCGGACACCGACGGCACCTTCTCGGAAAGTACGGATGCTTTCCGTTTGCAGGGAACCCTAGCCGCAGCATTGGATAAATCGGGAGTCAACTCAGGCCTACAACAAAATGCCAGTCTCGCCGCGCAGAACACAGGTATCACTGGTATGGAGGCACAGGCAGAATCCGGCTGGCGCACGGAAAACCTCCCCGGTTGGTTGAGTCAGGCCGATTTACTTTCCCGACTGGGCAGTGTCCTCTCCGCTCGCTCAGACACCTTTCGCGTGCGCGCTTACGGTGAAGCGATCAACTCGGTCACAGGTGACACCGTCACAGCACATTGTGAAGCCATAATTCAGCGCATCCCGGACTTCGTGGAGAGCCAAAGCAATCCACCCGAAACTCCCTATGATACCGCTGAAGCAGCCGCACAAGGCTACGCTCCGCTGACACAAACCAACATGAATTTCGGCCGAAAGTTTATCATCCTGGATTTCCATTGGCTGGAAGACACTGACGTATGAAAACAACGCTATCGATTTTTATTTTTCTAAGTTTACTCATCCATTCACTCTGCGCTCAGGATAAAGAACCGGATGTAAATATAGACTTTCAAGCGTTTCTCTGGCCCAGCCATGCGCCGATTGCGGCCATAGACCCGGACGGGGACTCACCACCGGAACAACCGGGCACCGCGTACACTCCTCCGGAAGTTGCCTATCTGGAAAATGGAAAGGGCAGCACGAAAACTTTTCAGCTCCTGGATGATCGACTCACCGGGCATCTGCAGTACCGGGGGTCCCAACAACTCACCTTCTACAAGCCTGGCACAGAAATCTCCAATCCGGAAGCACGTGTTGAACTCGGTCGTATAGCCATTTCTCCATCTGCCAAGGAACTGACGATCTTCTTTCTGCCCCAGGCAAACGGAAAATATCAGCTGTTCTCTATTGAGACCTCAGCGACCAGCATCCCCCCAGGAAACACCTTGATCTACAATCTGTCGACAACCCGCCTCGCATGTAAATTAGATACGGAGAACTTCACGATCGATTCCGGCAAGTATGCACTCAAGCAACTCAGCCTGCCGAATAAGCACTACCAACCCATTCTGGTCGCCTCACTCCGCCAAGACGGCGAATGGCAGCGTAGCTTAGCGAGAAAACTCATCGTCGATAAATCGGACCGTTTGCTCCTGATTATCTATAATCTAGAAGCAAATCCAAATAGCTACAATCTGATGAAGCTGGTTTTCCGCCCGAACTAAACGACACCAGAGAGCTGATTCTACCCTGCCAATGAAAGACTACGGCTCCGCGACTCGGAGACGAAAAAAGAGACGACCCGGACCAAACTCAGACATCACATCAAGTCGCACCCCGATCTCGGATCCGCCTTCCAATAAATCAGTCTCTAAATCAAGATCCGGCCATTTCACCGCCCCCACCGAATCCAGTGTCCATTCATCCGACCCATGGGTGATCGATGCGATCGTATCCCATGCGGAAAGGTCCGATGACACTTCGATGCGACAATCAAGCAAAGCAGGAATCGGGTGTTTCCATTCATACCGGTAGTCACGATCCGAAGCTGGACTCAGGAGAGCGAAATCATTCGTCTGAACCGGATGCGACCCAGCCATGTATTCGAAAAGATTCGCCACGCCATCTCCGTCCGGATCCTTCTCATGACTACCGTCACCGGCATTCATACTGCTTCCGAAATAATCGTCACGCCAAGCCTGCAAGGGGCTCAGAACTTTCAGCTCATCCAGATACACCGGATAGCCGGAATTTCCTACCTGACTTCCAATCACTTCGATACGCAATCGATGCGTCCCACCCTCAGTCAAAATCTGTATTCCCAAGTCCAATGACTTTTCGATCTCAGTGCTTTGAGACAAGTCTTCCATCCCGAGCAGCGCATCGTCTAAATAGACATGGATTTGAGGCGATTCGGGGGCGCACCAAACTCCGAGCTTTAATCGATAACTGCCACTTTCAGTCACTGAAAATGTCTGCTCGATCGAATCACCGATCGCTCCACCGATAAAAACACGTCGACGCCCTTTGAGCGCACTGGGATAATCCTCAATATATTGAACACCCCCATCAATCGTCGATTCCAAGTCAGCAAGCACGTAACTCCCCGGATCCAAAGTCGGATAAGGCGTCAATGTCTGGTCAAAACCGAGATCCGTCACAAACGCATTCACGCTTATGTCTGATAAGCTGTTTACCGGATCGCCTTGGTTCACACAGTTGATGAATCGCAGATTATTGATTCGGTGCGTTGCATCGTATCCGACAAAGCGTATCAGCCCACCATTCATCTTTACATTCTCAAAGACGACACCATCAATATGCCCCCGCTCATCCAAGTAGCCCGTCGAGTTGCTGTAAATCGTCGTTCCGATATAGAAATCTATCGGCCTGGACGGTTTTTCGATCACGATGTTCTCGAAGCGCAAATTTTCCATCCACGCCCAATCGGAGTAATCGCTGTAGATCCCCGCCCCGGCATGCTGTAAAATATCGACATTGCAAATCGTGATGTTCCGCCACAGCTGGGCCTCCATGGATGCGCCAATTCGGATACCATTCCCCGCTCCCGTGTTCCAAATCACGAGATTTTCCGCTAAGGCGTTTTCTGTGATCATCTCACCGTTCGCCGCAGCATCCAGCGAGTGCCAGCCCAATCCATCATCCTCCGCTCGGATGAAGCTGTCGCGGACCACAAAATTCTTCACGGCGTCGATATCAACTCCATCAGTATTCACTCCAAGACCAAAGAGATTCATGTGCGCCACCTCCACATCCACACAGTTTAGATAGAGTGTCTGCCACCATGTGTAAAAACTCCGCAATCCAATGCCCTCCACCGTGATCTCCTCGCAATCTTCAAAAAGTATCCCAGCATTGCTTTCCGAACGCACCGAGTACCCGGCTGTTTCCAAAATACCACGTCCACGAATCCGCACCCCTTGAACTCCCTTTGCTTCAATTCGGCCTTTCACCAGGGACCCAGGTGCCAGATAAATGGTTTGACCGCTCTGCGGACGGATAATCCCTACGTCATGAACCCCCGGCCAAAAATAGAGCACATCCGGATCCGATGGTAGAGGCAGATCGGATTCGAGCGGCGTGACCAAAATTGCCAGCGGCGTTCGCCCCGGAATCTGCAATACCAGATTTTTCGGCTCGTCTATCTGAAAATGAAGCCGATTACCCTGACGACTCACCGTCAACCCATGTCGATCCGGCTTTAGGCTGAAGCTCGTAAAGTCTGTTGAGCACTCAATATCGATACCCACCGGACCAGTCCCCATGCTCAACATGGCAACATCAAAACTGAAACGCTCCGCTTTCACCTCGATCGGTCTCCCTCCGGCAGTCACGCTGTATCGTGAACTGACCGGACGCTCAAGATGGCCCGGCACCGGGACCACATTGGCATTCGGAGTGTAGTCAATTAACAATACAGGACGCAGATCAAAATCCGCAGACCGGGAGAAGAACCGCAAGACTGAACGCAGCCGATCTTCCGACGCCAGCTTCAGAAGCAAATGGTAGTCACCTCCGATTGAATCGATAAAATCGGAGGTTAGATATGGACTGCGAAACGTGATGGTAGCTCCCTCATCCACTGTAGCCGGATTCACCTGCACTCTATCCAATAAGTCACCATAGTCACCTCCTGGAGTCTCCCAGGAAACGGAATCTCTTCGAAAGAACCAATCGACTTCGGCCTCCAGGTACTCATTTGTCAATGAATGAAGATCCAAAGCAACTGTTTGGTCCAAACTCCCTCCGTTGCTTGTATCCCGGTCACTGACCCTTAAGACCAATTCCACATGATTGATCGTGGTCCCCACCAGCGCAGAATGCTCGGTATCGAAACTAAGTACCCCTCGCAGATAGTCACCCTCCGTAGCCGTGTCACCAACTATCAAAATCCAATTCGATTCATTGCTAGTCGCCGCAGCACTTTGCGACGCACGAATGAATGCGTCACTGCTCGGACTCAGTTCAAGCGTGGCTCCAGAGCTGGAGACAGCCAATGAAAGGAGAACGCAAAGATTAATCTGCAATCGACGAGTAACCGACCGAATTCCAGTGGGGAACAATGATTCGAACATTAGAGGGGGCGCAGCCTTAGTCGGCATGGATGGGGCAGTGAGACAAATACAGAAAGCTGATTCCAATATTCCAGCTATCTGCAGAAAAATGAATTGCCCTAATCGTGTTACTGTCACAGCATCAAGTCATGTCTTCCCCCTCCCCGGATCCGTCCCGAAAGAAAGCGGTCTCGCTGCGACATGTCGCTGAAGTGGCTGGCGTGTCCCGCATGACCGCGTCCCGCGCCTTCAAGCAGGAGGCCTCGATCAAACCGGAACTTCGCAAAAAGATACTCAAGGTCGCCAAGGAACTGGGTTATGCCCCGGACACGATGGTCAGTGAACTCATGACCAGTTTCGCCAGCCGACGTCCCATCAGCTATCAGGAAACCTTCGCCGCCATCTGGTGGCCGGAACGCTGGCGCCATGTCGATGCCGGTCATGGATTTGAAGCGGATATCCACCGTGGACTCAATGAGGGTGCCAAGATCCATGGACGTGGGATGGACCACTTCGTGCTCACTCAGGATATGTCTCCGCGTGTAGTGATGCGGATGTTGAAAGCCCGAAATATCCATGGAGTCATTCTCACGCCGCCCGCCTCAGCAGAAATCCAGGCACCTCAATTAGACTGGGAGTCCCTCAGTACCATCACCATTGGAAGTTCCCTGCAAAATCCAAAGTTCCACCGGGCGCAGGCCAGTCACTACAATGCCATGGTGCAAGCTCTGGAAATCCTGCAAAGCCGGGGCTACAAGCGACCCTGTCTGCTGGTGCGCAGTGATGTGGAGAGGCGCATGCTGCGTGCCTATACTGCGGCATTTTTGGCTTGGGGATATCCAAACAAGCATATCTGGCATTCCGCCACTCCTAGCTCTAAAGGGCTTTCAAACTGGTTGCAGAAAACCAAGCCGGATGTCATCATTGCTGATTGGGATCCATGGATCGACTACATCTCCTCTACGGATAAAACCTGCGGCTTTGTCTCTCTAGCTGTACGCAATGAAAATGGCCCCATTACCGGCATTTACCAAAACACGGCTCGAATCGCTAAAGGTGCCATTGATCTACTCGTACGTGCGCGCTTGACTCACGAAGTAGGAGAACCATTCGAACCGCTTCTAATGCTGACAGCTGGAACATGGATCGAAGGAAATAGCCTAAACGCACCATGCGATGCCTAAAAATTGATCCTTGGTATCTACACAATTGCGATGAAAATCTACCTGTTAACACAGAGTTCACGGGGTAAGAACAGAGAGTTATTGCTCATATAAAGAGTCGTAAAATTTTGTCTGACTACGATGGCAATTTAAGAGTTAAATAGGGCTTCCTGAAAAAGTCACAGCTCCCAATCGGGCTGCCTCGTT
>CEUD01342394.1_pt1 | contig 15570 bp, 19 predicted proteins | sample 356481 | NCBI WGS metagenome assembly CEUD01 (sample SAMEA2623314, study PRJEB7988) | marine metagenome | isolation source: saline water (ENVO:00002010), including | reverse complement strand
GAAAGGTAGAGCGAAACTCCTTGGAGTCGCGCTGTGTATTGTGTTTAACCTTTTAGCACATATCGGACTTGACTCCCTAAATTCTTATGGAATTCATCCATTTTACCCATTTAACAATAACTGGCTTTATGGAGACTTGGTGTTTATAGTTGAGCCATTTTTCTGGGTTGCTTTTGGCGCACCTTTAATATCTTCGTTTGAAAGTATTTGGACGAAGGCTACTTTGGCCCTATTTATAACAGTGGTACCAATTTCACTAACTTTGATGGACTATTTACCGATTGGGAGTACCTTAATCTTAATGGCCTTGGGAGGAGGACTCTTTTATCTTCAGAATAAAACTAAGGTTTTGGGACTTCTAGCCTCATTTGTAACGCTCGCAGTGTTTCTATCAACACTAAGTTCTAAGCGTGAGGAAGCAAAATCTGTTTATTTAAATACTATTAAAGCTCCGGAAGAGGAGCTGGTTGAAATTTCATTACATCCAACTCCTACTCAGTATCATTGCTGGCAGTTCTCAAGCTTAAGTCGAGAGGGGGAGATTATTAATGTCACTCGTGGAATGCTTTCACTCAACAAAGTTGAAGAGTGCCCAATCGCCTTTAAAGCGATGTCCCCAGTCGTGGAGTCTAATTCTAACTTTATTCTATATAGTCGGGAAAAAATGAAGTTAAGTGAACTTAAGAATTTGTACTCTGAAAATTGCTTTTTTAAGGCCTGGACAAAATTTGCAAGAATTCCTGTTGTAAAAGAAATAAAGGCCTGGGATGCAAGGTTTCAACGTGGAGAGAGGCCTGATAATTTCTCGACAATCTATTTTGATAAGTTTGATAAAACGAGCTGCCCATCATACCTCCCACCTTGGTCTACGCCAATTAAGAATCTATTTATCTAAATTTTTTTTAGGCATTCATTCGCTCCTCTGGCCGTAAAACTGCAATAAAAAATCATACAGTTTTAAAATAGGGGGACCAGCATGGAAAATGCAACCAATCAAAAAGTTAAAGTGAAAGAAAAAATGCAAACTGATCAGTTAAAGGGAGTACTTCAAAGATGGCTTAACGCTATTGAGAATAATGAAGATTTTGAGATTCAAGTAGAAGGTGAGAAGCGTAAAATACCTTATAAGGCCATGAAAGAAGGTTGGGTCAATGTTGAAGTTGAGTCCAAGCATGGAGAGAATGAGTTTGAAATCGAACTCAAGTGGAACGGCGAAGCAAACGACACCATGCTGCAATAGATATGAGGCCTGTATGGAAGACTTTAACTATGATGAGAGTAGGTCTCGACTTGAAGTGCTAAGAAAGCACGTTTCCAATCTAAAGGAGTGCTTTCTAGTCGAGATTAAATATTTTAATGATGAAGAGACAAGTAGGTTGTGTAAGAACTCCTTAAATTCTCTTATGGAGTTGGAGCGATACTTGTCAGAAACAAAAGACAGGGAGCAGATGACTTGGGAGGAGCATGCTCGCTACTTTTTAGTATGATTTAGATATTCTTCTAAATCTATCTCATACTCTTCATCTGGTGACGTAGCTTGTTGAGAAACTTCTTCTATTTCCTCACTATGTTGAGGGGTGAGAAGTTTCTCTTTTATTTCTTTAGCTGTGTCCTGCCGTATTATCTTTGGCGCAGGAGCTGGTGATGGCTTTTTTACGATAGTAATAAGAACGTCTGATTCAAAGTCAGCTATTATCTCAATATTTTTCAATGTAAAAATAGTCGTTCCATCACGTTCGCTCATCTCACCGTTTAGGATCGTTTTTTTGATTTCATTGTCACTTAGAACTCTTTCTCTTTGTCTAAGTTTGAAGTGATTGGACTTAAAAAAATTTAGGACCCGTTTTCGCATATGGGTAACATTGTATCATGCGTGCTTTTAATAGTCTTCAAAGAACCAATCATCCCAGTCTCTAGGAGCCTCAGTTTCCTGCAGATACACTGGAGGAGAGTCTTGCTCGTAATAGAAATAGTCGTATGTGTCGCTAAAAGTATCAAGATCACTTAGGTCGTCTGAGTAATACTCATAATCGAAATAGTTGCTTTCTTGAGTGTAAACATCTTGGACCTTTTTAGGGCCTGCACAAGAAAGAGCGAACATCATTATAAATATCAATTTTAACATAAATTACTCCTGTATTCCTGTTAGATAACTGCAAATTAAGTGCCACAAGGCCTGTTTGGCACTACTTTTGCTCGATCTATGCTGTTCTTGTTAAAAGGAGGGCTCTATTTCTTTCTCAAAGCTTTTTAAACTCATTTTTGGAGCTGGAATTCTCCTCCTTTGTGCAGTAGTCATTATTGATGAACTCAGACCTCCTGAAGAGACGGCCAAATTAACTCTTACTCTTGGTGTTCAAGATGGGGTTAAGTCCGCTTTGGCAATTATTGCAAAGAAGCGTGGGCTCTTTGCCAGACAGGGGTTGAATGTTGAATTTAAAGAACATTCAAGTGATGAGGGGGCCCTAAAAAGTTTAGTTAATGAGGAAGTGGATGTAGCGTTTTCATCTACCATTCCATTTGTCATTGAAAGTTTTAACAATGAAAACCTAAGGTTGCTTGCAGGAACAGGTTTTACTGACAAAGCTCATGTTGTTTTAGTTAAGCGTGAAAATGGTGAATCAAATCCAAGAGATCTGGCAGGGCAAACCGTGGGAACAGTGGCTGACTCAGCCGTGTCCATTTTTTTACAAATTTTTCTAAAAATACATGATGTGAAGGGAGTGAAGGTTGAATACTTTGATGAGGATGTTCTGATTGAAAAGTTTCTTGCTGAAGAGCTTGAAGCGATTGCCATTCGAACTGAGAAATATGAAGAAATTCTTGAGGGATCTGGGACACGACTGAGAGTATTTCTGCCAGACTTCTTTAGATTGTATGGCATTCTTGCTTCAAGTGAGAAGTGTGTTACTCAGAAAAGAGAGGCACTCAAGCGATTTATGGGTGCACTAGTTCTTGCTGAAAAGTTTGTATATAGAAATCCAGATAGAAGCCAGAAAATTATCTTTGACTACTTTGGCACAAATAGGCTCAAATCGATATCAAACGACTGGGAGAGTTATAGGTATATCCTCTCTCTGGGCGAGAGTCTTCTTTTGGCACTTGAGTCTGCACAAAAACTCTATAAGGAAAACCATGAGAATCAAAGGACTGTAAAGTTTTTGCCATTAATCGAGTCTGAGATATTAAGAGAAGAAAAACCCTACGCAGTGACAATAAGGCAGTAAGATGAGTATTAAGGCGAAATTATTTCTTGCTAATATCCTCATGTTTCTGGCCGCATTGATTCCGGGCTCAGTGCTTTTGCGCTCGTATTTAGAAGTGCCGCAAAGTTTGAAAGTTACAAGAAATATTTACTCATTGGTGCACGAGCTCACTCTTTTAAACAATGCCATGGTGGATATTAGAGTAAGAGACATTCACCGCGCTAAAAGCCAATGGATATCAATTTCAAATCAGATAGAGGAGTATATTGACGAACTTTCCCACACTGGAGTCGATGCTAGATTTTATAACACTCTTGATGAGACTAATAATCTTATTAGAAGACTTTTTTTAGGTATTGATACCGCAGACGTAACCACACTTACAGAAGAGCAGCGTAAATTTCTAATAGGGCAGGTAAATCTAAAAACTCATGACATGATTATGGTCGGACATATCCTTCTGAGTGTTATGCAGGAAGATCTCCAAGTCTTTAATAGCCGCGCGTTGCAATATGTTTTAGCGTTTTTCTTCTTGGTGCTTGTTATTATGATATTGGAGTATTTTTTCCTAACAAAGTATTTCGTTGAGCCAATCATTGAACTTGAAAAATGTGTAACTGATATTGGTAAAGGGGATTTTGATCGAAAGGTGCCTCTGTCTGAGAAAGACGAATTAGGCTCTCTTAGCCAGGCAATAAATAAAATGCGCAAAGACCTAAAGCTTCTAACAAGATCAAAGGAGGAGTTTCTCTCTACTGCGGCACACGAACTCAAAACGCCTATAACTGTTTTGAAAACAACAACTCAACTTATGGAAGGCATGGATAAAAGTGAAGTTACAAAATTCTTACCCTATGCTTTAAAAACAATTAATCGCCAGTGTAACTTACTTAACAAGTTGGTGGTAGATGTTTTAGAAGTATCTAGGCTTGAACTTGAACAAACAGAACTTAGAAAAAGTTGTTTTTCAATGGCGACTCTTGTCGATGAGGTTGTTCATAATATGAGTAAAATAAGCGATAAGCATTCATTAATAATTCAAGAAAACACATCGGCCAATATTGTAGCCGATAGAACAAGAATAGAGGAAGTCTTAGTAAATATTTTGGACAATTCCATTAAGTACACGCCAGGAGGAGGGGATGTTCTCATCAATTCTAAGGTTGAGAATAATCAATTACAAGTAAGTGTTTCAGATCATGGAATTGGGATTCCCAAAGAGAGGCAAGCAAAAGTATTTCAGCGCTTCTATAGAGCACACTCCGGCACATCATATGAACAGGTTACCAGTATGGGCGTTGGCCTGTTCTTATCAAAGCAATTTATTAATAAGCATGGAGGCGAAATTGGCTTTAATAGCATTGAAGGTGAAGGAACAACCTTCTTTTTTACTGTACCACTAGGCAACCAGGATGAACTATGACTGATAAGAGAATTTTAATTGTTGAAGATAACCCCGATCTCTCAATGCTTACAAAGTTGGCACTTTCTAAAAAAGGATATCAGGTAACATGTGCTGGGAATGGAGAAGAGGCCTTGGCCTTGATAGAAAAAAATGGTATGCCAGATTTAATCTTGCTCGACATGAAAATGCCCGTTATGGATGGTTGGGAGTTCTCTAAAGTCTTTAGAGAGCGATTTCCGTCTAATGGAGCGCCAATTATGGTTATGACCGCCGCACAAGATTCTCAGGCCAGGGCAAGAGAAATAGGGGCTGAGTCCTTTATAGGAAAACCATTTGAATTGCAGGAGTTGTTCTTAACTGTAGGAAGAATGATTCGTTAGAAATTCTCTTCAAGGCCCTTAAAATGCGTTTCCAAAATTGTTGCAATTTCTAGAGTCCAGTGTCCCTTGGAAGGAAAATCCTCCAAGTTTTGTTCAAACTCTTTAGTCTTTTTGTTATAAAAGTCTAATGCTGGTTTGATTTGTTCCATTGTGATTGTTTTATCTTTTAGAACCATTTGTCTTTGGTCGTTATCCAGCATACATAATACAAAGTTTATATTCTGGTTTTCGATATCAATCATCTTGGTTTTGTCTGTTTCCTTGGCAAAGTCTAAAAGATCGTCACGCATCTGGAACAGCTCTCCAAAGTCTTCCCCAAGTTTACTTATTTGGGTCACAAGGGACTCGTCTGTGTTAACGAATAGGTATGGAGCTTTGAAAGTCCAGGCGAAAAGAGAGCCTGTCTTATGTAAGGCAACTTCAGCAAATTTTTCGTAACTCCAAGTGTGGGAGTCTTTGCTGTAATCATCTTGAATGAACTCGCCTTGAGAGAGTAACTCAAGGGTTTTTGAAATCTCTCTTAAAAGCTCTAGGGACTTTAAAGCACATAGCTCTTGAATCGCCCTGGCCAAAAGAAAGTCTCCAACCAAGACACTTTTCTTATTATCAATTTGTTGATTAATGGAAGGAGTTTCTCTTCTCATCGTTGCATTGTCGATTACATCATCATGGCACAGTGTGGCATTGTGGATCATCTCAGTGCATCTGGCCATTACGAAGGTGGAGTCTTCATTGATATCCAGGGAGAGCCCGATTGAGTTTAGAAAATATGCACGTAGCTTTTTGCCGTTGGTTAAAAAGTTTTTATTCACCGCATCGAGCTGTTCGCCGAAATACGACTCTCTGTCGTAGAATTGATCAAGATTTAAGTCAGTCATGGTGATAAAGTATTAGGTTCAGTAGGCCCTTAAGTCAATGAAAAATTGCTCTGTATGCCGTTGAGCGTAGTAATTAGAGTAGTTTGAGATTTTTTCAATGTAAAAAACGTGATCGGTATCATAAAGTAAGAGAAAGGGAGTGATTATATGACATTGGCCATTTTTGGGATAATAGTTGGGTTGATTTTGTTGGTTTGGAGTGCAGATCGATTTGTTGAAGGTGCCGCAAACGCAGCTGGTCATTTTGGTATGTCCCCCTTACTAATTGGAATGTTAATTTTAGGCTTTGGAACATCCGCTCCAGAAATAGTAATTTCTACTCTTTCATCTATAGAAGGTAAGTCAAATCTCGCACTGGGTAATGCAATTGGCTCCAATATTGCCAATATCGCATTGATTCTTGGCTTTACCGCCTTAGTTTTACCAATAACGGTACACTCAAAAGTTTTAAAGAAGGAACTACCAATCCTTTCAGTTATTGGGATCATTGCTGGCTATCAGCTATATGACGGTGAGCTCTCTAGATTGGATGGAGTTGTTCTTCTAGTATTATTTGCTGCCTTTTTAATTTGGACTGTATATGAAGGGATGACACACCCTAAGGATGCTTTAAGTAAGGAAGTGGAAGAGGAGCTTCAGGATCACAAAATGCCGGTGGGAAAGGCCTTCTTTTGGCTTATCCTTGGTCTAGTGGTGCTTATTGGTAGCTCGCGTCTACTTGTATGGGCCGCAGTGGAGATTGCAACTTTCTTTAATGTAAGCGAGTTGGTTATTGGCCTTACTGTTGTGGCCATAGGTACATCTCTTCCAGAGCTTGCCTCATCTGTGGCCGCAGCCAGAAAAGGCGAGGATGATATCGCTCTAGGAAATGTAATTGGCTCAAATCTTTTTAATACCCTCGCAGTTATAGGACTTGCAGGCTCTATTCATCCGATACCAATTTCACCAGAGGTATTTACAAGGGATGCTTTAGTAATGATTGGACTTACATTATCCCTGTTTCTATTTGGATATGGCTTTAGACAAAAGCATGGGAAAATTACCCGAATTGAGGGGGGACTGCTTATGGCCATATATGCAGGATATACTTATCATCTGGTCCAAACAGTTGGTTAATCCTTTGCTTCAACGTCACTGATTAGGTTGTCTTCCCACTCTGGATCACCCCATTCGTCGGATTCTACTTCTTCTTGGTTGAGTTCGGCGAGAATCTCATCTTTAGAGGCCCTCTTTGGACTTACTAGGTAATAAAGCGCACCTGAAATCATTCCCATTAAAAAACCAATGTAGTGGGCAAAGTAACTGGTTTGTGGGCTGTAAGTCGTGGGCACAAGTAAAACTAAAAACACAGCACCCATTCTCATGAGTCTTTTGCCTACACTTAAATTCTTTTGAATAAAAACATATAGTGTAAGCCATAGCCCCCAAAGAAAGTATACCACTCCTGAGGCTCCCACCAGCGTTGTATTTGCATCATATTGGGCAAGTGTCGCAAGGTTGATTGCTGCACCCATGGAAAAAGAAAATAAAAGCACACCCAGCCCGTAGAATGAAGCAACAAAGTATGTAAGAAAGCCTAGCATTAATGAGTTGGATAAAAGGTGCTCAAGATCGGCGTGTGCAAACGTTGAGGTGAGAAGTCTCCAATAGTCACCTGAGCTAAAAATGCTCTCTGGGTTTGCCGCAATTAAATTCGACAAACTTCCATTTGGTTGCCAGTAGAACATGCTTACTATTGCACAAGTCCCAAGTGCTGCAACTACAGCTACAACTCCCCAGTTGTAATGACGTTTTTTAAGGTAACTAGGTGTAAATTTTTCACTCATTAATCGTTTCCCTGTAATTATTACCGATTTGTATTCACCCGTGATCCGGTTTGTATTCAAAATAGTTGAGTCGAGTGTCGAATACAGCTATCTTGCCTTCATAAATGATGGTGACTGTATTTGATTTAACAAGTGCCCGATCCCAATAATTAACAATTGTCCAAGTGATAACAGTATGATGAGTGAAGTAAACATTTTTGAATTCAACAGCTCTTCCCTTTTTTTGAGAAGCGTGTGGGAGAGAAAGCGTGTCTTTAATAAGAGCTTTACCTTAAGAGCTTGGGCCAAGCAATTGGGTATTAGTAGTTACGGAACACTCCACCAAATCATCAAGGGCATGCGACCTTTTCCAAAAAAATACGCTATGGCCTTGGGTGAAAGTCTAGGGCTTGATGCTAAAGAAATTTTATATTTTGAAACTTTAATAGATTATGAAAAAGCCAAAAGCTTGAAAGAAAAAGAACACTTTCTAAAAAGACTTAAAGAGTTAGCACCTGGAGAGAAGGTAACTACACACGAAGTAGATACCTTCCAGTATTTAAAGAACCCGCTTAATGGCGCCATTATCGAAATGTCTAGCCTGAATGGTTTTAAGGCCGATCCCAACTGGATAAAAGAACACTTGGTGATTAGAACCACCGTTAATGAAATTAAAGAAGCACTAAGATTGCTATGTGACTTAGGATTTTTAAAGTTCGATGAATATGGTGATCTAAAGAGACAATATGTCAAAATTCGTTCCAGAAACGATGTTAAAAGTGAGGCCTTAAGGGAATATCACAAGAGTGTTCTGGCCCATGCTGCTGATGCATTGGAGACACAGGATGTAATGGAGAGGGAGTTTAATTCTGTCGCTTTTGGTATTAAAAAATCTAGTCTGCCTAAAATTAAACAAAATATAAGAAACTTAATCGAAGAAATCATTCAGGAGCACGAAGCTTCTGACGGCGAAGCCGAAGAGATATATCAATTTTCAAATCAATTTTTTAAATTAACGAAAGAATAGCTAGGAGACTTATTATGCTTACGAAAACAATTTTATTAACAACTTTAATGCTTGGAGCAACTACAACTATGGCCAGGTCCACTGGTGGTGGCAATGGTGGACTCATCGAGGAGATGCGTGCTGCGGCCAAACTGGATTCCTACCCACTAAAAAAAGAGGAGCTGGTCAACTTTATAAAGCTAGATGGCCGAGAGTTAAAAGAGAAACTTTTAATTCCAATAACCAAATCTTTATGGGCGAGCGATATCAAGGATTCTAAAGTGGCAAAGATCTGGAAAAGCATGAAGTTTAATCGTGAAGCAAATCTACAAGAAAACATAACCTACACAAGGTTTGAAGAAGGAAGCTGTAATGGGGAAGAGGACTTATGTACTGGTGATGTCCCTTACTCAACTATATATTTCGATATACCAAAAATTTTAGAGAATAAAACAACAATCGCCGAGTTAACGGGAATGATCTTTCACGAGTTTAGTCATCACTATGTTGGACATAAAGACCATCCTCACTATATGCTTGCAAATACAATAAAAGAACGGGTTGCTAAAGGAAAGTTTGGCAGTAAAACATTCTACCTCAAGGATCTAGTAGATGAAGATGCTAATAATAGATATGCCTATTATGTAGGTTTGGAACGTACAGATGACATTTGCAAATTAAAAGGGTTTGAAAGAGCGGTGGATGTGAAAACACTACCAATGAAAGAAGTTAAAAACTGGATGGGTATCAAACCCTTGGGAGCCATTCGAATCAAGGAAATGCATTGGGAGGAAATAAGGTATATGAAGTCTTACGATACTGAAAGCGAAGTTGGGAATTATCACTGGCATACTCGAATCATAAGTATGCTGGAGTGTGAGTAATAAAAGTTTTAATAGTGTCCCTTGATATTACAAGGGGCACCTTTTAAACTCGCCTTTTTGATCTTTTAAACATATATAGATGGAATGAATAAAGAATTAGAAACATTACAGAAACAAGTTATTGATTTAGAGATTAAATATGCTCACCAAGAGGACTTGGTTGAACAACTTAATAAAATTGTAACGAAGCATGAATTTACAATTGATAAACTCATCAATGAAATAAGGGAACTGAAGTTAAACTCCACATCTGGGCAAAGCGAAGTTCCAAACGAGAAACCACCACACTATTAAGGAGAGTCATATGGCAACTGAATCAATAGAAGATTTTTTAGCTCGTGGAGGCAAGATCCAGAAGTCTACCGAGGAAATCACCCTAGATAAACTTCTTTATCAGGAAGGGCTCCTTGATCATCAGGCCGTTGATAAAGTTAAGTCACAGCTTAATGACTCTGTAGAGTCTGCTTTAAAAACTCATTTTTCAGAAAAAGAAAAGAAATAAAACCTTCCAGTTAGAGGTCGCATTATGGTGCGACATCTGCTGGGTTAGAGAGCAAGTCAATCTAGCAGATTCCGATCATTTAATTGAGTGCCACCTTGTCAGTGGTACTCAATAGTAGGTTGGATGGCCAAGCAAATTCCCACAGTCGATTAACTTTTGGTTTGAATCACAATCAAGGTTCTTGAGGAATGATGCACCGTTTGAGGTGCTGAACTACTATGTGAAAATAAGGTCCCTATTCCACAGGATCTTATTGGATGGTATAATTTGTTTATTCTTATTTGTATAATTAATCCTGGAGCTTTTGATGAAATTGCTGTTAACTTTCTCCCTCGTTTTTCTTTCGTTTTCCACTTTCGCTCAATCCTTACTTCTTAGACAAGATAATGCTAAAAAACAATATGTAACCAAAAGTGATTTTAAGAATATTGAGGGCATTAAAAGTTTAAAGGTTCAAAATGTTTGGCGAAAATACAATAAAACCTATGAAGGAGTTGAGTTTTATAAACTATTAGATAAGGTCTATGGTAAATCTTGGCGAAATGCCAAATCAATCTCTTTTAAAGCACTAGATGGCTACACCCAAACAACTACAATCCCATTAATGTTAAAGATGTCCACAGGCAAGACTGGATTAATTGCAACCAACGAGGAAGGACAGAGTGGTTTTTCCAAGTTCGTTAGAAACAACAAGGAAGTGGCACTTGGGCCATTCTACTTGGTGTGGAGTAATTTTTCAGTCGATGACAAAGCTTCTCATGGTGATGCTCTTAAATGGCCTTACCAATTAAAAGAAATAAACATTGATTTTTAGGATCAGTTTAAACAGCTCTTATTCTTACCTGAGGTGGTAGCCTTTTGGAGAACAAAACGCATAGAGGCCATGTTTGGATAAAGCGCAGCCTAGTCCAGAACTCTTCCTTCCGCTCCATGGTAAGTAAGAGGAGACCCTGTCACAGCAATTAAGGTAACCTGTGCCAGAATTAATCCTCTTTAGTATACTTTCTCCACGCTTTCTGTCGGAGCAGAATACTGAGCTGGTTAGGCCATATTCAGTATCATTCATAAGATCTATGGCCTCATGATCAGAGCTTACCTTTTGGATCCCAATAATAGGACCAAACGTTTCCTCTCTCATCACTAACATGTCGTGATTCACGTTTGTTAGAACTGTTGGAGCGAAGTGTTTGTCACCGACTTGGGCACCACCATATTCTAAATTTGCACCTTTAGATAGAGCGTCCTGAACATGCTCATTTAATTTGTGAATATGATCGCGCCTTGTGACGTGACCTATATAAGTTTCAGTTTCTTTAGGATCTCCAATTTTTAAATTAGAAACTTTTTTTACGAAACTTGTGAGAAAGTTCTCGTATACGTCCTCATGAACATAAATCCTCTCTACGCTGCAACAGCTTTGTCCATTGTTGTAGAAGACACCGTCGATGGCCTGGTCAACAGCATTGTCCATGTTTGAGATTTCGTTTGTTATGTAAAGGGGATCCTTTCCTCCAAGTTCTAGAATCATGGGCACAAGTTTGTGAGCGAGCGCTTTTGCTATCTCGATACCAGTATCTTTCGATCCTGTGAAAAAGTATCCATTTAAAGGAAGCTCAAGCAGAGCTTTTCCTATCTCAGGGGATGTTTTTAAGTTTTGGAAAACATTCTTGGGCACTCCGGCCTGCCAAAGCAGACTCGCAATGGAACCACCAACCTTTGGGCAGTGTTCGCTTGCCTTGTACAAAACCGCATTACCAGCGATTAATGCAGGAACAAAAATATTTACCCCAATGAGATACGGATAGTTCCATGCACTGATGTGTCCTATAACTCCCAGTGAGTCGTAATCTATAATTTCTTCCGTTAGGCCGTCTTGATTTACCTTTTGTCTTTGAAGAAGTTCTTGGGAGTGATTTATGAAAAACTCGCACTTCTTGCTCGCCCCCTCAATTTCACCAATAGATTGGGTTATTGGTTTTCCTACCTCTTGAGTAAGCTCATTTGCCAAATCTCTTTTATTTTCTATGAGTAGCTTTGAAAAACGCTCAATACATTGAATTCGCTCATTCAAGTCCGTTTCCGACCACTTGACTTGTTCAGATCTCGCCAAGTTATATAAATATTCTAGCCCTTCTCTTTGAGTTGAAGTCTCTATTTTAATCATATTGTGACCTTACAGAAATTATAGAAAATATCTAAAATCTTTTGAGGATCGCTTAGTTGCTCTTTAATTGTATGATGGAACTCTGGATGCCACTGGACACCAAGAATTGGTAATTCCTCATGTCTTATCGCCTCGATAATTTTGTCAGGTGGTGATACTGCTTCAACCAAAAGCCCATCACCCAGTTCTTTAATGCCTTGATGATGAACACTATTTACGTGTATTTCTTTTTGCTGATAGGCCTTATGTAATAGACCATTACTTGAAAGCTCGACTTTATGTTTTACCCGGTCATACACCAAAGCATCTCTGTGCGAAAGCGAATTTGGTAGCTGTGTCTCAATGTCTTGATAAAGAGTCCCCCCAAAGTATGCATTTATTAACTGAGCACCTCTGCAAATACCTAGTACTGGTATTTTACTTTTAACTGCCCAGTCCATAATCTTAAACTCATAAACATCTCGAAGTCTGTCACCTGGCCAACGATTTTGATCAAGATATGCTTCATTATAGGTTTGGGGGGAAAGGTCTGATCCGCCTTGAAGTACAATTCCATCTATGTTCTCAAGGTACTGTCTTGGAAGGCCAGTTTCCAAGTTTGGAATTAGGATCGGCATAACTCCTTCTGAACTTAGATAAGCAAACATATCATTTTCTATATAGCTTAATGTCTTTGGTCCAAAGACTTTTCGGTTAACATCTGGGTACATGAAACATGCACTTACACCTATCTTTAACATTGCAAGGCCTTTTTATAAATCTGCTCAAGGTCTTGCATTGAGCAAACTCTTGGGTTTAACTTGTGACAGTTGTCATTGTAAGCAAGCTTCGCCAAAGTAGACAAACTTTTTTGTTCAACACCAACACTTGCTAGTGTTTCGTTTATGCCAATCTTTTTATTTAAGGTTCTAACCCAGTACTTTAAATCTTGAGTGTTTACAGCTTTTGAAATGGCCATGTATCTCTCTTGTGCTGAGTCCCAATTAAATTCAATTCCATATTCCAACAATATTGCATTTGCAAGGCCATGATGAATGTCGAACTTGGTTGATAGTGCGTGCGAGAGAGAATGGACAACGCCCAGACCTTTTTGGAAAGCTGTGGCGCCCATTAATGATGCCATCATCATTTTAGACCTAGACTCTATAGTAGGAGAGTTTACTGCCTGTTCAAGTGATTCTGAGACCAATCTTATTCCCTCTAGGGCGATTGCATCACAAATGGGGTGGAGGCCTTTTGCAACATAAGCTTCTATGTTGTGGGTAAGTGCATCCATTCCAGTTGTCGCCGTTATATTTGGAGGAAGATTCAGTGTTAACTCAGGATCTGCAAAGACTTGCTTTGCCATAAGTCTTGGTGAAAACAGAACCTTTTTTTCATGAGTAATATCATCTGAAATCACACAGCTTCTACCCACCTCACTGCCTGTCCCACTGGTTGTTGGAACACAGATTAGCAGTGGGATTTTTTCCTTTACGTTGGCATCCCCGCCAATTGCATCATCAAAATCAAATAAGTCTCTATCATGATAGGCCCACAAGGCCATAGCTCGGGCCACATCCATACTTGCTCCGCCACCGAGACCTATTATACAGTCACTAGCACTTTCAAGATAACAAACCTTTCCATCCAGCACGTTAGTCTTTTTTGGATTCTTATCAAGCTTGCTGTAAATAGAAGGTGAGAGTCCTCTGGTTTTAAGTCCTTTTAGTAACTTTTCAAAGAAGTCGAGACTAGTAAGTGTAGCGTCGCTAACAATCATTGGACGTTTATAACCACTTTCAACAAGATACTCTGGGAGTTCGTCGATAACACCAGGACCAAACCTTATAGAGGTTGGGAAGCTAAAAGTGTGCTTTTTATCCCACATTAGATAATCTCAAAGTAGCGCTTTAGTTCCCAATCCGTGACCGATTTTTGGGCCTGCTTCCACTCCCATTCCCTGGTCATTGTAAAGTGGTCTACAAAGGAGTCACCAAACATATCTCTAGCAACCTCACTGCGCCTCATCCTTTCAGTTGCATCTTTTAGATCAGTTGGCATCGTACCATTGCCTGTATTTTCATAGCCGTTTCCTTGAGTAGGAGATACCTTAAGTTTTAAATTGTTTTTTACTCCATACATGCCAGAAGCAAGTGAGGCAGACATGGCCAAGTATGGATTTACATCACTGGCCGGAACTCTCATTTCAATTCTTGTCGATTTCTTACCACCAGGCAGCGCTCTTACCGCCACTGTGCGGTTGTCTATTCCCCACGTTAGTGTGGTTGGCGCCCAAGCACCTTCAACTAGTCTTTTAAAGCTATTTGTTGTGGGTGCATACATTGGAAGAATTTCCGGTAGACAGTGAAGCATTCCAGCGATGTAAGACTTCATTATTTCACTCATTCCGTTTTCATCATCAGGATCATAGAAAACATTTTTAGCGTCTCTCCAAAGGCTTTGATGAAGGTGCCCACCGCAACCTGGGTAGTCATCACTCCATTTCGCCATGAATGTTGGCATGATTCCATGCTTATGAGCGATTTCCTTCACGGCCGTTTTAAAGAGTGTTGCTCTGTCCGCTGCCTCCAGAACATCCGTATATATAATTGCGGCCTCATAAACTCCAGGCCCTGTTTCTGTGTGCAGTCCTTCAAGTGGAACATCAAATTTTAACAATAGATCAAATAGATCTGAGAAAAAACCATTTTGTTGAGATGATCTTAACACCGAATAACCAAACATCCCCTTAGTTATGGGGCAGGGATTATGAAAACCTCTTTCGTGAAGTGACTCAGACGTTTCTTGAAAGTTAAACCATTCAAACTCTTGAGCAAATATAGACTCGTAACCCATGTCACTTGTCTGTTTGCTTATCTTTCTTAAAAGGTTTCTAGGACAAATTGGAAGAGGCTCTCCTTTGGAATTGGTAAAGTCTCCAAGGAAAAATGGGACATCTTCTTCCCAGGGAACTTGCCTGAAAGTCTCAAGGTCCACTCTTGTTTGTCCATCTGGAAATCCAGTGTGCCAGCCTGTCACATGGCCATTTTCGTAAAGTGAATCACTGGAATCCCAACCAAATACAACATCGCAAAAACCAGCACCACTCTCAACCGAACTTAGGAACTTATTTACATGAACAACCTTTCCTCTTAAAACACCATCAATATCGGCCACTGCATATTTAACTTTTTGAGAGGGATGGGCCTTGACTCGGTCTAGAATTTCAGATTTAGACATAATAATTCCTTTTTTAATTTTTGAATTCTATGGCCGAATTTGAAATCAATAGCAATTTAAACAGGTTGAAATATCTTCTACGTATCTTGTGCACTGCCTCTTCTATTTTGAGAGTAAA
>CEUD01122850.1_pt1 | contig 15628 bp, 20 predicted proteins | sample 356481 | NCBI WGS metagenome assembly CEUD01 (sample SAMEA2623314, study PRJEB7988) | marine metagenome | isolation source: saline water (ENVO:00002010), including | reverse complement strand
CGGAGTTCAAGACCAATCTTTCTCTGTTGCTGGCTACGTAGGTCTTTTGCTAAATCTTGCTAGCTACTTATCAATTGGACTCTTTGCTTCTTCTATAACAAAGAATCAGATCATCGCTGCACTCTTGAGTTTTGTTATTATTTTGGGCTTTTGGTTAGTGAGCTGGATAATTCAACTTTCCACAAATTATTTTGTCGTTGAAATACTGAAGCAGGCAACAATGGTTAGCCATTATGAATCCTTTGTTAAGGGAATACTTGGAACTCATAGTTTGATTTATTATACATCCTTTACAGGTTTTTGGCTTTATTGCTCTAAAAAAGTTTTGGAGGCAAGAACATGGTAACTAAAACTATAGCTTTTAGAGTTTGGCTTTTTATTGTTGTTTCTTTGTGGATGGTTAATTTCATTATGTTTACTGTGGCAAGAGAATACGCATTGTTCAATCAAGCATTGCTTGGAACAGCAATAGGACTTAGCCTTTTGATGGTCCTTGTTTACAGAAAAACTTTGGCCCATTTCTTCAACAAGAGGAAAACAAGACTAATGGCAACATCTGCTGTTAGACTATTTCTGGTTTTCTGCATTTTGGCGATGATAAATTACATAAGTGTAAAAACCTCTTATCAGTTTGATCTAACGTCATCAAAAATACATTCTCTTTCTGAACAGTCTAAGGAAGTTGCATCTGGAATTGAAGAAGATACTGAGATGATTCTTTTTGCTAAGAGAGAAGAGTGGGAAAGGTATCTTCCGCTTTTAAGACAGTACAAAAATGAAAACTCAAAAATATCTTTGAGGGCCATTGATATAGAAGCAAATCCCTCTCTAACTAAGGTTAATAATATCGAGAAAAGCGGAACGGTAGTTCTCAAGAAGGGAGCCAAGAGCTTTAAGGCCGTGGCCGATTCCGAACTTTCTGTTACTAATTTGCTTATCAAGTCGCTTAGGGCCAAATCCCTCGTGATTTATTATACTGCTGGGCATGGTGAACTCGACCCAGCAAATGAAACGCAGGGTGGGGCAAGTTTTCTTTTTAAAGTTCTAAATAATGGCTCATATAACTTAAAAGAACTTGATACTCTTAAGGTTGAGACAATCCCAAGCGATGCCGATGCTGTTATTTCTATTGGTCCAACAAAGGGCTTCATGGACTTGGAAGTTGAAATCTTAGAGAACTATCTAAAAAGAGGCGGAAACCTTTTTGTTCTTCTCGGCCCAAACTTTAAAAAAGCCGATTTTAATAACATACGTGAATTGATGAAGAAGAGAGGAATTGTTCACCACAATGCACTTGTACTTGATCGTTTGTCTGCTGTTCAGGGTGCCAATGCAACCATTCCAATGGTTAATCGCTATGATCATGAACACTCAATTACGAAAAAATTCACAGAAAGAACTCTCTTTCCTTTAAGTGCAGCACTGGAGGAGAATAAAGTTCCAAATGTAAAGTATAGCTCTTTGGCCAAAAGTTCTCCATTTCCTGCTAGCTGGGCCGAATCCCAAATTGACGATATTAACTCTGGGAAGGTTTATTATACGAAGGGACTAGACCTTAAAGGTCCTGTTTCTCTTTTTTCTGTAGCCGAAAACTCAAAAGAGTTCTCTAAACTTGCTGTCGCTGCGAGTGTTGAATTTATAAGCAATGCCTACCAAAATCAGAGCTCGAACTTTAACCTTTTTATGAATACGTTGTCTTGGTTGGTTGATGATGAAGGGATTATAAGTCTTAATCGTCCAGCTCTTACCACCAATATGATTGTGCTCTCAGCTCCTCAAATCTCCTTAATATTTTATTTCTCAATCCTATTTCTTCCTTTCTGCTTTTTTGCCATTGGAATTTGGATTTACAGAAAAAGGGTCAACAAGTGAAAAAGAATATCATTTTGACCGTGATTTTCTTTTTTCTTGTCGGGGTTGGGTGGTTGATTGACTCTGGAACTCTAACCACCTCCGAGGAATCTACAGAAGCTCAAAGCCTCTTCACAATTAATAAGAGTGACTTTGTGAGCTTTAAGCTACCAAAATCAAAAATTGTTGCAAGTGAATTGGGTCCTATGATTGAAGTTCTTAATTCTCCTGTTGATCCCGTAGCGTTTGACAAACTTTTTAAAAACTTAAACTCCTTAGTTGTAGTTAAGGAGTTGGTAGACTCGAAAAACTCTGAGGAGTTCTTCACTCATCAGAGTCTGATGGTTGAGTTGGAGACTAAAAAAGGTCAGTTAAAGTTTCGTTTAGGCGATGTATCAGGCCTAACTGGTAGTTTTTATCTTCAAACCTTTGAAGGTGGAAATGAAAAATTGTTTGTTGTTAAGAACAACTCGGTGCTGGATGGTTACTACAAAAGTAAGCTTGAAGCTGATTTAAAGAAATATCTTGAGCTAAAAGATTTATTAAGCGCAACAGCCTTTGAACTAATTGATAAAAGACTCCTCAGCTCTCTCGATATTAGTCGTGTTCAAAAAATCAAAGTAGATAATCGCAGAAACCGCTGGTTTGAAATCGATCTTGAGCAGGGGGGAACAACACCCGCCCCTCCGAAATCTGTTTCTTTTGATTTTTCGAAAGAGAAAATTTATGAATTGTTATTGGGTATAAAGTTTAAAAAATTTGAAGCTTTGAGAAATAGTGTTCTTGAGGATTCATTGTCCACTGTGGATATTAAAATAAATGATGAAGTCTTAACTTTAAAGCTCTATGGACTTCTAAATAATGAAAAAGGCTTATTTGTTTCCAAGAGTGACAGGCCTGAGACTGTTTTTACACTTTCTGATGGACAAGATTTTTTCTTTGATAACGTTCAGAGCTTTTGGGATAAGAAGCTAATTCTTCCTACTGAAAAAATCTTGGACCTTGAAAAGCTTAACTTTAAATTGGGCCTCAATCTCAGGCAAATGGTAGATTTCTATGCTTACGATATTCAAAATAGCTTCAAAATCTCCCCAAAAGATCAAAAGGTTACCATTCAAGACCTTAGCTACTTCAATCTTTTATTCAACATGGTGTTTGCAAATGGCGTTTTCAATCAAGCAGACATTGTAAATAAGCTCGATGCCAAGGAGCTTCAACAGATTCAGAGCAATAAGAAGGCACTAAAGTTAGAGTTCTTAGATAAATCCCTACTATTCCTTAAGGAAAACGATACTCTAACAATGATAGACATTATTAATGGGGTGGAGTTCAAATATTTGGGCAATGCTGGACTAAAAGATTTTAGAGAAGATCTATTCTTTGCCTTCAAATAGAATCAGAGTTACAATTTTTATATGAAGTTGATAGACATCTTTTATAACTACCTTTACTACCTAATTCATCCATTTCAGGCACATAAGGAAATTGCCTCTGGCGATGGAAAAGTTAAAGCATTAGGTCTCTATGAGTCGCTCGGTGTTTCGTGGGTGTTTGTCGTTGTGGCAGGACTAATAAGGATTGTCTTAATCAACTTGGTCATTTTCATGTTTTTGAACATGTTGGATCCTGGAAATGGGTTACTTGAAGGTGTAATAGATAATAGGGGCTTCACGGGATTCTATTTTCTAATTCTGACATCTGTACTTGATGTTGTATTCTATCCTCTAATAACAATGTTCATCCTTCAGTTTTGGGAATTTGTCATAAAGTCATATGCTTCACTGGCGGGAGTGAAAGGTGACATTGACCAGAAGGCGAAAACAATTCTTTCCGTTTCTTTGAGTTCGCATATTTTATTAATTGTGCCTGTCTTTGGGGAAATGGCACAGAAGACAGCGAACTTTATTCAAATGTATGCTGGAATTAGAGAACAGATGCAGTTTTCTAGGTCTCTCACTTTTTGTGTCCTGCTCACTCCTGTATTGTTCTTTCTGTTTTTAACAACCTTTATGGTTATTCTGGTGTCGCTTTAGGTATTTTGAATTCTCATCGCTAGGGCCGTAAAAGAATCATAAATGATTTTTTTATGCTTTTGTTTGATTTTTACTGAACTCTTAGATAGTGCCTTCTCCATGCAATAGAGCCACTGCTCTTTTTCTTTTTCAGAAATTTTTACATGCATGTGTCTTGCTCTCATTCTTGGAGGGCCGTGCTTTTTCATAAAAAGTTGAGGACCTCCCATCCAACCGCTGAGAAAATCAAAAAGCTTTTCTTTTACGTGATCTTCAACTTTTCCATCTACCAACTCATGCACATCCAAACAGTCTTTAGCCTGTGGATCTGTTTCCATAACATTATAAAAGTTCTCAACAAGCTCTCTTAGACCATTCTCTTTAAAAATTTGGTAGGGAATAAAAGGACGAGGTGTAAAGATTTTCTGCAATAATTTCATACATCCACTATAATATTTGTTTTTGACGCATGCACTTAAAAATTTGCTTCTACGAAAAAACAATATCTTGGAAATCCACAGGCCTATTTAATCTTACATCTGATTGTCATTTATGGAAAATTTTGGAATAGTCCAGCTCACACCTTAGAGATATTTGAGAGAGGGCATCAATGTCATTTATGCATCACGGTTTCAACCACGGCTCCATTGAACTAGTCTGTGGTCCAATGTTTTCTGGAAAGACTGAAGAACTAATTCGTAGAGTTAAACGAGCTCAAATCGCCAAGCAACGTATACAGATTTTTAAGCCAGCTTTGGATGTCAGATATGACGAAACCAAAGTTGTCAGTCACTCAAATCAAGCAATCCACAGTGAACCAGTTGAAAAGGCCGTAGATATTCTATTAAACCTAAAGGATACAACAAGGGTTGTGGCCATTGATGAAGTACAGTTTTTCGATCAGGACATCGTTAAAGTTGTAAGCAAGCTCGCTGATCGTGGTTATAGAGTGATTTGTGCTGGCCTTGATCTTGACTACAGAGGTGTGCCTTTTGGACCTATGCCAATGCTTCTGGCCTTGGCCGACAATGTTCAAAAAATTCAATCAATTTGCACAGTCTGTGGCTCTCCAGCAACTAGAAGTCAAAGGCTAACAGACTCTACAGATACTGTTCTTCTTGGCGAGACAGAGGCCTACGAAGCTAGATGCAGAGCGCACTATTTCTATGAGCCTGCCCAGGGACAGGAGAGACTTCCCATTGAGGAAGAAGTGCAAAGCTTAATAAACTAGATAGATCCAAAAATTTTGGTATCATTGTTTCTATAAGCTTACTAAAAAGGGGATTTATGGAAACTTTGGCACCGGATGTGTTAATTTCAGAAGAAGAGATAGCTCTTAGAGTTGAGGCGCTTGGAAAGGCCATCACAGAAGAGTACCAGGGACAAGAGGTAACTGTAATTTGCGTTCTTAAAGGCGCATTCATGTTTTGCTCTGACCTTATCAAAAAAATTAATCTCCCTGTTAAATTGGATTTTGTTGCACTTTCCTCTTATGGAGATGGGACTTCAAGCTCTGGCACCGTGAAAATGGAGTTGGATCTGGCCGAATCAATTAAAGATAAAAATGTTATTATCGTAGAGGATATTGTTGATACAGGGCTATCTATGAAGACTCTTGTTCAACTTCTTGAAGCACGTGGGCCAAAGTCATTAAAAGTTGCTTCTCTTTTATATAAGCCATCTAAAACTAAGCACCAGGTTTCTATTGATTACATGGGCTTTGAAATCGAAGATAAATTCGTTATTGGGTATGGGCTTGATTACGCCGGCAGGTATAGAGAGCTTCCTTATATCGGTGTGCTAAATGCAGGTAACTAAAGAGGGAAGTGTAAGAGTTGACCTTGTTGGTGGAACTCTTGATCTTGAGCCCATTAACTTAATCCTTCCAAACGTCGTTACTCTAAACGTTGCTACGAGCCTAAGGGCAAAGGTTGTCTTGGACAGATCTGAGTTTAATGGGGTCGAGATTGTATCTAGTGATTATGGAAAGACTTATAAGTTTAGCTCTGAAGACTTTTCCCAAGAGAATCTATATTCGGGTGATCATTTCAAAGAGATGAGCTTTGTTTGCCAGATTCTAGACCTATTTCAAGCAAGACGTAACCTAAAGGTGACACTCTCATCTGGTGCGCCTGCCGGCTCAGGGCTTGGGGGCTCAAGTGCCATGGGTGTGACGCTCTACTCTGCCTTGTGTGAGTTTTTTGATCAGCCTTATGACCTTTATGAAGCTGTTCAGAAGGTAAAAGGCACAGAAGGGAGAATTCTTAATCAAGGGGTTCCAGGCTATCAAGACTACTTTCCAGCACTCACTGGAGGAGTTTTGGCGATTAGAGGAAAGGCCGGAGAGTTGGAATTTGAGCAATTATTTAGTGATGAACTCAAGACATATCTAGAATCTCGTATGACCCTGGTTTATTCAGGTTTAAGTCGAAACTCGGGAATCAATAACTGGGAAGTTTATAAAGCTTTCTTTGATAAAGATCCAAAGATTCGTGCTGCAATGACCAATATTGCTCAGATAAGTTACAAAGCATATAAGAGTATTATTAGTCGTGACTTTGAGAGTCTTCTTAGTCTTATTGGTCAAGAAGGGGAGGCCAGAGTGGGGCTTGCTCCAAATATTGCTCCAAAAGAAGTTATTAAGATTAAGTCCGACCTTGAAGAGAAGTTTGGAAAAATTGGACTCAAAATGTGTGGAGCTGGCGGAGGGGGTTGCTTTATTTTAACTCATTCACCAGAGCACAAAACTCTTCTAAAGGAAGAGATTTCCAATTTAGGCATGGAAGTTCTGGATTTTTGCATAGATAGACCATTACAATAGAATGGTGAAAGAAAAAACTTCAAATTCAATTGCAGGAATGTCACTCGGTGGGGGAAGGAAGGAAAACTTCTTCTTCAGCCTATTAGAATTCTTTCCTGAAAAGGATAGGTGGTTTCTCACTTCTCTTCGACAAGTAAAAGACGAAGAGGAGATGGATAGAGATGAAGCTATAACATCGTGGGTTGAGAACTATAGGCTGCATAGGTTAGTCGTTGATTTTCCGCTTACTAAACCCTTGTGCGAGTCCTGTACTCTTGAGTGTCCAGGTACGGCCTCATGTGCCCATCCTGTTGTTAAGAGTGTTCGTCATGAGATGGAAAAGTTAGTTGAGGAAGACCAAGCTTTGGTTAGCTCTAACCCTAAGCGATATGAGCAAGTGCGAAATGAAGACAATCAGATTCATTACAACAGAAGTGTTCTCCACAAAGAAACTCATGAGCATATACTATCTAAATCCTTTAAAAGAAAATTGAAGAAAGGTTATTTGCCTTACTGGAACCGCCCTGTCGATTTTTGGATTTGGAAACACTATTACGACCAAATTTTGAATCTTTTTAATATCTCCTATGACTCTTTTGGTAATGTCTCTGTGATGCTGATGCATAGGTTTCACTATCTTAGGCGCCACCTTCCAAAAGACCTGACTATGTATGAGTCAGCTACTCACATAGTGCTAATTGAGCTGTATCGTTCAAAAATCATCAGTAAAAAACAACTTGCTGAGCTCGATGATATGGACATGGCTCCACTAGCTCGACTTAAAGTTGTAAAAGCTATTGAATCAAAGTTAGGAGTGTTCATATATGAAAAGGACTTGGAGTTGTTAGCAAAACATCCCAAGGCATTTGATTCTTTCTTGTTGGCAATTGCAGGCAAGAGTCTACTTATGAATAAAGTTCGTGAAATTCCTTGTTTTGGCTCCAAAGAGGATCCAATGTTTATCTCCCCAGTGTTTAACTAGTTTTCATTAAAATTCCTTGGACAATTATTCGAGATACCTCTCTTTGGTATTCATATTGCACAAAATTCTTCAGGGGTTGAAATGGTGGCTAATTTCTATTTTGGATTTATTATCGCTTTTGGCGTGAGCTTTCTTGTATTGATTCTTTTTTCTGAAGTATTCAATGCATTTATTGGCTCTGTCACTTTAGGGTTTGTCTACGGGGTGATATGTTCAATACTCCACAGGAGCCCTTTTAATCCGATGATTAAAGATTAAAGCTTTTGGAATAATTTTTATAATCCCTTTTCAATTTTTTGATATAATGGATTAAAATCATTGTTCTAAAAGGAGCTAGCATGAGTGAAGTTTGGAGAAACTGCAGTGTTTGTAAAAAGCCTATTAATCAAGGTGCCATTTACCAAAAGTGTAGCGTCTCCACATGCAGGAAAAGTGCATATTGCTCTGTCGATTGCTGGGACTCTCATCTTCCGATAATGAACCATAAAAGTGCTTGGGCCGAAGAAGAAAGGGCACCGCACGAGAGATACTCTGAAGAGAGAGCTCCTAGAAGAAAAATTGTCTCAACAAAGAGCACTGTTGAAAAGCTAGCGCCATCATCAGAGTTGCCACAAGATATTTTAATTGTTGTTTCCAAGCTAAAAAATTACATAAAGGCCAGGGGAGATATGAACACGTCGGGAGATGTGTCTGACAAATTATCTGATATTGTTCGGTCTTACTGTGACGCCGCAATTGAACAGGCAAGAATGGATGGGCGTAAAACTGTGATGGCCAGAGACTTCAAATAATTTAAAAATTTATTTGGCCTTTTTGTAATAGCGAATACCCATAAAAGAAAAAACATAGATCAGGGTTGTAAAAAGCATGGCCATCGCCCAACCAACATGGTCTTGGATAAGGACTGGAAGCTCAATCACTGTTAAAATCGCACCTGAAACTGCGTAACCAAAAACATACTTTTTTGCCCACTTCTTATCCTTTGAGAGCATGAAGTAAACCAAACAGTGATAGGCGAGAAAGCCACAAAACACCAAGGCCATAGAGTTAATCATTACCTGCCTTAGCTCAGAAATATATGTAGGGTGAAACTGGTTTGGATTAACACCGAGAACTGAGTAGAGATTGTAGATATATTGGTTTGTGATCTTCTCGGGTAAAAAATAAAGATTTATATAACAGATGTTTATCACATCGCTAATAAAAGTAAGAATGGCCGCTTCGGCCAAGAATTTCATTTTGGTAGTTTTTTTGTAATAATTAATTAGAAACTTCATTGTGAATAATATTATCAGTTGATAGCTACAATGAGTAAAGATTAAAAGGAAAGTTCTATGAGCGATGCTTTGTGGGTTATTACTGCTGCAGTTGTAAATTTTTTATTGGGAGCAATGTGGTACTCATTCTTTGGAAAGGCGTGGTTAAGTGCTTGGAAGCTTGAGAAGAAGGATATCAGACCAAATGATCCCAAGCCGTACCTTTTGGCGTTTATTGGGTCTTTGTATGCAAGTTATGGGCTCTACCTAATGTTGAAGCACATCCACCCTCAGGGCTTTGTGGAGCAGCTGACTTTGGCCGTAGCAACCTGGCTTTTCATCCAAGTGGGTCTTGGGGCAAAACATTACGCATTTACAAGAGTAAGTGGCAAGGCCTTCGCCATAGACTACGGCCTTGATCTTGTGGGTATTATTGTTATGACGTTTATAGTTTACTAGGAGCGCCACTCCAGTTCGCTTGAAGGGAATTCCCAAGTGAAATAGCCACCGTCTTTGGCCATGATTTTTACTTTGTAGAGTGAAAGAGGGATGGCCCCCAGCCTTCTGGTTTTTTCGCTCCACTTTTGGATTTCTTCGTTAAGTTTGGCCTGATAAATTTCGGCTTCTTTTGGGTTTCTGCTATGAAACTGTGCTTGGCCTGAGTGAGAATTAATCTTATTTTTGGCCTTGGTTGTAACAATGTGGAGCATGTTAACAAGATTGTAGGCCTCAGCCTCGCTAAACTCTCTGTTCTCGTCGATTTTAAAGATATTTAAAGTGTTCAACTCAGCTACATTACTCATAAATTCCCTGCCTCAATTTTCTCTCTACTTCTTTTGTCTTTTTAGTTTCTCTTTTGTCGTGAAGCTTCTTACCTTTTGCCAAGGCTATCTCGAGCTTAACTTTTGAACCTTTGAAGTAAACCATCGTTGGCACAAGGGTTTGACCCTTCGTGGCAAGAGATCTCTTTATCGATTCAATCTCGCTTCTATTTAGAAGAAGTTTCCTATTTCTCGTTTCATCATGGTTTTGAATATTGCCAAATTCATAGTGAGCAATAGTCATTTGATGTATCCAGACTTCGTCATTTTTATCTATTGAGCAGAAGGCCTCAGTCATAGAACAGTTGCCTGCACGTAAAGACTTAACTTCTGTCCCTTTAAGGGATAGGCCGGCCTCATATTTCTGTTCAAGGAAATAGTCGTAGGTTGCTCGTTTATTTTTAGAAATGACTTTTATGCCCATAAGGGGGGAAACTCCAATTGCTTTTGACCTTTTATAACTTGTGGACTGGATTTTGTCACCAGCTACTATGAAACCATTTGTTTGTAATTAAAAGCAATTAGAGAAATATTAAGAAATTATTTTAAATTAGAATGACTCTACTTTGTTATGCTGCACTGGGACGCATACAGTTTGTACAGATTTTGCGTAGTTTCGATATCTAGAGACTCTGAACGAAGCGTCGTGTCAAAGTTGTTACTCTTTAAAGTCTCTAAAAATTTCTTACCATTAGGCCAAGACTTTAAAACCGAACCAATCTGCTTTCTTTTAAGTGCAAAAAGCTTCCTTAGAAATGATTCAAGATCTGAAATTTTCTCTAATTCAATTTCAGGAGATGCTTTTCTCATATAACTAACAACAACTGAATCCACTTTGGGAGGAGGTAAGAAGGCTCCAGGAGATACTTTTACAAGTAGCTTTGAATCCAAGTAAGTTTGAGAAAGAACAAGTAGGCTATTGGCCTGATTTTTGACCCCCTGTCTTAGGTATGTCTTTTCCCCAACTTCCTTTTGATACATTAGGGTCATCTTGGATATTTCTTCAACTTTAGTAAACTGCACAAATAGCTGGCTACTGACATTGTATGGAAGATTGGAAACCATCCATATTTTTTTACCTTGAAGTCCCTCATTCTCTAAAAACCTACTCCAATCAAACTTCATTGCATCTTGAAAGAAAATCTCTTTCACGTTTGGAAGCTGAAGTCCTTCTTCGAAGCGTCTATCCATTTCTATAAGATATAAAGGTTTTCCTATCTCGCTAAGTCTACCAGTCAGGGCCCCCGGCCCTGGGCCAACCTCAACGATAGCATCGTAAGACTCTGGAGAGTCATTCACAATTTTCTCGATAACAGACTTGTCTTTTAAAAAATGCTGTCCAAGTTCTTTATTTGCTCTGGGAAGTTTTGCCACTGAATTCCTTTTTGTCTATGAATCTTCCCCTTGCATCCAAGTCTAAACACTCTGGAAAAGGAATTGCTTTATCACTATTAATGAGGGCGTAGTTGGCGATCATGGCACCATTGTCTGCACAATATTTTGGATCGACAAACTTAACATTTTTGTATGTTTGCATTAGAGCTTTTCTAATCGCACTGTTACATGCAACCCCACCACCAACTATCAAAGGCAGATCTTTTGGAAATCCTAGCTCAACTATCTTTTTATAGGCGTATCTTGTCTTTAATTTAAGGGCACTGACTATGGCATTCTGGTAAGAAGCACATAGATCTTTGAATTCATCAGAGCTATGGTCATTGGCAATAGATGGATTCTTTTCTAAAAAAACACGCATACTTGTTTTAAGTCCTGAGAAACTTAATCTGCAGTCTGCGCTGGACTTCAGGCCAATTGGAAATTCAAAGGCCTGGGAATTTCCATCTTTTGCGATGTCATCAATAATTTTACCTGCAGGGTAGCCAAGGCCCATTAATTTTCCACCCTTGTCAAAAGCCTCACCTGCGGCGTCGTCGATAGTACTTCCTAGAACTTGAAAGTCTTGACTCGATTCAACCAAAAAGAAGATTGAGTGCCCACCGCTTATTAACAAACCTAGATACGGGTATTTAACTTCTTCTGTGAGATGAATTGCCTCAAGGTGTGCATATAAGTGATTAACCGGCATTATTGGTTTTTGTGCAATCATTGCCATCGTCTTTGCAGCATTCAGACCGGTCAGTAGTGGGCCAAGAAGTCCCGGCACTGCCGTAACACCAATCAAATCGACATCGCTAAGCTCAATTTTTGCTTTTTCGGTGGTTGATCGGAGAAGGGGGACTAATTTTTGAAGATGGTTTCTTGCTGCAATTTCGGGGACGACACCACCCCAAGTTTTAAGAATCTCTTCCTGGCCAAATGTCTTATGAGCAAGAACCTCAGTCTTGCCGTTATCTTGTGCCAAAATTCCTATTGAGGTGTCGTCACAACTTGTTTCAATTCCAAGAACAATTTTTCTCATATTTTACATCTTAGGGCAGGATAGCTCTTTTATTTTTTCGTCAACATACTTTTTGTTAAGCGTTGTGGCAAGACCATTGGAATCCTTTAAATACCACTCTGGAGACTGATCTGCAGTGTGACACTTAATACAGTTGTTGGAATAGTCTTTTTGAACAACCTTATCTTCCATCTGAAATGGATGTTCTGGATGTTGATTGTGACAGTGCATACATTGAACATTGGCGAAGTTGGAATCGATGGCGTGCTTCTCATCAACTTTTCTCCACTTCTTCGCAAGCTCTAACCTTTTTTGGGAAGCAGTCTCTCTAATAGAGTGAACATCCTTAAAAATTGTATTAACCTCTTTCCAATATTGATCCATTCTTTTCTCATCAAGTTGTGGACCTTGTACAACTGCTTCAGAGGAAATAAAGCCCTCTGGTTTACCAAAATCAAGGCTGTGACACTCAATACATTGGGAATTATTAGTGGCCTTAGCCTTTACCAAGGTTTGCCATGCTAGAGAGTGAGCGGTGCTTTGCCAGAACTTAGTCTGTTTATCATGGCATTGGGAGCAACTGATATAAGTAGGTGTTTTTATATCTGAATCTGTGGCGGTTGCCATCAATCTTTTTTGCTCTTCGGCCTGGATCGCCTCCAAGTCAGATTTGTATTTGGCGAGCCAAGGAATAAGAGGGTTGTCAGGTCTCTTCTTCTCTAAGTCTTCAGAGATTGCCACTAGCTTGTAAGAATCGGATTGTTCTTTATTGAAAGGAATCTTTATTTCTCCCATGTAGTGGTTTCTAGAAAGTACTTGAACAATCTTTACATTGCCTTGTGCTTCAGGCTCTTTTAAATAGGCCTGAGAGTGTGATCCAATTATCCAATCAAATTGTGGAAATTTCTTGGCAAGAAGCTTATCTTTTTTCATTCCAGAGTGGGAGAGAAGAAGAAGCTTTGTTTTATCTTTTTTAAGGTTTAGCTTTTGAACTTCCTTAAGAGTCTCTTCAATTGCATTTTCTGATTCATAAAAATAATTGGATGCGTCTTGCTTGAGAAGAGTTCTGTCGACCACACCTAGGATTACAAGATTAATATCTCCAAGTTTGGTAACAACAAACTTCCTATGCTTGATTGGCATTGTTTTGGTGGTGTTGGAAATTACAAAAGTGAATTTTGTTTTCTTAGATAACTCTACAAGGTAATCAACACCAAGAGCGAAGTCCTGATCTCCCGGCAAAAAATAGTTTAGTCCTTGGATGTCTTGTGCCTCGGCCAACTTGTCAGCAGTAAACTTCACCGACTGAGACAAAGATTCGGGGATCGTGGTGGATGGAAAAAGCATGTCGCCAGTATCCACATAAATGACATTGCTATCTTTTTTGGCTTCATGAAAATACCCGGCAGCTTGTGGAAGCCCACCCAAGGGAAATTTTCTACAACCACATGGGTGGGTTTCACCATTTATATTGTGAGAGAATGAAACTTTAAAGTGATCTGCTCCTGTTTTAGCGTCAACTTTCTCATAATAGGAGTCATCGGCCATTTCAACAATTCGGCTACATGAAATAAAAAGGAGAATAAGGAAAAAGTTCTTCATCATTATTTAATTTCTTTTGTTGCTGTTTTTGCTTGAGATGAATCTGGATATTTTGAAATAAGTTCATCATAGACTGCTTTGGCCTCCGCACTTTTTCCACTTTTGTCCATGCTTCTAGCTATGTAGAGAAGTGAGCGTGGGGCATACGAGCTCTTTGGCCATTTAGTATAGATTTTACTGAAGTAAGCGGCAGCATCTTCGTATTTCTTATTCCAATAATTAATAAGCCCAAGATTGTACCTTACAGCATTAGTTTGGGCTGCATTTATTTTTCCTTCGTCTAAAACAAATAGGTAGGCCTCTTCAGCCTCTTTGAGCTTGTTTTTCTCAAAGAACTTATGTGCCTCTTGGATCGTTGGGCCTCTGCTGTCTTTGGCCATCTTTCCAAGAGTCTTTGCAACCTTTAGGGAGTAACGCTTCTGGGAATCTAATTCTGACTGAAGACTGGTTAATAATTTTTGATTTTCACTGGCCTGGATGCTTAGAACTTTAACTTGTTCTTGAAGCTGGGTAATTGATTGCTCCATTGTTTGTTTCTGCTCAGCCGTGGTCTTTTGATTCTTGTGATCAATCTCTTCAAGTTGCCCAGTGGTTGAGGCCAATCTTGTCTGCAGGTCGGTAACTTGTTGCGTGAGTTCTGCAACCAATTTTGCAGATTGTTCTAGCTGGACACCCATTTGATCCACCATCTGATTTCTTTCAATTTCTTCGGCGGTTTTAAAACATGAGACTAATAAGAACAACATCCATATATGCTTCATATAAATCCTTTTTTTCTGAATTTTAACACGAAATTGGATAAAAGTGATTACCGATTTGTGACAGCTTTTCTAACCGCTTCAAATTCAGCTTTTTCGCTGAACTTCTTTGAGAGTTCTGCATAACTCTTTGCTTTATTAAAGTACTTTCGCCTATAGGCGGACTTGGCTTTAAGGTAATAGACTTCGGCTTTTCTGTAGAAAACAGGAGAATGTACGTCGGCCTTTGCTTCTTTGGCTGCAAGAAATGCTGCTTGGGCGTAACTCATTTCTTGTTTGGGGCGTGTGGTTGTTAGGCCACACGCCGTTATTGTCAAAAATATTAATAAGTTTAAGACAAGGTTTTTTGGCATTACTTAGCTGTGATTACGAAGTTTGCCCTTCTGTTTTGAGACCAAGCATCTTCACTATGGCCAAAAGCTTTTGGAGTGGTTTTTCCAAAAGAAATTACAGAGATCCTGTTTGCGTCGACACCTAATGCTACTAGGTAATCTTTTACTGATCTTGCTCTTCTTTCACCAAGTGCCAAGTTGTACTGCTCTCCACCTCTTTCATCTGCGTGACCTTCAATTTGGATGTCAACATTCTGGTTTGTCTTCAAGAACTCAGCGTTTTGCTCAAGAGTTGTTCTAGCAGAAGTAGTAAGTCTAGAAGAATCAAAGTCGAAGTAAATCGTGTTTAAACCGCCAGCAGTGTTGTCATCGCTTGAGCCGTTCAACTCCAATGGAGAAGAATCGTCTTCGCTAACTACACTGTCAGAAGCAGCACCATCCGCTTTCTCAGACTGTGATGCACATCCTGTTAGAGAAAGTGCAAATAGGGTAATCAATGCCATAAATAAATTTCTGCTTGTTGCTTTCATCAATTTTCCTTTTTTGTGATTACAAGTAGTTAAATAATATTCTTCAAGTATTATCGCATACCTAGCTAATTTTTCTAGAAAAAATAAACTATGTAATTTTAGTTTGTGTACTTTTCTTCTCGGCAAAGCGAAGGAATACATGAGCTTTTGATGTAAGAACTTTTTTTTGTTTTGCGTTGTGTCGTCTGACACTGGCCTTTCAAATAAATGACAAACAGTCTACGTGTTTACAGGTGGTTAGGTGTTTTTGAGGTTAGACAAAAGTTGGCACAGCTCTTGCTTAGTA
>CEUD01106097.1_pt1 | contig 15733 bp, 11 predicted proteins | sample 356481 | NCBI WGS metagenome assembly CEUD01 (sample SAMEA2623314, study PRJEB7988) | marine metagenome | isolation source: saline water (ENVO:00002010), including | reverse complement strand
ACCTATCCACCCGGAAAGAGCTGTGACCGAAATCCGTGAAGAACCATAAAATGATACATGCGCCGATTGCCTACACGGGGCTTGGCTTATTAATCACGACAATGTCTGCCAGTGCTGCGATTGATCTAGATTTTGGCGAGCTTGATCTCACCAGTGAGATGAATAGTGCGAGCACTTCGAGTTTTTCTAGCACAGCGATTGGAAACGATGGTATTACCGATATATACGCACAGCTTTCCGTGGTCGATGGCAATGGCTTTACGGGTGATTTCGCGGGCTCTGCTGCGGGTGACGTCAAAATTGGTCAATATCGTAACACCACGACTCAATATTCGTTAACGCTTTATCAGGATGCGGCTTTAAGCGAGATCTATGCGCCTGCTTCGAGTTTTACTTATGATTTGTTCTTTTATGACATTGATGGGCATGATGATTATGGTGACCAGTATTATGATGTTGTCACTGTATATACGCCTTCGGTCGCTACCTATACGACTACGACAGATTTAACGATTACTACAAACGGCGATGGCTCTATTACAGCGTCTGGCAAGGACACCGCAGCGATAGATGGTCAACAAGGACTGACGAGCTTTACACCAGAGCAAGCAGACGTCGCAATTTCATTCACATTTACAGACACAGCAACGGTCATTTTTGACTATACTGTTATAAACACTAACAGCACTGGAAATAGGAATTTGCTGATTGATGCGAACAATCTAGCGTTTGCTGAAGGTACTACAGAGACTCTAGAGGTCGTGCCTGAGCCAGCTGCATTTGGTCTTTTATGTAGTGCGATGAGTTTGGCATACGTAGTCGTCGGTAGACGTCGTATCCATTCTGAAAAATAATTTTTCAGTTATTTTAATGTCAATTTAGAAGCCAGTGGCCTTAGGTCACTGGCTTTTTTGGGGTGTGTCTGGTGGTAATGGGGGGCTATTATCAGTTTGAATTTGGATTGAGGACATTCAGGATAGTATTGTCCTAATGTCAGCTTTCAGGCAGGTGCTATCAAAATAAACCGCTTCAAAGTTTACCGCCTGCTCGAGAGAAGTAAAAAGAGGGCAAGAAGCGCATGAAAAACATCGGTAGCGTATCGATTTCGTAGGTCGGCCTCTGAGTTTTTCTAAAATCTTTAGCAATATTTCTAGTTTGAGGTTCTAGCATTAGTGTTAGCTATGCTTATTGAAGCTATTAATATATGGTTGAATTATAATCAAGTATTACCTAAGCACTTTATCGTGTTGCTATGAAGTGTGTATTACATGTATTAATCTGTCTTTTTACATTCTGTCACTTACAGGCGGTTTCATTATCGTTTGATGCGGGTGAGTTGATCGGCTCATTGAGTCCAGGTGATTACGATTACTATGAGGTCTCGGTACCCGCTGGCGCGGATGGTTGGCGCGTTTTGCTGCAAAGCGGGAGCAGTGGCGTTAATGATCCAGATCTTTTGATCCGAAGAGCTGCGCAGCCCACGCTTTCTGTCTATGACAGCATTTCTGCTACGGGGACGGCGGACAGCATTTACTATAGCGAGGCGGAGTTAAGTGCGGGGACTTACCATATCGCTGTTCACTTACCTGTGGAGGCTACCTCCAGCACTGTGAATTATACGCTTAATAGCGATCATTTTGCTCTGAAGCGGATCAGTTTTGATGGCTCTTCTGATATTGATACCATCGCTCCGGGAGAATTTAAGAATTATGAAATTGTAGTGCCTGCCGACCGTGAGGGCTGGCGGTTGGTCTTGAATAATCGCACGGGCGCTCTGGCAGACGATCCTGACCTTTATGTGCGGCAGGATCTTTATGCTTCAACCAATTATTATACCCGTCGTTCTCAAAATAAGCTGTCGGATACGCTCTTTTTCACCGATCAGGATCTAAATGACACCAGCTATTATGTTGGCGTGTATTTGCCGCCTGATGCGTCCCAGAGCGTTGAGTTTTCGCTCTACAGTGAGGACTACTCGGTGGTAGAGCTAGTGTGGGACCCTGGCACCGAGGCGGCCGGGACAGAAAAATTTGTCGAAGCCAGTGCCAGTGGGGGTGAATACTTGTTTCGCATTGTTACTGAAAATCCGGACCATGCTGTTTGGCGTGGGGCATTGCAGGTCAACTCTGGCGAGGCTGATCTTTACTGGAGAAATCGTAATTACCCGACTGTCGATCAAAGCACCCAAAAGTCTGAGCGTAGTGGCAGTGACGGTTTTACCAGTTATTTGAGCAGTAGCAGCGGTGCGGGGCAGGAATGGTTTTTCTTAGTAACTGCGAGTGAGGGGGCGGACTGGTCTTTTTTTGCTGGCGACATCCATGTTGAAAACTTGGGCGTATTGGCTGATGACAGCTCTAGCTCTTCAAGTCTCGCACCGGTCGGCCCCGAAGGGGCCCGATTCTTTCAAACGGAATTGCCCGAAGAAATGCTCGCTTGGCGGCTGTGGGTGAACGATGGGACCGATGTCACACTCGATGTGCCTGTTTATACCAGAGCTAATGTTGCCCCTCATTTTTCCAGCACCAGCTATTATCAACATGTATTTAACGGGCAAGATTTACTCGTGCCCGATGCCTCGCCAGAGGAATATGAAGCTGGGACGGGCGAAGCTTATTTTATTGCGGTTTTTGCTGATCCTGGAACTGCGCTGCGACTGGATAATCGGCAACAAATAGTGACTGATGTTGCCCACCAATCGACGACTGCGTCCATCGACTCGACTGGCTATCATTTCCACACCTTCCATATCGATGTGCCCGTCGAGCAAATTGCGTGGGAAAATACGAGTCTGCGCTTAAGTGGGAACCCCGATCTGGTCATTCGTAAAAATCGGGTGCCTAACGCGCGAGAACACGAGTTCCAGTCCGAGGTGCTTGGCTCTGTGGATGATAGTGTCACCCTCGTTCCCAATGTCCTGACGGATGGCAGTTTTTATACGACTGTCTATTCGGATGCTCCGTTTTCATTTCAGTATTTCAACGGGGAGCCCGTGATCACCGATATCGATTATACCAGCACGACGGTGAATAATTTAACTAATAAAGTTGGTTGGCGCTTTTATCGCATTCTCGATATTGACTCTCAGGTAGGCTTCTTGGGTTGGCGATTGGATTTGTTGAATCAAACACAAGAGAGCGAAATCTACATTCGCCGTAATGCAGTGCCAGGATGGGAAAATGGACTTTACAATCAAAAGTCTGAGGCCGACTTTCTACAGGATGCAAATCATGAGGCCGATATTTGGTATGTTGGTATTTATGATCCAACTAATGCGCTGGGCGCATTTACCTTAGATTCGGGGCCTATTGTGCCTGAGCTAATCAGCTTTGATGGCGGCACGGACACGGTGGTTGCATTGCCAGAGCAGCAGTGGCAATATTACCGCATCGAAGTGCCTGAAACGGTCGGCGGCGAGCCAGTCTTAGGCTGGGAGTTGCGTGTGAAGGACTGGGTAGGTGGGAATCCTTCTTTGGTCGTGCGGCGTGCGCAAGTGCCGGATAGCGTCAATACCTCTCCTAATAGTAGCTGGGACTATACTTCGAACACTTGGAATGCTGGCTACCAGATTGGGACCAATTATGATGGCTGGACGGGGGATGGTAACACCAGTAACGGTGCGTCAGACACAGTAGATTGTGTCTTGAGCATGGCGATGGGCAGTCCCTTGGAGCCTGGGACTTATTATATCGGCATTTATAATCGGAGTTATAATGAAGCTTGTGCGTTCACTTTTCAGAGTCGTGGCATTGGCAGCGGGATGAGCTTGGATGTGGTGGATGTCAGCCCCGGATCGGATGCGGTGATCAATGGTTTAGGCGCACGTGAGCCAGCATTTTACAAATACGAACTGACGACTCCAGTTAGCGGCTGGCAGTTCGAACTGGATTTTGGTGCCGCGAGTCCAAATGGAGAGGGCATGTTGGTCTTACGTGAAGGTTGGTTGCCGACGACTTATAACTCTTATAGCGACTCTTACACGAGTCCTTTTAACTCGGCTGCACAAATCGGCCAGCTCACTAGACAAACAGAGTTAGAGATTGAGGGGCAGGAACGTTTTACCTTGTTGCCTTATAATGGCGAGAGCGAGATTCCAGCGGGAACTTATTATGCTGCGGTGATAAGCGAAGGGAACAGCCCGGAGAGCACCAGTCGTATCGGCACGGGCGCGGTGGATTTTGTCTTGCGTAACGATTTTGATCTAGGAGTCGTGGACTTGAGCACTTTGAGCTTCGGAACTGTGGAGCAGGCCTCGGACAATCTTGAGCCTGGTGAAGTGGACTTTTATCGTTTCACGGTGCCTGCGGATACATTGGCGCTGGCAATTACTGCCAAAGATACTGCGAGTCCCCATGAGCCATATTTGAGCTTGCGCACCGCGGACGGCCAATTGCCTGATAATTACAGTTACGGCTATGGCTTTTCGGGTGGTCAGTCGTATCAAGAGTATATTAATGGCACAGGCACTATCAACCTGAGCAATCCTGCTGCGGGTGAATACGCCTTGTCTTTGCATGATGGCCCACAGGCCAGCCAGTATGCGATTGAGATCGAGCTGAAGGAATCCAGCGCTTTGGGCTTTACGAGTCAGCTAGCTGGACCGCCTTCAAATGTGGCTAGTTTTGATTTGCTAAGTGGTCAGCTGGAATTTTACAAGGTTACAGTTCCAGAGACTGTGAATGGGCAAGCCTTCCTTGGTTGGCTGCTCGAACTTAATATGACATCGGGTTCTGCCAGTGTGAATGTGCAAAAGGATCGCTTGCCACTTGATTCTGACAGAACTTACCAAAGCGGTTCTTCGTCACAACGCTTGTATCTGGGAACTCGTTTCTACGGCTACCAAGGTGGGGCTTACGATCTTCTTCCTGGGACTTGGTTCGCGCAAGTCACCGCGAGCGGTAACGTTATTGGCACGCTGACGAGTGAAGCGATTTTTGCGACTATGTTGAATATGGATGCCTCGCAGAATACGAACGGGCATTCGCACATGGATACTGATTTGATCGCTGCGGGAGAAAAGAAATTCTATGTGGTGGAAGTGCCCGCAACGATTGAGGGGGAAGCTGTCTTAGGCTGGAGTCTAGAGCTGGAGGAGATTTCAGGCAATGCGACTGTTAAGGTTAGCCCAGATGTCTTGCCCATTAATTATAATGTGACAAGCTATAGCGACAGTGATGACACTTTATTATTGGACGCGCAGCAAGCCTCTCCAGGGACCTATTACATCGAGGTCGCTGCGAGTACTGCAACAGAGTATGTGCTAAGTAGTCAGGCGATCACCACCGATGCTATACGTCGCACTTGGACGATGCCGGTAAAGGGCGGAGTGACGGTCACCCCAGGGCTGACTGCACCTGAATTTGGGGATAGTGGCATTGATGCCTCAGGCAATCCGCTCGCGAATGACCAAGGGGTTGATATTCCTGCGAACCAACTTCACTTTTATGCTGTGACGATTCCAGAAGGAAATGAAGGGCTTTTCCGGATACAATTGGATGCGATTAGTGGCAATCCCGATCTATACATTCGTCGCGGACTGCTGGCGGGAGACGAGTTTTCAAATGACTATGAGTTGAATGAAAACGATCAGACAGAGTATGCCAATTGGGTGGCTGAAGATGCCTTTGTTGAGAAACAATTGCCCGCAGGTATCTACTATTTAGCTGTCGAGGCGGCCAGCGGCACCAACGCACGCTATCGCTTACGCTTGTCGACAGGTCGCATTCAGGATCTAGCCTTTGATGGAGGCAGCTTATCCAATCAAGTTATGGCAGGTGGCGACTGGCGTTATTATCGTGTGGATGTGCCAATGGACCTTCCTGAAAAATGGGAGCTCACTTATACGCTGAGTCAGGGGAATGCGACCATGTATTTGCGTGATAGCGTTCCTCCTGGCTATGTTTATAACTCGTATGCCTATTTGCGTAGCTGGGTTAATGATCAAAAGAATCAAGGCAGCTACCAATATTACACATCTCCGGGCACGGTGACGCTGCGTGCACCACAAGTGCGGCCAGGGCACAGTTACTATATTGGCTTTAGAGCGTCGACTGATTCAAATTTCTCTATCAGTTCAGATGTTTCTGGAGCGACGCTCAGTGATCCAGACTTGATTGATTTCTATGCGGGCAGTGTCAGTGGGACACTGGATAGTGGTAAGACGCAATACTATCGAGTTGAGGTGCCCGCAGAAGCGATTCGATGGAAGCATCAGGCATCACATTCCAGTGATGTGAAGCTCTATATTGAACAAGGCTCTTTTCCTTCAGCCACAAGTTCAGATGATGCTTACAGTAGTTGGCAAAGTAACTGGGCTTACGATCGTCTTTTCAGCACGTCGTGGCCTTGGGTGACGGAAGAATCTTATTACATTGCACTCGTGAATGAAGGTGCATCGACCGAAGCGTATAGCTTTACCATGGATGGTCAGAATGTTCATACTGATGATCAGGATGGTAATGGCCTTCCCGATCAGTGGGAGTATGATCACTTAGGATCTAATGGTTATAATGCCTATTATGACTACGATAATGATGGGCTGCCATTACGGCTGGAATACTTCTTTGGTCTCGACCCACAAGTTCAAGATAGACCCTTTATGCGGCTTACTATAGATGCCGATTATTTTTATTTCGATTTCCAGAAAGCGAGTCGGACAGATCTACTCGAAAGCACAGTGGTGCGTAGTCAAAGCTTAGCGCCGGAATCGTGGAGTGATGCGGGTGCGTTTATGGAGTTCTTATCCGACGAAGGAGAGACAGAAATTTGGCGTGCACGCATCCCTAAGATACCAAGTCGAGAAGCTGATTTTTTCCGGATTGAAGTCGAGGTGAAGCCTTAAATGCTTCCAACTATATCTAGTAAACTATTACTTTACTGTTGTCTATTATGGCTTACATCTTCCGACAGTTGCAGACGGATTAGTCAAAGTGCACCGAGTGACCTAAATCTTCGGGGCGCTGGTCCCAATGCTGGGGTAATGCAAGCCCGCGATAGGGACAATGGCTGACTTCCAGCATGGTTGTCCAAAGGGCCTCTCTAACTTCTTACAGATGGTGATTCGCCTCTAGGTCGGCCTGCGTTGCTTCACGCTGAATCTCCAAACACCAGATGGGGAATTCTCGCAATAGGGTAGTAAACTTTCCGGAGCTTTTTCAATCCGGATTATGCAATGGAATGAGGTGGATGCTTCCGTCCCGTAGCGGACGCGGGAACCGCTTTCGACTGATCGCTCTAAAATCAAGAAAACGTGCCCCGTTGTCGTTCTCTTTATTTACAACCTTCCAAAATAGTTGGCAATATTATAAAAATTGGCTGCGCGCGTCACTCAAATAGGATCGCTATTTTGTTTTTGTGGAGTAGGACCAGATATTGTGACGTCCGTAGGGTTTGATGTGTGTTACGTATTCCTGCTTGCGTATTTCAATGGGCAGGTTCGGCACAGCCCGGTCGACGTAGACGCGATCGCCTGGGCAAGCGCCACAGAGGCGACTGGCGATGTTGATGGGACGCCCGATGTAGTCGTTGCCAATTTCCAGGTGGCTGGCTAGGCCAAAGCAAATGCCAGCTCCGATATCCTGTGGGGCGCCGTGTGTGAAATGAGGGCTATCTTTAACCATTGACCAGCTGTGTCGTAGGTTGAGCGCGGCATTGAGCGCTTCACGCACTGCGATTTCTCGGTCTGTGGGGCTAGTTTCCCAAATCGCGAGCACGCCATCGCCTAAGAACTTGGTCATCTCCGGTGGAAAGCGTTGCAGGGCGCGGTTGACCATGTGGTAGAAGGCAGACATGAGCCCGCAAATATAGGGCGACTCAATTTCGGGCTTCTCACAGAAGATACTGAAGCCGCGGATGTCGATCACCAGCGCCAGCACCTCACAGGGCTTGCCGAATTCGACTTCGGGCTCGGTATCTTCGATGAAGGGGTAGTTGGTATAGATTTCTTCCTCGAACTGGTAGTAGTTCGATTTAGTTACGGAATCGCTATAGAAACTTAAGCCTTCTTGGTAGCGGTCGTAAGACAGCGGACGGTATTGTAGTTCAGATACAGCGTAGTCTTCGCTGTGCTGAGTGCGACTGGTGTAGAAGCGTGCGGAGTATTTGCGGACGCGCTCTTCTTTGCCCTTTAGCTTGTTGAGTACTTTCGAGATTTCTGGCTCTTCGAGCACGATGAAGGAATCGAAGCCATCAATGGTGAAGTGGACGTATTTATACTCGGAGTGGACTGTCTGGAAGCGGCTGCAAATGTCCCAAAAATCTCGAAAACCGAGCCCCGTGATTGGGTAGTGTCGTTGTATCTTAGTCTGTGCCATGGTTGGGGTGCACGCGCGTGGCTATGCTTTTGGGAGGAAGAATCCGCGTTGCTTTTCACTGATAGCGAGCTCGCAGACATCCATGACCTTGAGCATATCTTCCCAGACCATGCGCTTGGTTTTTAATGTGCCGTTTCGCAATAAATAGGAGGGGTGAAAAGTGATCATGACCGGTATGTCTTCGAAGCTGGCCCAGGTGCCGCGCACGGAGCCGAGTTTGCGCTCAGGATCGGGCCCTAGTAGGCCGTTGACCGCGGCGTTGCCTAGGGCTACGATGACCTTTGGCTTAATGATTTCGATCTGAGCCTTCAAGTAGGGGAGGGAAAACTGCATCTCTTCTATTGTGGGCGGGCGGTTGCCGTAGGGTTTGTTATGCTCCGGGCGCCACTTTAAAATGTTTGTGACATAGACCTCTTCGCGCGAGAGCCCCATGGCGCTAATGATTTTAACCAATAGTTGGCCGGCCTTGCCCGCCGCGGGTTCTCCGGCAAGCTCTTCTTCCGTGCCGGGCGCTTCGCCGCAGAACAAGATGTCGGCTTCATGCGAGCCCGCTCCGAAGACTAATTTTCCCTCTTTGCTGAGATGCTGCTGACATACTTCGCAAGTGTTTACCTGCTCGCGTAGCCATGCCAATTGAGTGCTGGCGTCGCCATCAGGTATTTTTATTTGTGGTGGTTCCGGTAGTGGTGGAGCCTTGCTGGATTCAGCAGCTTTTGTAGTGCCACTTGAGCTTGCTTGAGTCGGATTGTCATTGAGTAATGCCTTTAGATCGCCGTGCTGTGCGGGGGCTGAGTTGCGCTCGTTTCGCTCCTGCCTTGAGGACGTGGCACTGCTTCTGGATGATTCAGCCGCACGAGACGTGATTAGACGCATGGTGTCATCTTCAATGAAGACCCGATTGACACCATCACGTTGTAAACGTCTTAACTCGATTGCAATTGCTTCCAGACCTGAGGACATGGGATGAAGGTTGTAGATGTGCTGCATCGCGTCGAGTTACTTTTCGAACTGGATGCTAAATTAGTCGTCATTTTCGTCGTTGAGGGGTGGGGCTTTGATCGATTTTAATGAGCTGGCGTTGATGCAGGCGGTTTTTATGCGTATAATGTTTTTGGAAATTACTTTTGTTTGTTGGCTGAAGGACGTAGTTGTGGGGTGTTTTACTGAGTTCTTCGTTTTGTGGCGTGTAGTTTTTGTTTAAATGGGGGCGTTTTTGATTGGAAATGTCATTCAAGAAAGTGTAAAAAATTTATATTGACGATATTGTGACTTTACGAGGCCTTGCGGAACGGGCCATACTCTATTATTCCCCCCTAATACTTTCAGCAGTTCCCGCGCAATAATTATGTCTGAGAAAGCAACATTACTGAGTTCTATTCCACCGGTTAAAACCACGGAGTCGAATGATGGTCGCCAATCGCTCCTAGCCCCGATGCCTGTTCTATCGAATGTTGAAAGCACGACTGAGGCAAAGATGAAGGTCGAGGATCCATCTCAGTCCTATAGCCAGCCCTATAGCCAGTCCTATAGCTCTTCAGGTAATGATGCTGCTGAAAATGAAGCCGTCACGGCTGCGCCTGCTCTGATGAAGATTGAACCCATCAAGGCGACGGGTAAGGTTTCATTACTCTCTCAAACACGTGAGGCGCCGCCAGTTCCGGTTCGGACACCGGCGAAAGAAGTTGAGCTAGCTAAACCAGTTGCCTCATCTTCATCGACTACATCAACTGCAACTGCAGCATCGACTACATCAACTGCATCAACTAAGCCTGCTAGCTCAGCTTTGCTCAAGCCCGTAGAGCTGGAGCCAAGTCCGGAACCCGCTTCGGTTACTGGATTTCAGATGGTGACCTATGCCTCTTTCGTTTTGAATTTTCTGCTTGCTGGTGCAGTTGCGGTCATTTTGTACAAAAAGGCAATGAAGCTGGCTGAGGAGCGCTTTGTGGTCAGCGCAAAGGCGATGGCTATTGCGGGGGTGCTGATCATGTTGCATGGCTTCTTCGCTACTTATTTATATGCGGCTCATTTAAACGATTCGGTGAGCACTGCGCCACTTTTTCTGACGATGGGGGTTTGGATTCTGGTGGGGCCCGCTGTAGGTATTATTACGCGTCACTTATTGGCGCGGGGCGATAAGCCAAACATGAAAGCCGGCATGGTGGATGCCGCGGTTTATGGGCTGATCTTTTTCCTGACTGCTTGTGGGGTGAGTTCGGGAATTAAGACCAACGCTGCTTTGCTCGCTTCTATTTTAGCTGGCTTTTTGATGATTGTTCCGATTGCACGTTCGTTGACTGCTTTTGAGCGCGCGAAGGCACGTCATCAGGAGCTAAATGAGACCTCTGATAAAATTCTGATTTACGGTTTGTTGCTCTTGCCTGCCTTGTTGCCTGTGTTGGCATTTGCAAATGTTTGTGGCCTGAGTGATGCCCTGACACTTTTTTTAATTAACTTCATTACTTTTGACTTTGTCTTAGTGGTGAGCTTGTCGTTAATGGCTTCAGCGGATGAGTTTATGCCTGCGCAGGAGTCTGGGCAAGCTGCAGCAAGTGTTGCTGCTGATGCCGCGCCTGAGGCAGTCGAAGTTGCTGAGTCCCGCGAAGCGGTGGCAGCAGTTGCGGCGGCTGATCCTGAACCTATGCAGGAGGTGCCTGCGCCGGTTCCAGCAGCGCGCCCGGAGAAGCTGAAGACCGGAAATCCCGATGATCCAATTATTCAATTTTTGAATGGAGAAGTTGATGAAGAAGAGGCGCCGTTAAATTTTGATAAGCCTTCGTCAGTCGCTAAACCTGCTTCATCGCGACCTCTGCCGCCTCGTAAGCCGGGACATCCTGGCATTAAGCCTCCCAAGAAGCCAGGCACGAGCTCCGCAGCCAAGGCACCTAAAGCGCCAAATGCACCTTCGCGACTTAAAGCACCAGCGAAACCTAAAAAACGTTTTTAAGTAATACTTTACTTACCAAACTCAACTCTATTACCTTAACTTAATATTTTGCCCCAATGATTATGGATATTTCAGGAATGGGATTTACTGACGAGCTAAGCTCGCTTCAACCAGGCATGAGCTTGGGAAACTTACAGATTGCTAAATTTATTGGTAAAGGTGCCATTGGAGAGGTCTATCTCGCTCAACATGAAATGCTTGGCAAGCAATTTGCTGTAAAAGTGATTCCTAAGGGCTTTAATGGAGAAGATGGCGCTACGGTGTTTAAGCAGGCGGCACGGATTCAGACTAGGCTTGATCACCCAAATATTTTACGCATCGATGATCTCGGTGAGGAAGACATGTTTTACTGGTTGCGGATGGAGTATATCGAAGGTGAGGTCACTGCGCAAAAGGTGACTATACGAACCTTGGAAGATTTGATGCGCAACAATAAGGGCCCACTCAGTGAGGAGGAGGTCAACTATTACTTGTATTACCTCTTGCTAGGCTTGGATCATGCGCATGATGAAGGCATTGTACACGCAGATTTGAAACCAGCAAATGTGTTGATTACGGATGAAGGGGTGAAGATTTCTGAGCTAGGAGTGACCGATTTGATCGGCCATGCTTGGGATGATTTTCATCTGCTTCGTAATGACGTTCGCTTGGATCCGACGCCTTTCGATCCATTGCCAGGTTTTAGCCGTGCTTTGCCTTCCTTACTGAATTCATTTGAATACTACAGCCCTGAGCAGCGCGCTGGGAAGCAGCCTGATATTGCGAGTAATTTATACACCGTCGGTTTGATTACGTATCGCATGTTGACTGGGCGCTATAGCTTGTCGCTAGATCTGCCCACGCAGGCTGTCAATGGCATCAACCCACGCTGGGATGCTTGGATGAAGCAGGCACTTGCTTATGATACTGAGGATCGTTTCCAATCTGCGTCTGATATGCTGCATGCGATACCAGGGCTTGATTCAGGCGATGAGGCCGATGATTCGGCCGCTTCTGAACAGGCGGCTAGCTGATTTGTAGCTGATTTGTAGCTAATTTGTAGCTAATTTATACTTCATTCTTAACACTCTTTATTTATCAATAACTCCCAATAAGCCATGTCTATTCAGCGTAAATTTAAAGTAACCACCACGATCACTCAATATATGTGGGCATCGTCTCGCAGCGATGCGGAGAAGTTTCAAGAAGAGCTCATTAAAAAGGGCAAGCTGGACGTAATGCGTCACGGTGAAACCGATGTGAAATATTGTTTCGCTGGCGGAAAAGACTTTCTTGAAGCGCCCGAGGATATCTCCCAAACACGCAATCCTATCGAAGAGCCACGACGTGGCGATTGGCTCGAAATTGAGCATGGGGATGTCAAGGCTTGTGCACTGGTCCGCCGCCTCACACGTCGCAAAGTTTATTATTATGAAGCGCTTTCAAAGACAGAGCGCTCGGTTGATCGCGATCGATGGATTCAGTGGGCCTCACAGCACAGTATTCACCCTTCTTACGACGGTATTGTGCCGCCATTTATCGTGGACGAAGCGATCAACGCGCATGAGGAGCGCGGTATGCTGAGCGGTTTCTCGGCCACTCCGGATTCTTCGCTGATACTAGAGATTCTTGATAAGTATGGTTATGTGCCGGATGATTATGAGGTCGAGAACGGCTATTGGGCCGAAGTTTATATCGACAACGCGATCTCTGAGAAAATCTTATCAAGTCAAAAAGAGCCTGCACTTCGCACAGGCACTGACGGTGATCAAGAGTTTGGCGATTTTGCTGTGGGCTTCTCTGAGGAGTTGCCTACTATGGATGAATTCGATTCTAAGTTTTAAGGGAGCCGTAATCAGGCGCTCATCACGATTTTTAAACACACTGGAAAGTTTCAATTATGGCACGTAAGCTCGCATTTATTAATTACAAAGGTGGTGTTGGTAAGACTTCGCTCATCGTCAATATTGCCTCATGCCTCGCGCAGCGCGGTAAGCGTGTCTTACTTTGCGATCTCGACACACAGTCGAACTCCAGTATCTGGCTGCTACGTATCGAGCGCTGGAATCGTATTAATATGGAGAAGCGTGGCTCAATCTTTTCTATTTTTGATCCAGGCGATGATCGTATTAAGGATATTATCGTTAAAGACGTGGTCAGGGACAACCAAGGGAACGCGCAGTTGCCAGGTCTCGATCTGCTGCCAACGACTTTCAATTTGATCGATATTGAGAATGAATACAAAATTGATCCTCAGAATCCGCATTACTTGATCTTTAATGAGCAGATTCGGGAGGTAGAAGACGATTACGACTTCATTCTTTATGATTGCCCGCCCAATATTCTCAATGCGTCGCAGCTCGGTATCTTTAGTGCCGATGAGTTGTATGTGCCCGCAAATCCAGATGCGCTTTCACTGATTGGCTTTACCTTGATGATTGAGAAGCTGCTTCTTTTCTATCGGCGTTCTGCTGGTTTCCGAGTGCCGGAAATGGGTAATTTCGCGCGCGTGTCCGGTGTGATCTTTAACTCAATTAAGGCCAATGTAGATATTGGTGTGCCGAAAATGCGTATGCAGCTGCGCTTGAATCAATTTAAGAAGCAGCGTTTGGTTTCGAACGAAGCAAAGATCTATGATGCCTGTGTGCGTGATGCGACCATTGTGCGTCGTGCAGTGACGCTGGGCTTGCCAGTCTGTCTGGTCGAGAGCCGTGAAGTGGCCGAAGGAGTGGGCAAAGACTATAACGATCTCGCCGAGGAGATGCTTGCGCATGATGTCAATGCGATGGCGCAAACCAGCCGAGGTGCGGATTTAGCCAGTGCGACTTAATTTGTTCTAGTCTTTCGGGGTGGAATGCCTACTATGCCACTCATGAAGAAGGATCCAATAGTGCAAGGGGATGCGCTCAGCCCAGTTGAAAAGCTGGCTGCGCGTTGGGATAAGGCCGCTTATCGTGCCCAGGGTTCACCCTTTGAAGATTTAAGTGTATCCGCACTCGCTAGGAATACTGGTACTAAAGCATGGTCCCGTCCCGGTTCTGTGAAGGGCGACACTATCGCACGCTACATTTATCTAAGCTTTGAAGAACTCATAGAGATTGAAAAGCTGGACATGAAGTCGGCTACGCAATTGTTAGAAATCTGTGAGGCCACATTCCTATTTGAAGAGGAATGTAATGAGTTGGGCTCATTTGACGGAATTGATAAGCAGGCCTACCACCAGCGTATGCGCTTTGTCGAGGAGTTCGGTTTGTATCAGGATTATCCTGTCGCCTTAGCCAACCTCGATTTTGATCTGCGAGAGCTGTGTGCAGCGGAAGAGGTGATCACCTTTGTCGATCTCATGGAGTTTATTGACCGACTCTCGGACAAAGCGTGGATCGGTGGCAGTTATCGGAACTTGCAAAACGTCTTTGCTCATGGAGATGAGAAGGGCTTAACGCAGTATTTTCCTTATCGTCTAGGGCATCGCGGCTTTCACTTGCCAGAGGCTTTGTCGTTTATCTTAAATCGCATTAAGAAGCATGAGTTGAATGCGGTGCTAGAGTACCACGAGCGCCGCCGTAAGCGTAGTCGCTTGAGTAGTAAGCGTATGGAAATGCCCAGCGTAGTTGAAAGTCGACTGATGCCAGAGGTGATTCAGTGCCTACATTATTTCTGTAATCATCAACCACGCTTGTTGCTGCGATTGCACGATTCTGCTTACCTCTGTCGTGAACTCATGTATCTGAATGACCCTCAGAGTGAAGGTGTGTTGCATTGGCTCTTGCACTTAACACTTGGAATCTTCCGTCCTGCGAAAGATGCGGGTATTGATGAGGAGTTGAAGAATCTAACCACGACACAAGATACAGCCTTACTCAAGGATTTGAGTGATATGCTCAAAGAAGAAGTCGGGTAAACACACTTGCCCTTCTGTCTGCATAGCATTGCGTATGTCTTTATGGATACGGAGCAATTGAAATCTGACTTAGAGTGTATTACTGGACAGCGTGCTATGGATGCCGGGGACACTATGATTCTAGTTTTGGCGCGTTTAGACGTAGTCGCTGAGGCGGTAGATCTACCTATAAAGTTGAAGCATTATTTGTCTCAGCGCAGCTATGTGAAGGCACTTGCTTGGCTGGAGGATCCATCTATTCCACACAAAGTATGAGTGCACGTAAAAATAGCAAAATCTCGACCGACGCGGGCGATTCCTTTGGTGCCAATCCCTTTGGAGGACTTGATTCCAGTGGCCTACCCGCGGGAGAATTAAAGCCTAAAGCTTCGTTGGCTAAAAAGAAGTCTGGCAAGCAGAAGTCGAAAGGGCGGGTTGAAGTCCGCCGTGAAAAAGCTGGGCGTGGGGGCAAGACTGTCACCACGCTGAGAGAATTTCCATCTCACATTCCGCTTAGTACCTTGGATGCGATGACCTTTGATTTTAAGAAGATCTGTGCCTGTGGAGGCACCTTGAAAGGTCGCGTGGTAGAACTGCAAGGAGATGTTTGCGATCGCGTGT
>CEUD01108859.1_pt1 | contig 15744 bp, 14 predicted proteins | sample 356481 | NCBI WGS metagenome assembly CEUD01 (sample SAMEA2623314, study PRJEB7988) | marine metagenome | isolation source: saline water (ENVO:00002010), including | reverse complement strand
GCACCCAGATCATTTTTCGTGAAATCGCCCGCCCCTGTTGACTGAGAAAAAGCTCACTGCCGGTGCGCGGCTTAATTAGATGTGGACGCCCGCCAGACAGATAGTTCTGCACCGCCTCAACAGCGGCGCTACCGATCGGTGCAATGCGTTCCTTGGAGCCTTTGCCATACACGCGCACATAGCCTTCATCCAGATTGATACTCTGTAACAGAATCCCGCACAGCTCCGAAACCCGCAGACCGCTGCTATAAAAAAGCTCGAGAATCGCTCGGTCACGCAAACCGTGCGGCGTGCTGGCCGAAGGCGCATTGAGCAGGCGCTCAACTTCATCCCAGCTCAGCACATCCGGCAGCTTGCGCGAGAGTTTGGGCGAGCCGAGCAGCTCCGTCACATCATCCTTACGTATATTTTCGCGCACCAGGTGCTTGGCAAACATTCGCAAGGCCGAGAGCTTGCGCGCCTGACTACTGCGCGCGAAGTCGGCTCGGCTCAAACTTGCCGTCCATGCCGCGACATGCGCCGATTCTACTTGCTGCCAATTTTCAACCCCCTCTTTTGCCAGGAACTCCACACATTGCACAAGATCACGCGTATATGCGGACAAGGTATTCGCCGAAAGGCCGCGCTCCAACTCCAACCAGGCCAGAAAGCTCTCAAGCGGCTCGGCGAAGGTGCTGGAAATCTGATCTAAGGGATCTTTGCTCATGCGTAGGGGCTGCACTTGTGAAGACCGCAGCTGTTCGGCGCGATGCTTCGGCGGTCTTCACAAGTGAAGCCCCTACGATCAACTTGAAAACATGTGCCTTGCAAGCTCTTACAGGAAGCTCACACTGCATGACATTTAATGAACACCACGGAGAACAACGAAAATACCATCAAACCCACCGACTTGCGGGGCATTCTTAAATATGTGCCGATGTTTCGGGATCATGTCTTCGTGCTGGCGCTGGACGGCAGTCTGGTCGCACATGAGAACTTTCAAAATGTGCTGCTAGATATCGCGGTGCTGCGTTCGCTGAATATTAAAGTGGTGCTGGTGCATGGCATTGGCGAGCAACTACAGAAGCTGGCCACACAGAAGCAGACCGCAATCAGCGACCCGCACGGCGAGCTCAAGACAGACATGGCTACGCTCGAACTGGCCACCGAGGCAGCCGCCTTGGTCAGCCTGCAAGTGATGCAAGGGCTCACTCGCAACGGCTTACGCTGCGCCACTTGCAACGGCGTCAGGAGCAAGGAAATCGGCATCGTCAAAGGCGTCGACCAACTTAACAGCGGCGCGGTCGACAAACTCGACGTGGTCTTATTTAACAAGCTATTGGATGCCGACACAATTCCCGTCATCACCCCGATCGCCTTCAGCCGCGACGGCACTCCGCTACGGATCAACTCCGACTTGCTGGCCTCCGAGCTCGCCTCCAAGCTCAGCGCCTCGAAGCTGATCTACATGACGACTCAAGAAGGGCTCAAAATCGACGAGAAGCCCTTGACGAATCTCCCGGTCGCCGATCTCGAAACGCTACTCGAGACCGCTGCCGAGAAAATCCCCGAGCGCCTACGCAGCAAGGTGCAACACGCCGTCAAAGCGATCAATGCCGGTACCCCACGAGCACACATCCTCGACGGCCGCCTCTTCGGAGCCTTGCTCAATGAAATCTTCGACAAGGTCGGCATCGGCACCATGGTATATAGTAACGACTATCAATCCATCCGCCGGGCCGTCGAAGCCGACGCGCACTCGATCTTTAACATCACCCGCAACGGAGTGCGCTCCGAAAGCCTGATTGAACGCTCACTGGAGTCAATTGAAACCACTATCCAGTCTTATCTCGTATACGAAATCGACGGCAGCATCGTGGGCTGTGTCAACCTGAAGAGCTACGATGCCGGCGACGTCATCGAGGTCGGCAGCGTTTATGTGCAACCCTTCTACCAGAACAAAGGCGTCGGCCGCAAAATGGTCGAATTTGCCTGTGCCGAAGCCAAGGCACGTGGGGCCAAACGCGTGATCGCGATGACAACTCAAGCGAACCAGTTCTTTTCCAAGGTCTGTGCATTCACCGAAGGCGACCTGTCGGATCTCCCCGACGAACGGCGGAAGGATTACACAAAAAATGGTCGAAACTCCAAAGTGCTCTATCTTAATTTGTAGTTATTAGCCAAATACCCTCAAATGGAACTCTATCATACAACAGACGCCGACGGCATATCTGAGCTGAATCCAAGTATTGATAAAATGCGCGAGCTGCTCGGCAGCCTCGACGCACGCGATGCGGATGAAGCCGAGCATCCTGATGTGTCACTCATACACGATCACAGCGGATGGTCGCTTTCGGTCTATCCCAGCGGAGTTGTGACTTTTGAAAATCTCGACGAAGTGGATGACGTGCCACGCTTCATGAGTGGCATCACCCGAAATCAAGCTCTCGAAATGTGGCTAGAGCTCTCCCGCGGTCAGATCCAACAAGTCAACAGCCGCCCATGGTTACGCGACGAAGCGTAACGAGAAGGCGACAGGACCGACGCGCATTAAGCCGTCGCTGCGTAGGCACGGCTTTTGAATAACGACCCACTGACGGCGGCTGAAGCGCGTCGCTCCACTGACGACGGCTTAAAGCGCGTCGCTCCTGCTTTGGCGCTGCGGATTGTCCGCAGCTAAAGCAGCCACCGCAACACCTTGCCCCAGGATGTGCAGCCAACTAATCGACGGATAATCTCCCATTGCTAGCGCACAAAAACCAAGCATAGCCGACACCGCCATGACGCACAGCAGATACTTAATCCGCCCAAAAGGCAAAGGTGCGCCGCGCTTCCGCTAGCGTATAATCGCGGTAGATGACAGAATCTAGATTCTCTCGCTGCTCTTTACCGACATAATCACCATCCATTTCAAGTCCACACTCCTCTGGATTATCCCGGGCAAAAATCCAGAACAGCAGCGCCAACACACAAATCATAACTAAGCCCATCAGTTGCCAAGCACCCTGCCAGCCAAGTTGCCGAATCAAATATTCGAAGCCCATGGGCGCACCCGAAAATGCAAAGGAAACAACAGCCCCGCTCCAGGCAGTCACGACCCCACGCCGCCGATTAAACCACTTCCCCAGCATCGCGCGTGAAGACATGGTCACCATACCTTGTCCCGTGAAGCGCAACAGCGCAAAGCCGACCACCAGCACCAGGCCTGGTGCCAGCCAAGGTCGTGCATCCATCAAAGGCAAATAGCTCAATCCTAAGGCATCTGCTAAACGTGCAGTAAACACACTCACCCCGACGGTCTGCCCCGGCATACTTGCCGAAACTCCCAGCGTGGCAAATACCACGATCATCCAGCCATAGAAGAATGGCCAACGTCGCGGTTGTAGCGGAAAGTCCGGCCGCCAGATTTTCGATGGTTTATTCATTTCAGAACACATTATCTCAGAGATAGCCTCACAAATCTGCAGTGTCGATAGGCAGTTATATCGAATAATAGTACGAATCCCTTCGATCACTGGAATAAATAGTGCCCGAGTGACTTCTAGTTTCCATGACAACAAAACTCACTCATTCACTCGATCTATCTCAGACCACCCCACGCAGCCCGCGCGCCACACTTGCAGGCTTTGTAGTGGCCGCTCGCATGCTGGATAAATGCCGCGCAGTCATAGCCGGAACCGCCGACGAGTATCATTACAACTGCCCCTTGGATCAAATCTTCCTAGAATTCACTGGAATCGATGCAGATGCCTTCAAAGATTTTGTCGCGACCGACGCAGACGATGCCGCCGTGGCCGAATGGATCCAAGCCAACAGTAAATCGCTCACGGAAGAAGAAATTGTAGTCTGGAACAACAGCCTGCGCTACAAACGAATCAGTGAAATGCCCGCGAACTTGCAAGTATTCCTCGAAAACTACATCGCCGAGGTAGTGCCCGCGGATAAAATCGTTTATTACTGGTTCGATGTTTACGATATCGAAGAAGGCCGCATCTAACATAAACTTTCCAAGATGATTAACCAACGGGAGCCATTTGGCTCCCGTTTTTTTATCTATAATCAAAGGATTCATCGCACTATACAGTTGATTTACTGAAAGTTTACAAATAAGCACCTAGTTAATTATTATTGGGCAGGCTCTCATCAAGGACCATCGAACAGCATAAAAGTAATCCAAGTAAACCACATTTCACTTGAATCCATTCTCATGAAAAAATCACACGCTGCAATTTCACTCTTGGCCATCACCGTATCTGCGACGTCGAGCGCTGCTGTCTTTGAAGGGCTCTCGACCCAATTCAACGCCATGATTTTCGGGAATTTCTACGGCATGGGAGGCGACACTGAAGGCCGGCATTTCACATCTGGAAACGTTACCGTGAACGACGGCAGTAACTTATACACGGTGGCCGATGCCGTCGTGGCGCCCGACTTGCCCTATTCTCCTGGCAGGCACGACTTGATCATTGGCGGCAATTTCACCGGCAAGGCCTATGTCTTGACAGAAAGCGCCTACGTTGGGGGCAGTTTAGTCAACGGCGTTTCCACCGCGGAAATTCAAGTGTACAACGGCGCCCCTTTATCAGGCTCTTATTACTCAAGTGGCACAGGCACTGTAACTACCAATGCAGGCCCCTTCGATATAGATTTAGCCACTGGACAAGCAGTCGCCAGCGGCAGCGGAGCCTCCTTTGATGCAATACTCACAGGCCTACGCGCAGACTCGCTGGCATTTTCACAGTTGGCAGATACCCCAGGCACTGTCGCGACGAACGATGGCTACGGAACGGTCGGCATCACTTTTACCGGCGACCACGACATCTATGTTTACACCGTAAGCGAAGCCGATTGGGATGGACAAAAATATCGGACGATTACAGCGCCCGAGGACGCAACCGTCATCATCAACGTTGAAGGTAGTGAGATTGACTTGTCCGGCACAATGAATGTCACTGGAACCGAACTGACCAACGTCATCATTAATTACCAAGAAGCGACTTCGATCGCGATGACCAGTATGGATCACAATGGGGCAATGCTGGCCGTGAATACCACCTCTTACGAACAAACAGCCGGCGGGCTCAACGGGGCCGCATTCATTGCAGGCGAAGTCGAGAAAAACGGAGGCGGAGAGTTTCATAATCACCTATTTACTGGCGACTTATCTGCAGTGCCCGAGCCGAGCTCCTATGCATTGCTAGTCGCAATGACCGCGGGTGCATTCGTCGCAGCGAAAAGACGACGCTAGAGCCCATGGCAGAAGCACTGAAAAGCGCTACGCTCGCGCGGCCGAGGCACAACGCAGACACAACGCAGGCACAACGCAGACACAACGCAGACACAATTCAGCAGCTGACTTCATTTTCACAAACGGGTCCGCTACACAAAGGCGGCTTGCCGCGCGCTGACTGCCCAGTCGTAGATCGACTCGTATTTAGCAGCCGAAGCCTCCCAACTGTAGTCGCCAGCCATGCCGTTTTGCTGCAACTGTCGAAATGCATCGCGGCGATCATAATAAGTGGCGCAGGCCCAGCCGATCGCATAATACAGCGCATCGGCAGTCGCCTGATTAAACACAAATCCGGTGCCAGTGCCCTGCGCTTCGTCGAATGGCTCCACCGTATCAATCAGCCCACCCGTGGCACGAACCACTGGCACAGTGCCATAACGCATCGCGTATAACTGCCCCAAACCGCAGGGCTCGAAGCGACTCGGCATAACAAAGCAATCTGCACCTGCAATCGTCAGATGTGCGAGCTGGTTATTGAAGCCGATATAGCTTCCGAAGCGGCCGGGGTGACGCTGCGTCAGCTGATCGAAACCGTGTTCCAAGTCCCGCTCCCCAGTGCCGAGCACTGCAATCTGAATCTGCATGTCGGCCATTAAGCGATCACAACACGCCGCCAAGAGATCGAGCCCCTTTTGGTTCACGAGCCGAGAGACCACTGTAAACAGCGGCTTATCTGGATTCACTTCGAGGCCATAGGCCGCTTGTAAAGCAGCTTTGACGACTGATTTGCCTGCCATATCGCCAGCCGAAAAATGCGCTGGAAGCTGAGGATCCGTCGTGGGATTCCACTCATCTAAGTCAACGCCATTGAGCACACCAATCAGGTCGGAAGATCGAAAGCGCAGTAAAGCATTCAACCCGCAACCGCCATCGGGCGTCTGCACCTCACGCGCGTAGGTCGGGCTGACAGTGGTAATTTTAGTTGCGTGGTAGAGGCCGCCTTTGAGCATATTGAGCTCCCCCATCGATTCCAGACCATCGCTGCGAAAGACCGAGTTCGGCAAGCCAGAGAACTGGAGCAAGCTGCGATGAAACCAGCCATGATGTTGTAAATTATGAATGGTAAAGACCGAGGCCGCACGCCCCATAGGACGCTCTGCTTCGGTGGTATTCATATAGACGGGCGTTAAAGCACAAGGCCAATCATGGCAATGCACCACGTCGGGAATCCAATCCATTTGCTCACAAAAATCTATCGCCGCACGACTCAGAAAAGCGAAGCGTTGCCCGTTGTCATCCTCATTACCCGAGGGGCCGACGTAGACTGCAGGCCCACCGAAATACTGATTATGCTCAATAAAGTAACAAGGCAGTTCTGAACCCGGCAAAGTATGCTGCCAAATACGCCCATAAGCTTCGTGCCCACCGAGTCGCACGATGAGCGGGCGCTCCAAGGCTTGCGCACCATCAAAATGCTCCATTTCCGCATAGCGCGGCATCAAGATTCGCACATCATGCCCACGTGCAGCCAACGACTTCGAGAGCGCAGCTACCACATCGGCCAAGCCGCCCACTTTCTTAAAAGGCGCCACCTCGGGAGCCAACATCAGGATACGCTGCCTTTCCATATCTACTAGCTCTTGGCTTCCGTATTCTCAGGTAAATCCCAATCTTCGTGCTCGTCCTCGAAATCCTGCAATTTGAAATTAAAGATCGGCAGCAAACAGATCAAGCCGACGCAGGTGAAGCCAAGAATCGCGAAACCAGTCACGTCGTGCACAGAGCCAATATCACCGATCAAAGGCAAGACCCAGTGCTCCTCGATCGCCTGCGAGCCATTATAGTAGGCCCACAAAGTTAAAAAGATGCTGCGGATCAGATTAGTCAGCACCGCAAAGATCATAGCGGCACAGACCAACAAAAACTTTTTCCAGAAACGATCCAAGAAGACAGCCGCCAGAAAAGAACCAGCAAATAAACAAGCCGTTAAAGAACGGATGCCAGAGCAGGCCTCCTCGACCCCCACTTGCCCCTCGGGAAGAATGAGCACATTACCTTCACGCTCCAATTCGAAACCGAGGAAATCAAAAGAATGAAAGACAATGATAGTGACCTTGGTCAGCAAAAAGACGCGAATCTTAGTTTCTAAGACAGAGACCAGTGGCGCCGAAATCATCCAAATCAAAGCTGGAAAGATAAACAGTGCCGCTAGCGCCAGGCGCTGCTTCAGAGGCATCAGCTTCCCATCCACCCGTTGCTTGGTAAAAATAAAGACGCCACTCAAAGTCAGCCCCCCGAGGCTGGCTGCAATCGCCAACGATGCCGGATTCTGCGGTCCGGTGGCCGCACGTAGGAGCGCCCCAATCCCAAAGAGCAGCAAAGAGGCGCAAAAGGCCGCAATCGCAACCCACTCAAACAGAGAGCTAAGCCCACCACTTTTAGCAGGAGCTGGGGCAGGCTCCCCTGGCGCATGCCCCGAAAAGAGATAGCTGCGCAGCACTGGCCAGCGATCATAGAGCACATAAGCCGAAAAAAGTGGCACCAGATAGCCAAAACTATAATCCTCGCGATTGGCCCACCAGAACAGTTGATCCCAAATCGTATACAAGGCAAAGCCAGCGATGAGGCAGGCCACTGCTATTTGCTCCGGCAAGAGATTTTTAAAGGTTTGGTTTTCGGTTTTCGTCGTCACGGGGATCAGGTGCTCACAATCGGAATAGAAGAAGTCAATCTAGGGCGAAGAGTTGTCACGCTTGCAGCCTATAGCAACCCAGAAAAGCGGATTTTCACTCCAGTGAGCGCGGCAAATGATTGTCACGAAATCGACACCACTTTGGCGTAAAAGTGTGGACAAGCTTGAGTTCTGGCTTCTCGATATTGCGCATTATGATGATTCGAGAAGTCCCGCAAAATTTTAAGCTCACCTACTCTCAAGAGGATATTGCCTACAGAGTCTATAAAATGGCGGGACAAATGCGACACTGGGTCAAAGATGCCCAGGTCAACGATGGGCAGCAAGTGCTCGCGATTTGCATCCTGCGTGGCGGCGTCTTTTTCTTTGCCGATCTACTCAAGCAAATCCCCTACACAGTCGAACCTTCTTTTTGCCGGGCGATGAGCTACTCCTCAGAGAGTAACACGCAAAGCGAAGAGTTCCGTCTGGTAGTCGAGCCCGCGGAGATGAAAGGACGCCACGTGCTCCTAGTCGACGACATCTGTGATAGTGGCAAAACACTCAAGCACCTGCACGCCTATGCTCTCGAAAATGGCGCAAAAATGGTCAAAACCGCAGTGCTCATTCACCGCAATCACGCAGCATCCGTCTACACCCCGGATTACATCGGCTTCGAATACACTGGCACCGAGTGGTTTGCGGGTTACGGCATGGAAGACAAAAACCACAATTCAAATTTCCCGGAAGTCTACACCATCCCCTGCCAATAGCTGCATGACGAAGGACAATGCACGGCGATATGTCGCGACATCCAGTTAAAGGTAAAAAAGAGTGACATTAGTGCAATAGCGTTCACTATCCTTAGTCAGATAAGGATAAGCAATGCTAGGAATCACACAGTCTGCAGCACTCGTCGGCGTCGACGCGCACCTCGTACAGGTTGAGGTCAATACAGGCGAGGCAGGCGATCCTCGCTTCATCTTAGTCGGCCTCCCTGACACCGCCGTAAAAGAATCGCAAGATCGCGTCCTTTCCGCAATGGCCAACAGTGGCTTTCGCACACCCGCGACACGCACCACCATTAACCTCGCCCCTGGCGGCCTACGCAAGGAAGGGCCCGCCTACGACCTTCCCATCGCCCTCGCCATCCTCGTTTCCATGAAAAAGTGCGAAGATGCCGAACTGGACAACTTTCTGATCGCGGGCGAGCTCAGCCTATCGGGCAAGACGCGCCCCGTTAAAGGCACGCTCGCGATGGCCATGCTGGCCAAACGCCTCGGCAAACGTGGGCTGATCGTGCCCGCCGAATCCGCGGACGAAGCCGCGCTCGTGGACGGCGTCGCGATCTACCCCGTCGAAAGCCTCGACGAAGCGGTGCGCTTTCTCAATCACGAGCATATCATCAAGCCCCTCCCCACCAACCAGAGCAGCTTCTTTCAAACACCCCCCGAGAGCCAGCGTATCGACTTTGCAGAAGTCAAAGGCCAGCAAGCCGTGCGGCGCGCCGTCGAGATTGCCGTCAGTGGTGGACATAATCTGCTGATGATTGGCAGTCCGGGTTCCGGCAAGAGTATGATTGCCAAACGGATACCGACCATCATGCCACAGCCGCAGATCGACGAGTTCCTCGAGATCCTCAGCATCCAGTCCGCCGCAGGCACCACACTTTCCAGCGACAACCGCTACTTCCAACGCCCCTTCCGCTCGCCCCATCACACTATCAGTGATGTCGGCCTACTTGGCGGTGGCTCCATTCCCGGCCCTGGCGAAATCTCGCTGGCACACAATGGCGTGCTCTTCCTTGACGAATTGCCCGAATTTAAACGCTCCGCCTTAGAAGTGCTGCGGCAACCACTGGAAGACGGAAAAGTCACCATTTCACGTAGCGCAGGCAAAATCACCCTCCCGTGCTCCGTCATGTTAGTGGCCGCAATGAACCCATGCCCCTGCGGCTACACCGGCGACAGCTCCCGCGAGTGTCGCTGCAGTGTGCCACAAATTCAACGCTACCGCTCCAAGATCAGCGGCCCACTGCTCGACCGCATCGATCTACACATCGAGGCTCCCTCGCTGCGAATCGAGGAACTACGCAACAGCGAGCCCGGCGAAAGCTCTGCCGTGATGCGCGCTCGTTGCGAAGCCGCCCGCAGCGTACAGAATGAACGCTTTCAAGCCACCGAGCTCGCCTCCGACCGCTGCAATGCGCGTATGTCGCACTCACAAATCCGGCAACATTGCGCCATTAACAAAGAGCAAGGCGACCTACTGCAACAAGCTATGGAGCAACTTTCGCTCTCAGCGCGCGCCTACGATCGTATTCTAAAAGTCGCCCGAACAATTGCCGACCTAGCAGGGGCCGAACACATCCAGACTGCCCACTTACTCGAAGCCATTCAGTACCGCAGCCTCGATCGTAATCTATTTTATTGAGCAAAAGTAAAATTACCGCTTGCACTCAACCGAGAGCCTATTCTAAACATACACCTTCAAGCGCATGGAGAGATGGCAGAGTGGCCGAATGCGGAAGTCTTGAAAACTTTTGAGCCGAAAGGTTCCGGGGGTTCGAATCCCTCTCTCTCCGCCATTCGACGCGCTTCGCTTGCTCATGGCAGGCCAAGGCCCAAAGACATCGTTCAAACAGACACCGATGACTGAACACTTGCCACAAGTCGAATGCCCTGAGCGCGCCGAATGCTGCTGCAATCCCGCGGCTAAAAACCCTCCACACTGACGGGCGCCTTCTCTTGCAGGTCGCTGGTATTCATCTGCGCCAAGCGAACGTCAGCCTCGGCATCCACAAACATCACGGCGTCAGCACCTATTTTCTTGGCGCGCACCTGGCCATCGTCGCGTAGCATATCAAAGCCAAAAGCACTCACTTCCTCGGCTTTTTCCTCCTGGCTGACACGCTTCCAGAAAGAACCTTCGGCATGCAGCGCCATCAGATGATTAAATTCGTGCTCAGTAATTCCCTGGCTGCGCTTATACACCTCAATCACAGACTTGCCGCCCACATAAACCACATGCAGGTCCCAACCATTCGACATGCGGCGTTCTTCCAGTTCCGAGGAGGCCGGGCGCCGCCCATCGGAAGTCTTGAAGTAGATTCTAACATCTGAAGAACCGGACAAATATTCTAGATATTTCACATAGGGCATGCCTCGGCGGCGCGTGGTTTCGATCGCATCGTCACGGTATACAATCCCTCCGGAAGCAAACAACCTGCGCTCAATGGAATCACGTCGCTCACCGATGCGAGCATCCGAGGCGTGAGAACACATCGAATTAATCATAAATCCCGCACAAACAGTTGCGAGTGTTCCTAAGCGAATGGGGTATTTCATCATTGAGCTAAGAGAGCTATGCCCGCTCACTGTAAATGACAAACAAATCCGATGCATGCAGAATAAATTCTATTCCTCCTTTGACCTAGAACGCTTCCCTGCGACAGCTTCTCCCGAAGGCGACTATCGCAGCGCCTTTCAAATTGAGCGCGACCGGATCATATTCTCCTACCCGTTCCGACGGCTACAATCCAAGACGCAGGTCTTTCAATCAGGTGAGTACGACTTTTACCGCACACGGCTCACGCACTCGATCGAGGTGGCCAAGGTGGGCCGCTCCATCTGCGAATACTTGCTCGCCCGCTCGGGGCTTCTCAACGAGCAGTTCCACATCGACGCGGATCTAACGGAAGCCATTTGCCTCGCGCACGACATGGGGCACCCGCCCTTTGGCCACATCGGTGAGCGCAAACTCAATCAACTCATGAGCGCGCACGGCGGCTTTGAAGGCAACGGCCAGACACTGCGCATTTTAACCGAACTCATTTACGAACGCCCCGGACGCACAAAGGGCATCGCCCCCACGCGCGCTTTTCTGGATGGCGTCATGAAATATAAAGCCACGCAAAGCGACTGGATCCAACAGAGCGGACAAGCCCCCGAGCACCACTTCATCTACGATGAACAAGCCCAGTGGCGTGACGTGGTCTTCGATGGCCAAGCCCTGCCACAAGAACTCCAAAATATCCAAGCGCTGAACAAATTTAAAAGTATCGAATGCCAAATCATGGATTGGGCCGATGATACCGCTTACTCGCTGCACGACATCGTCGATGGCATCCATGCCCGCTACATCAGTGTGAGCAGCTTGACCGAGTGGGCCGCCCGCCAATCACTCGACACGGCTCAAAGCAAACTGGTGGACACGCTATGCGAAAAGATCAAGACCAACAGCTACGAGCCCTACTTCGGCAGTCGCGTCGGCACATTCGTACATGCCTGCACATTGCGCCCACGCTCTGGTTTTATGAGTGATCGTAGCCATCGTCACGCCTTCGACTTAGAAATCGACCCGAGCGTAAAGGCCGAAAGTGCACTCTATAAGTCCATCGCACTCGACCTCATATTTAGATCCACCCAATTGCAGCAAATCGAGTTCAAAGGCGGCCACATTCTCAACCAATTATTTAGCGCACTCAGCGAGCATTGCGTAGAACCAGAAGGCAAAGGCCTCAACCTACTGCCCGCCTCGGTTCAGGCACTACTCTCGCACGAAAGCGATATTGCGGGGCGCTACCGCCGCCTCTGCGACTACACTGCCGGCCTCACCGACGGCTTGGCGGTGCGCACCTACAAACGCTTATTTGACGCAGACTTCGGCTCCATTGCAGAGATCCAATAAGCCACATCGCATTCACTAATAATCACTCCCACCACCTTGCGAACTGGTAAAATAGTTTGCCCCAGAACAGATCACGCCTTATCTAATCGCGCTCAATCCCCACTTACGCCTATGGAATACAAGACCCAAACCCTGCAGGAACTTAAAGAAAAGAGCTCACTCGCAAGCTCAAAAAAAGCGCTCGTTGGTATCGACGGCTTTGTCGACGTCATCGTGCATCCCGTAGACCAACGCTCTGGTCCTGGCGACCAATTTCAGGCCATCCCCACGATCACCGAATTTGCCAACCGTATCGGCTCCGCCGCGGGCAAAAGTGCCAACATTGAAATGGCTCCCATCGTCGAAAAACTCGGGGGCAACGGCCCCATCATGGCCAACGCACAATCCGCGCACGGCCTCGATGTCCGCTACTTGGGCGCTCTGGGGCGTGACGCCATTCATAGCGTCTTTCATGAGTTCGCCGAAAAGACCAACGCGATCTCGATCGCTGACCCCGGCGTCACTCACGCCGCAGAATTCAACGACGGAAAGATCATGTTCGGCACCATGGCTAGCCTGGATGAAATCACCTACCAGCGCCTATGCGAATTGCCAGGCGAAGCGCAACTCATCCAAGTATTCGACGAATCCGACCTCATCGCCATGGTCAACTGGACGATGATCCCCTTCCTCACCGATGTCTTTAACAGTTTTCTGGAAAAAGTGCTGCCCGCCTGCTCCAAGGACAAAGCACGCACTTTCTTCTTCGACCTCGCCGACCCTGAAAAGCGCTCCGAGGCGGACCTACTGGAAGTGCTGGGCGTATTTTCTAAATTCGAGGCATTTGGCAAAGTGATCCTCGGCCTCAATCTGCGCGAAGCCGAACAAGTCGACGCACTGCTGGGCTTTTCACCACTGCCCAACAATCCAGAAAACCTGCAAACTGTAGCCGCACGCATCCGTGAAAAACTCAAGCTCGATACAGTCGTCATCCACCCCGTAGCCGACGCCGCCTGCGCCACTGCAGAAGGCACGGCCTACGCCGCGGGCCCCTACTGCGATAAGCCCAAGATCACGACAGGCGCTGGCGACCATTTTAATTCCGGCTTCGTCACCGCACGTCTAATCGGGCTCTCTCCCGAAGCAGCCCTCACCGTCGCGGTCGCCACCTCTGGCTTCTATGTGCGCACCGCGGTCAGCCCATCGCTCGACGACCTCGTAGAGTTCATCGCAACTTGCTAAATGGCTGGACTCTTCATCACTTTCGAAGGCGGCGAAGGCTGCGGAAAATCCACCCAAATCGCGGCACTCAAAGCCCGGCTTGCAGCAAACGGCCAGTCATTCGTGCAGACCCGCGAGCCTGGCGGCACGCCACTGGGCGAGGCAGTTCGTAATCTTCTTCAACACGATGCCGCGGGCGAAGGCATGTCGCCGGAGGCAGAGCTACTGCTGTTTGCCGCCAGTCGTGCTCAGCATGTAAGGGAGCTCATCGCACCCGCAATCGCCGCGGGGCAAATCGTATTGTGTGACCGTTTCCTGGACTCCACCACCGTCTACCAAGGTGTCGCGCGCGCGATAGACCCGCAGCAAGTCCAAGCAATCAACCAGTTCGCAATCGGGAGCACCCGCCCGGACCTGACTCTACTCATCGACCTGCCCCCCGAAATCGGCCTCGCACGTGTGCACAAACGCAGCGATGGGCAACTCGACCGCATGGAGCAAGAAGCCACCGAATTTTTCCAAGCCGTCCGTCAGGGCTACCTCGCACTGGCCGCCGCAGAGCCCGAACGCATCCGAGTGCTCGATGGCAACCAAAGCATTGAAAGCCTCGAAGCCGAAATTTGGGACATTGTGCAAAGCAAAATGAACGGCTCCATCACAGCCAACACAAACTGACTACGTAGTCGTCGACTAGACGAAAGCGAAAGCGCAATCGCAGCAAGTCCGACGCAAAACGCGCATCAAGCCGCAAGATCCGAGCCTCCCCCGTCGTGAGATCTAGCGTCAGCGCCATATCATGAAAATTTCCAGGCCTGCGCCAGCGAGGGAACTGTGCCTTATAGAAGGCCTCCTTCAAACTAAACAATAGACTGGCGCGCACTTGATCGCCCGCGACAAAGTTCTGCTCCAGCGGATGCACCACTTTTTGAATGGCACCCGCACTCAGCCGATTCGTCTTTTCCAGATCAAGCCCCAACAGCAACGCAGGCTCTGCCCGCGCCACAATCGCCGCGGCCAGACCTCGACTATGCGAAATACAGCCCGCCAAGCCCCGCGGCCATTGCGGCAGCCCCTCATCATCCGCCAACAAATCACCAGTAGATAGACCGAGCTGTGCCATCGCATGCCGCGCGCACCAACGCCCCGTCGCAAATTCGGCTCGCCGATGCGGGCCCCAGCCATCCACCCACCGGCGCTCCGTCTCGGAGAGTTCGGCGTCATGTGCCCCCACCAAGGCAGCTGTCGAAATCACGCCCTCAGGCGCCAACTCGGCCATAGCGACTTGAATAACAGCAAGGGTGGATTCCATAGACATCCTTGCCAATAGAGGCAGCGAGACTCAAAATGGCAAGCCAGCGCAACACAGATTGCCGCCACAAAGTATCCGCAGCTAAATGACAACGAATACAATCCCAGCCTTGCCAGCGGGTCCGGCCAGTTTAAAACAGTCTCCATGCGGACGCTGATTATACTGCTATTGATTTCCTTGCTCGGCCTCAGCACGCGAGCCGCCGATCAAGTCGAAGGCGTCTGGGAGGTATTAGAAGGCTGCCGACTGGTCAGCGCCTCCTACAACGATGCCGACAGTTTTCGAGTCAAACACGAGAACGAGGAATACACCTTTCGCCTCTACTTTGTGGATGCCCCCGAAACTTCCAATACCTACATCGACCGCGTGCGCGAACAAGCTCGCTACTTTTCGATCCCAGAAGAATCCGTCACCGACACTGGCAAGCTCGCAACGACTTTCACCCAAAACTTCCTGCGCGGCGAATTCACCGTGATCACCAAATGGGAAGACGCCCGCGGCAGCAGTCGCCACAAGCGCTACTTCGCACTCGTACAAAAGCAAAATAACTACCTGTCCGTCGAACTGACGCGTGCCGGCCTAGTACGCCTCTATGGCATGCCCACCCGAGACAGTTGGCCCGGCGGTGTCACTCCCCGCAGCTTTCTCGGACGGCTGAAAAACAAC
>CEUD01004690.1_pt1 | contig 15752 bp, 13 predicted proteins | sample 356481 | NCBI WGS metagenome assembly CEUD01 (sample SAMEA2623314, study PRJEB7988) | marine metagenome | isolation source: saline water (ENVO:00002010), including | reverse complement strand
ACGCCCATACTTGCCGTCGGGGCTGCCATAGAGATGCCACTTGCCAATATAGGCAGTGTCATAGCCACCTCGCTTAAAGGCGTGAGCAATGGAATCGCAGTTCGGGTTCAATTCCACGTCGTTGATGTAGACACCATGCGTCAGCGGATACTGCCCCGTCATTAGACTTCCACGGTAAGGGCAACATACCGGACAGCCGGACACCGCATGCGTCAGGTTGAGGCCCTCCCCCGCCAAACGATCCATCGTCGGAGTTTGGACATCACGGTTCCCTGCATAACCAGCGTCCTGCATGCGCATTTCATCGGCAAAAATATAGACTACATTCGGGGCTGTCTTCATGGTTCTCTTCGTAGGTTTAAATGAGTGCAGATTAGTGATTCACTATCATTTGGTGGGCTTGTTTGAGTCGATCGTCATGCTTTTTAAGCTTTATTGCAAAAAAGATACAGACTCCTCCAAAGATAATTGGTAAGACTAAAAAGAATGACAGAAACGAGACGACTGCCATGCATATTAACACGGCAAAAGCGACTTTCTGCTGCCTAAGAGGACTGATCCAGTTCGCCGTTAAGTTCTTACATGCTAAGGCATGGAATTGTCCATTTGAAAGTGTGCCGGCAAGCTCCACTTGGTCTCCATTCGAGATGACGCTGGGTGTTGCTGTTCGTAGCAGAACGCGCTGCCCGTCTACAACAAACATGGATAAATGAGTCGTCGAAGTGCGCTGACTGGTTCCTTGAACCTCAGTAGACCGTTCTAAATCCTCAGCCATACCACTAATTATCATTAGTTCATTCATAGGTTCATTCTCCTTATCGTGCGAGCTTGTCTGAATTAATCCCCGTAAGGTAATTGACGGCTAATTAAAGAGCAAGTTTTTTAGCCAAACTCCAGCCCTACTGACGCCTGAAAGAAGCGATTAGGCACAGTCTCCCATTGACTCATTAAATGGAAGCATCTGAATGCTGCAGGTATGTTCAAAGAGCCCTCCCAAGCACTCCACCCCAGTGCCCCTGTCTTATCTTTGGCAAGTAGGCACAGAGTTACAACGTAGCATCTGCTGGGACGACTATGTACACCCGGAAGCACCACCGACCTTCCTATGGCACACTGTGGCCGACTCCACAGTGCCGGTCGAAAATAGCTACCAGATGGCGATCGCGCTGCAGCAGGCTCAAATCCCACATGAACTGCACGTCTTCCCCTGTGGCGAACATGGCATCGGCCTAGGAACGATCCACTCACGCCGTCAAGGCTCTGCCGATCAGTGGCGTGGTTTAGCTGAGCGCTGGTTACGTGAATTGAACTTCTAAGACGAGCCCGCAGCGCTCCACTGCGGGTCTAGGTTCGAATCGACACGACGCGTGGAGGTTCACACGCTCGGTGATATATTAGCTTGAAAACGAGTGACTACGTCAGGAGGCTAGCAAAAACAGCGTTTCAATCCCAAAAGATACCCAAGCAAGTATGCAAAAACCAGCCCAAATCCTCCTCGACACAGATATGCTCACCGACTGCGACGACGCAGGCGCACTCGCGATGCTTCACGTCCTTGCGGACCAGGGCGAAGCCAAGATTTTGGGCGTCGCGGTCAACGGCATCGATAGCCACGGCCTGCACGGATCCGTCGTGAGTGCAATCAACTACCACTTTGGCCGACCTGAAATTCCCGTAGCGATGAGCCCTCGCGGAGAGGAGCAAACTCCCGTCAAGGCTTCCAGCTACTCCAGCTCGATTTACGAAAATTATCCGCACGACGGGCTGCGCGACTCAGAGCGTCCCAATGCGGTGGAACTCTACCATCGTTTGTTGAGCGAGGCCGAAGACCAGTCCGTCACCATCGTCAGCATCGGTTTTCTCTCGAATATCGCAGACTTGCTCGCCATGGAGTCGGGGCCCGCACTGGTCGCTCGCAAAGTCAAAGGCATCACAATTATGGGCGGGGCCTACCCCTCTGGTAACGAGTATAACTTCGATTTCAGTGGCACTGGCCCCACGACTCAAGCGGCGCTCGAAGCTTGGCCTAAGACCGTGCCGATCACATTTATCGGCTATGAACTCGGCGAACGCGTGATCACTGGCACCGATTATCAGGCCGCCCCAGACAGCCCGATGCGACGTGCGTATGAGCTCGCCTACGACTCGATCAATCGTGGGCGCCCCAGCTGGGACCAGGTCGCCGTCTTTCACGCCGTGCGCGGCTTACACAGCAATGGCTGCACTTGGTTTAATGCCATCGCGGGCAAAAACCGCATTTCCGCCACAGGCCAAAACAGCTGGCAGGCCGATCCGAGTGGCCCCGACGCCTATCTCGAACTCGCAGTATCTGCGGACGAACTAGCCAGCACCATCGAGCAGCTGATGGTGACGCCTCCCGCGACACTCAGTCTATAAATCGTGATCATCTCGCAAAATCCAAACTTGCCATTTGCGGGCGTGAATAGAGTCTGCGGGCATGTCTAAACGATTTGTAGTTATCATGGCAGGTGGACGGGGCGAACGCTTCTGGCCAGAAAGCCGTATCGCACGCCCCAAGCAACTCCTCCCCATCGTGGGTGAAAAGGCGATGCTCGCACAAACGATCGACCGCCTCGCGGGACTCGTGTCACCACAGGACGTGTTTGTGATTACAAATGCCGAGCAACGTGATGCCGTGCTGGAAGTCTGCCCGGAGCTGGACCCCAACAAGGTGATCGGCGAACCAGTCGGCCGCGACACCGCCGCGGCCGTGGGGCTCGCCACCGTGCTGGTTCGACGCGAAGATCCCAACGCCAGCTTTGCCATGCTCCCTGCGGATGCGGTCATTCACGATGCTGCCGGCCTACGCGACACACTCGAGAGCGCCTTTGCCGCGGCTGAAGCGCAGCCAGTGCTCGCGACGATCGGCATTACCGCCAGCTTTCCTGCCACAGGTTACGGCTATATCCAACAAGCAGATGCGATGGGTGAATTTGCAGCGCGCAGCGTTTATAATGTGCAGCGTTTTGTTGAAAAGCCCGATCTGGCCACTGCGGAAAGCTACTTAGCCGATGGCAATTATTTTTGGAATGCTGGCATGTTTATATGGTCGGTGCCCTCGATCGTCGCTGAACTCGAAAAGAGCACTCCAACACTGTGGCAAGCACTGCAAGCGATCGACCAAGGCCTAGCTGCAGGCCAAGACATCGACGCCCTACTAGCCACACACTACCCGACTCTTGAAAAGATTTCGGTGGATTATGCCATCATTGAAAAAGCAAGCAATGTGGTGATGGTGGAATCTGGCTTCGACTGGGACGATGTTGGCGAATGGCCAGCTGTGGCGCGTCACTACCCTGCCGATGATAATGGCAATGTAGTACGCGGACAAGCGGAACTCAGCGACTCGCAAGATAACATTGTTTACTCGCGCGATGACACACATTTGGTGGCACTGCTCGGTGTGAAGGATCTGATCGTGGTCAAAACCGGCGATGCCACATTGGTATGCCACAAAGACAAAGCCCAAGAGATCAAGGCTCTGGTCAGTAAGATCGGCGCACAGGAAGCTTACAAGCGCCTAATGTAATCGGTGTAATCGGTGTAATCGACCAGGTTCACAGATTTAAATTCCCACTCATAAATCCTAAATCTTCTAGTCTTAACTTTTTACAGTGAACTATCTCGGCATCGATTGGGGAGAAAAGCGTATCGGCTTGGCTTTTGCCGACGAGATCGGCATTGCCATGCCCCTACAGGCTGCGGTGGCGGCTTCCAAGAAAGAGCGCATGCGACATATTGCAGAGATGATCACGCAGCGACGTGCTCAGGAACTAGTCGTCGGCTACCCGCTCAATATGGATGGATCCATCGGCTTTAAAGCCAAAGAAGTGGATGTATTTATCGAGGAACTGGAAAAGCGCTTTCGACTTCCGATACACCGTGTCGACGAGCGCCTCTCCAGCCACTCAGTCGAACAAGGCCTGCGAGGCCAAAAGAAAAAGCCGACGCGTCAAAGCGGCGAAATCGACTCGCGTGCGGCAGCCCTAATCCTGCAGGACTTCATCGAAGAACGCAGCATTCGCTCAGGGCTATGATGCGAATGCTGCGAAGTGCGATGTCAGCCAGAGCTGTTTTGCATCGCACTTCGAAACATTCAAAAGGCGGAACGTTAAAAGGACGCGCTAGCGTTTCTTCCGGCCCTTGCCGCCCTTGCCTTCACTGGCATTGTGCGCGGCCTTGGATTGCGTGATACGCTTACGGCGCTCAGGGTGCTTGGTGTCGAGCTTCGCCGCATCAGGGCCCATCTTTTTAAGACGTGCCTTGTTTTGTAAGGTATCGTTATGGCGAGGCGCATGTTCGCCCTCACCTTCTTCATAGCGACGCTCTTTACCCACTAGATCAAAGCGCACGGGACAGCCATTCAGCCGGAACTCGTGAATGATCGCTTTTTCCAGATATCGACGATAGCTCGGATCCAGTCGCTCAATCCGATTACAGAAAAAACGTATGCGCAGTGGACGCGAGCCCGTTTGCACGGCGTAGAAAACCTTAAAACGCTTGGTGCCCACGATCTTGGGTGCGCGGGCCTCGAAGAGCTCCTGAATCACACTATTGAGCTTACCAGTCGACAGCTTCATGTCTAGCGTCGCTTGGATGGCCGCAGCCGCGTTGAGCATGGACTCAATTTCAAAACCGGTGGCCGCAGATACGAATAACACCGGAGGATTGGGCAAGAAGAACATCTCTTTGCGCAGCGACTCTTCGTAGCTCTTCAAGAAGTGTTTCAGGTTCTTAAAACCTTCAATCGGATCGTGCGTCCAACGGTCAATAATCAAGTCCCACTTGTTAACCACAATCACCAGAGCCCGCCCGGCATCGAGCACTTCCCCCGCGAGGGCTTGATCCTGCTTGGTCACACCATCAACGGCGTCAATGACTAAGAATACCACATCAGAGCGCTCCATCGCGGCTTGTGTGCGCACGCTGGAGAAATATTCGACAGGATTATCGACTTTGCGTTTCATGCGTAGACCCGCGGTATCAGCGAGACGGAACTTGAGCAGTTCGCCATCCTTATGCTGGTAATCCAGGTCGAGCTCCACGGAATCGCGCGTAGTGCCTGGCACGTCGCTCACGATCAAACGGGTGGATTTCAAGAGCCGGTTACCAATGGAAGACTTGCCCACATTAGGACGACCCAGCAACGAAATACGAATACGCTCCGACTGGTCGGCTCCACTGCCTTCGGGCTTGGGGCCTAGTTTCTCATCGATCACAGCTTCGAGTTCAGTAATCCCACGGCCATGTTCAGCGGAAACCAGCAAGGGCTCTCCGAGGCCAAGGCGAATGAATTCGTCAGCGGCCGATTCGTGTTCTTCCAAGTCAACTTTGTTGGTGACCAAAACCACTTGCTTGCCATAACGACGCAACTTCTGCGCCACGATTTCATCAAGTGAGGTAATGCCTTCGCGAATATCGACAACAAAGAGAATAATGGAGGCTGCTTGTATCGCAAACTCTACTTGTTCCTCGGCAGCTACCGAAATCTTCTTCGGCGTCATGTCGAGCTCCATGCCGATGCCGCCAGTGTCGAGCAGCACATAGTCGTCGCGCACTTCGGTGGAAATTAGGTCGCGAGTGACTCCGGGCATATCATGCACGATAGACATGCGTTTACCGCAAAGCCGATTAAAGAGACGGCTTTTCCCGACATTAGGGCGCCCCACGAGGGCGACGGTTCTGGATGGATCGATCATATTTATTAGGGAGCGAGAGCCGAGTAGGCTCTCGCTCGTTATTTTGAATTAATACAGTAAATTGCGCCGCTGGCCAGCCTAGGTTGAAACAGCTGAGCGGGGCCATGGCGCGGATAGAAAGATTAAGCCCGTTTGCTTAATTTTTCAACATAGCGTTCGACACGGTCGGTGGCTTCGATGATGCGTTCGTAACTGGTAGAGAAGCTAGCGCGGGCAAAACCTGCGCCACTGGGACCAAAAGCAGTGCCTGGCACCACTGCGACTTCCTCTTCATCTAGCAAGCCCTTACAGAAGTTCAAGGAATCCAGACCGGTGGATTGGATCGACGGGAAGGCGTAAAAAGAGCCCTTGGGCGAGTGACAGTCTAAGCCTGCTTCGTTAAAACGACGCACGATAAGATCGCGACGGCGGTGATATTGCTCTTTCATCTTAGCCACCGCAGGTGCGCCGTTTTTGAGTGCTTCAATGGCAGCCTCTTGCGAAAGAATGGGCGCACAGAGCATGCTATACTGGTGCACCTTCATCATGGCCTCGATCAATGGCTTTGGACCACATGCATACCCAATGCGGAAGCCCGTCATCGCAAATGCCTTAGAAAAGCCATGTAAAAAGATGGTGCGCTCTTGCATGCCTGGCAGCGAGGCGATGCTAGTGTGCTCGCCTTCAAAAGTCAGCTCCGAATAGATTTCGTCGCTGATGACCAGCAAGTCTTTTTCGATCGCGAACTTTGCGAGGCGCTCCAATTTGGCGCGCTCCGTCACCCCACCGGTAGGATTGGTGGGAAAATTGAGCATCAGCACCTTACATCCGGGCTCCCAAGCAGCTTCGACTCGCTCGGGATCGATCCCGAACTGATCCTCGGCAGAAGTGCCAACCGCAATGGGCTGGGCATGCGCCAACACGATGCTCGGGCTATAGGAAACATAGCACGGCTCGTGATAGAGCACTTTATCACCGGGATTGAGCACCGCACGCAGCGCAATATCCAAGGCTTCCGAGACTCCAACCGCCACCAAAACATCCGTTTCGGGATGATAGCTTATGCCGAAATTATTCTCAACGTAGCTGCTGATCTCACGACGCAAACGAATCAGGCCGAGATTATCCGTGTAGCTCGTCTTCCCCTTCTCGAGTGCAAAAATAGCAGCCTCTCGGATATGCCAAGGCGTCACAAAATCGGGCTCGCCGATACCAAGTGAGATCGCCTGCGGCATGGCCGCAACAATCGAAAAGAAATCGCGAATACCCGAACGCGGCAGACCCGCTACGTGGTCGGCTACAAAATGTTGACCATTATCACTCATTATGGGCTGACAGCTGGTTTATCTTCGCGCTCGCTGGGCGAAAGTAATAAATAGCCCTGCTCCTTATACGCACGCAGCATGAAGTGCGTGGCCGTAGAAAGCACACCTTCCACAGTAGAGAGACGCTCGGACACAAAAGAGGCGACTTCGCGTAAATCCTTACCCACCGCAAATACTAGCAGATCGTAGCCGCCTGACATCAGGAAGCAGGACTCAACCGCATCAAAACGAGCAATACGAGTCGCAAGGCGATCAAAGCCACCATCGCGCTCGGGGCTAATCTTCACCTCGATCACCGCGCGTACGACATTTTCTTGCGCTCGATCAGGATTGAGCACGGGGCGCCAGCCGAGGAAAATTTCTTCGGCTTTTAGGCGTGTTAATTCGGCTTCGATCTCAGACTCAGACATGCCGAGCACCTGCGCCATTTGGGCAGTATTGAGATGCTCACCTTCGAGGAGCAATTGCAGGACGGAACTCATAAGCGCGCGAGTAAAGCGGGATTCTCACAAAAAGCAATTGTGCAAACGAGCGAATTTTTGCCCCCCCCTTTCGCAGCGACCTTGCGCGGCTCCGAAAGGCAAGCAGAGCGTTTCCCTGTCTCCACTCACCTACGCTCACCTACACTCACCTACACTAAGCAGCTCTCAATTTCTGAAGCAAGCGTCTGCACAGCATCGAGTAGCGCGGCGGCATCGCCCTCTAATTGATCAATATCCTCGGCACGGCAAGTGACCTCTAAGTTTTCGGCGAGATTCATACAGTTCTCGCAAGCAAAAATCCCAGCCACTCCTTTTAGACTATGCGCAACAAAAAAACAGTCTTTAAACGATTTTGCTTTAACCGCCGCTTTCAATTTCTCCATGTCCTTGGGCAAAGAGTTTAAAAATATCGGCGCCGTCGCAATAACGTCCTCTCGATCCTCATCCTCCATTGCTTGCAGCCGAAGTTTGAAGGCACTTGGCTCACTTGGCTCACTTGGCTCACTTGGCTCACTTGAGGCGCCAGATTGAGCTTTTGAGTGATTGAACTCAAAGTCGTCATTCGCGGAGCAGCATTCAGGATGAGCCAAGCTGGCATCTTCCAAAACTTGCTTGAGCACCTCCACACGAAAGGGCTTCGGAATATAATTATCCATGCCTGCATCGATACAAAGCTCTCGATCTCCTTTCATGGCATGTGCCGTCATTGCAATAATATACTGCCGCGGCAAACGACTCGCAGCTTCATGAGAACGGATCACCCGCGTGGCCTCATAGCCATCCATGCCGGGCATTTGAATATCCATCAAAATGCAATCAAAAGCCTCTTGCTGCACCATTTCGACTGCTTTATGTCCGTTTTCAGCTAAGGCGACAGTATGCCCCAGTTTCTTCAAACGACGAAAAGCCAGATCTTGATTGATCGGATTATCCTCCACTAGCAGGATGTGTAAGGACTTATTCGTTTTTGCGACTTCGTAGGGAGGGCGCGTCGGCAAGCGCCCACTCGCCCCGGCCACTTCGAAGGTTTCGAGAATGACCTCTTGTAAAGTCGCCCGCTTGACGGGTTTCGACAAAGCACGCGACACACCAATCTCCTTAGCGCGCTCCGACTCCTGCTGATTCAACGAGGAAGACAGTAAAATCACTTCAGTCGTACGCAAATCCGGGCGTGAACGCACTAAGCTCGCAAAGTCCAAACCACTCAAGCCGGGCATTTGCTGATCGAGTAAGATCAGGCGATAGGCATCGTCCACCCGTATTGCTTCTTCCAACGCAGCGAGGCCGGATAAGCCATCGTGCACAACGTGGCTGCGATACCCCCAAGCGGCACACATTTGTTGATAAAGATCACAATTGGTATGATTGTCGTCAACGATCAACACCCGCAAGCCAGCCAACTCGGCATTGAAAGGAACCACTTGTGCACCCGAGTTCCTCGTAAGTTGGAATGGAACTTCAAACTGAAAACATGCACCCTGCCCGAGCTCACTGCTAACATTGACAGTCCCCTCCATCAAACGAACCAATTCGCGACAAATCGAAAGCCCCAAACCGCTACCTCCGTATTTACGGGTGGTTGACATATCCGCTTGGGTGAAGCTGTTAAAAATCGCATCTTGACGATCTTTGGAAATACCGATGCCAGTGTCGCTCACTGAAAACAAGACACGCACTTGCTCCTCTTGTAAGTCAATCACCTGCGCACGCAGCACAATTTCACCCGTATCCGTGAACTTCACAGCATTGCCTACTAAATTATAGAAGACCTGCTTCACACGAGTTGGATCTCCTAACATATACTCGGGTAGCTCGGCATCATAACTCACGACCAGCTCCAAGCCCTTCGCGCGCGTAGCAGGCGTAAACTCCTCAGCGACAGACTCGATCAAATTACGTGGGCTGAAATTGAGACTCTCCAGATTGAGTTGACCGGCCTCTATTTTAGAAAAATCGAGCACATCATTCACCAAGCTCAATAGAGTCGTGCTACACTGCAGAACGGTATCGAGGTAGCCACGCTGCTCGAAATCCAGAGCAGTTTCACCACACAGCTCAGAAGCCCCAATAATACCATTGATCGGCGTACGAATCTCGTGACTCATGGCCGCTAAGAAATCGCCCTTAGCACGGCTGGCCTCATGGGCTTCAGCAATCGCACTGCGTAATTCTGACTCGGTGCGTTTCAAATCACTAATATCGCGCGCGACACTGAGCGAGCCAATAATGACACCTTCATCGCTGCGCACAGGCACAGTCGTCAACTGCAACCAATGTTTAGTACCATTTTGAAAAACAAAAAGCGACACCTCGTTGACGACCGGCTTCCCTGTCTCGATCATCCGCATATCAAGCGACTTCATCCAAGCCGCACTTTTAACAGAGACGAAATCTTCAATCTTGGTATCCACGCTGGGGCTGTATCCACTCACGGCCACCGCCGAACGAAACGCCTTATTCGCGAGAATAAAGTTCCCCTTCAAGTCGCGAAAGAACACATACTCCAAGGTATTATCCAACAGTACACGCAACATGTTCAACTCGCTGCGACTACTGAAGCGCACCTCTTTATTTACCAAGGGGTGCTCCAGCACATAAAGCCAAACTTGGTCCGAGTCGTTCGACAAGCGCTCCAAAACAACTTCTACAGAACTAATCCCGTGTTTATTCGTTTGCGGATAGATACGCCCCGTCCACTTTTCCCCGGGTTTCAAAGACACGATCTTGACCTGAAAAGGTTCTTCAACCGAAAGAGTAAACAACTCTCCAGCAGCCAGCCCCTCGCGACAGCCATATACCACCCCCATCGTATCGTTCGCAGCGACAACTCGACCTGTGCTATACGAAAACACAGCGATGCCCCACGGACAATGAGCCGGTAATGAAATCAAGGGGTTTGAAACTGCTGGCATTAAATAATGAATGAAACAACTGTCGCCGATACGAGGGGCTCTGGGTCAATAAGGAGATGACCTTAGCTAAATCAAGTCTAGATCAAGATTAGGAACGATGCATATGGCATTATAGGGACAATAAATCAACATAGAAGATCCATTAATAGAGCAAATAAGCAAAGTGCTCACTGAAAACTTCATCCGAACAAGCGAAGTACAAGCGCTAAGACTGAATAAAATTAAGCCTGCAAAAAGTGCGCAATATTTTGCCACACTTCATCGCCGCCATCTTCAAGAATGTAGTGCCCATGCTTCGAGTAGACGCACGACTCCGCCTGAGGAAAGAATTCCTTAAAACGCTCATGGAAGCGCATACTAAAACAAAAATCGCGCTTGCCCCAAAGCAACTGGATCGGCTTACCTGCGAGTTTCGCCAAGCCCGTCTCCACATCGACTAAGCTCTGGTAAGAACGATGAGACGCACGCAATGGAATGTCTTTCACAAAGTTCCAAACTGCCACCCGGTCACGCCAGTTACGATACGGCCACAATAAGCCGCGCTTCGCCGTGGGAGTAAGTGGTGTCTTGGCCGCCATCGTCGCGGCGGGTCCAGCGAAACCATTCAAGCCACGAATCACAAACTCTCCAACGAAGGGCACTTTAATCGCCGCGATTCGAAAAGGTATACGCTTGGAACGAAATGCACCCGTGTTGAGCAGCACCAACTTCTCGAGTGCATCGGGTCGGCGCCCCGCGACGCCGCAACCAATCGCACCGCCCCAGTCGTGCACGACTAGACTGAATTGCTCAATCGCCAAATGGTCGAGCAGTTCTTCGACATCCTCGATGCGCTGCTGCAAAGTGTATTTATAATCCTGCGGCTTATCCGAAAGGCCACAACCGATATGGTCCGGTACAATGCAGCGATAGCCAGCGGCCTGCATTGTCTTCACCAAGTTGCGGTAGTAAAACGACCAAGTGGGATTGCCATGCAACATGAGCACCACAGGGCCAGTGCCCTCATCCAAGTAGTGCATGGTCGCACCAGACTTAAGATCGAGCTCGTTACTCGCAAAAGGGTACTCTAAGCGTACATCAGCGGGAAGTTGGGTTGCGCGTGCGACAGTCATGATTGGGGCCACTCCACGGCCATCATTATACTACTTAAACCACTGCCAATTCCTAGTAGTGCGGCCTTTTGACCTGGGCTGTAAGCGCCCTGCTCCATTGCAGTCGCTAGCGTGATCGGACACGAAACCGAGCCGACATTGCCCAGCGTTTCAAAAGTGGTACAATCTTTACTGAGGTCCAGCTCCAACGCCTTAAATAATTCACGCGTGTGCGCTTTGCCCACTTGGTGGGTAATCACTCGGTCCGGGGTGTCTGCGGTCCAGCCCGTGGCGGCCACAAATTGCGCCCAAGCACGAGTCGCCACGGCAATGCCCGCGACTAGCAGCTCCTCCGAATCAGTCAACATCTCCAGAGCATCGCCCGCGCTGTCCCCCTGACAGAGAGCATTGTGCGATGTATCCGTCTCCACCACAGCTGCCGTCATTAATGGACAGGACTTATGCGCGAGCTCCTTGCGGCAAAGCACCGCTGCCACCGAACCGGCCCCAATCGTCAAATTAGCAAAATACGGCTTAATCGACTGACGTGTCAGCTCGGGATTGAGCAACTGCTGCAAGGTGTTCTCCACTAAAGGACGCCCATTCTCGCCGGAGCAAATCAAAGCGCGCTCAATCTGCCCACTCTCAATCATGCTGCCGGCCACCACCATGGCATTCAGAAAACCAAGACAGGCATTGGACACATCAAAAATTTGAGTATGACCCGGTAATTTCAGCAAGCCGTGCACATAGGCCGCCGTGGCTGGCTCCAGACGGTCGCGGCATACTGCTGAATGAATCAAAAGGTCGATTTGCTCGCGTCCAAATGAAGACTGCGCCAAGGCCGCTTCACCAGCTTGCGCCGAAGCGACGGATGCCGGCGTACCGGCTGGATAAAAACGGCGCTCCTTGATGCCTGTCATCAGCTCCAAGCGCCCTTCGGGCAGGCGCAAGCGCTGATAGACGGGGGCCAGCTTCGCCTCCACATCCGCCGAGGTCCAAACCTCATCCGGGAGCGCATACGCGATTGATTCGATGGCTACATGTTTAAAATTCACAATATAGGAGATACGCCAAGCGGGATAGGCGTTGCGAGTGAAAAGTTAGGAAACCATGCGTGTCAGGCAATCGGCGCGATATAATAGCGTCCGGAAATGCCTTCGATATCGTGATGATAATAAAAACTACCTGGGTCTGCTGCCTGTATACTCGCGACCATTTGCGGCAGCTCCTCATGCGTAATGATAGTCCGCACGATATGGCGCATTTCCCCGCGGTGCCCCCCAGTGCCCTCATGCACCGTATAGGTGCGGTGTGCCGATGCAGCAGTAATCGCCTCTCCCACCGACTTAAGCTCGTTGGTGATGATCACAAGCATAGTGATCTTAAATTTCTTATAAAGATTATTCAGCGTTTCTGCCGACGCGAAGATATAGATGCAGGTATACATCAATGTATTCACGACCGACTCAAACTCACCATTCTTGATTAGGTCCATATTCAGACCAAAGGTCGTAGAGATCACCGCCGCAATAATCGCGATCGAGCCAACAGGTTTCAAATATTTGGAAGCATAATACGCGCCCAAAATATCTTCGTCCCCAGTAGAGCCACGATGGGTAAAAGCCATCGCTTTAGCCACACCAGCCAGCAAGCCACCAAAAAGCACTAATATAATGCGCTCATTTGATGGATCGGGATCCGCAAATCGCAGTTCCGGTAAACAGGCTAGAGCCAACACCACCACCGACACCACCACCAAAGACCTTAGCGCAAAGACTCGACTCACGTGCGCAAAAGCAAAGCTCAGTAGTGCAGCTTGAAACACCATATAAAGAATGATGAACAGCCAATAGCTATCGTAGTAGTAGGAAAGCGCAGTCGCGATGCCCTCCGTGCCCGTCAAAATGACTTTTGACGGTAACACGAAATACTTCAAGGCGACTGCATACAGCACCCCTGCCAACACAAGAATGCCGTAGTCAGTCAATAAACGCCGCATGGAAGACAAACTAAGACGTCGCGCTTGGATCTACATCGGGCCCTGAAGAAGCGGATGGCTGCTGTGAGGCATCCGAAACTTCCGCAGACTCCTTTTTCGCTACGGCCGGAGCCTGAGCTGCTGGCTTCGGCTTACGCACCCGCGCTTCCTTAGGCTTCGCCTCCGGCATTGGCGGCGCAGCAAAAAGACGACCATCCCCGTATTCGGTCACATAGCCTTCGGTAATCAACCAGCGCAAATCCAGCATCAACTGCCCGAGTTTCTTCTCGTCCTCAGCGCTCAAAGCAACCTTGGGAGTGGCATCTGTCGAAGCGGTGGCACCTTCAGCTAAGGCGGGCGCAGACTGCTTTACCTCTGCCTCTGCGGACTGCTCTGCCTCTACAGACTGCGACTTAAGCTCGGCCGACTCAGTAGAATCGGCTGCGACAGCTGAGTCCGCAGCTTGGGCAGTTTCAGCTGATTGAGCGGCCTGGGCGGCCTGAGCCTCGGCTTCGCTTTTAGTCTTTGCAGCCGCTTCCACCTCCGCCTCGGTCATCTTAAGCGCTTCTGGCTTCTGCTTTTCTGTATCGATGCCAATGTATTCTTTCGGCAACTTAGATGCAGGCATGTCCGGATGCTTTTCAATAAACTCGATCAAATCACGTATCGAAGTAGTAAATGATGTTTGGCTATCACGGAATTTACGTTTCACCGCGCAGACATAAGAAACTCCCTTGGAGCCCTTCTTATACACTGCGAACTTGTGGCGACGTAAGCGTCCACGAATATTATTCGCCGAATCCAGCGGGAAGTGCTTTTGACTTTCGACATACGCTTCCACCGAGCGACGGATGTCTCCCTGAGGTAAACGCTCAATATCGCGCCCCGCAAAGCGAATCGTCTCCCCCGAGCCGACGACTTTATCTTTACGATGCTGTAATAGGAAGTGGCGTGCCGCCTCTAAGCTCTCAAACGCTTCAGGCTCACCTTCTTGACGATCCTTGACCGTATAACGTGCCCCCTTCTTCATCGATTCGAGCCATGCATCAATTTGCTCCTGCTCTTTGACCCCCTCCAACTTGGAAGTAAAGCGCTCAAACGACATGCCAGTGATGCGTGCGGCATAGTGACGTTGTAAAAACTCCTGATATCGGTGATAATTTGGCGGCCCGATCAGCTCACCCGTAATCGTGCAGCGACTGATCATTTGAAAATTCCCCTTAGGCGGATCTATTTCGATTTCTTCGATATCAAAGAAAAGATCGAGGTGATTCGAAATCACATAATTGATCGCTTCTTCTTCGCTTTCGAAAGGCAGGTGCCCCGGCACTGAATAATAGAGCTGTGGCGCTTCACCACTCTTTGTGGGCTTAGGCGAAATGACTACAATGTAACGATCTGGCTTCTCCAACAACAAATGCGCGATATCGAAAAGCTGATAGGTACGCGCACTGGAGCGTAGGCGATTAATTAAAGCCTCAAATGCCTCGTCCTGCGGATAGAGGTCGACCTTCACAGTAGGCTCAAAAGGAGCTGGCGCGCCATAACGAGCACCACGTCCCTCGCGTCCCCCACGTTCACCACGAGCATCGCGCCCACGGCCGCCCTCGCGGTCGTCTCGGCGTCCACGAGCGCCACCGCCACCACCGGAACCACGGCGATCAAAACCACCACGCTCGCCCGATCCACCAGAACCACCAGATCCACCAGCTGCACCGGAACCACCAGGTCCACCCGAGCGTCCCCGAGGCGCACCACCTGAACGACGATCCCGTGAGCCACCGCCGCGCTTAGCTTTGCCCCCCTTGCCCGAAGAATCGTAATTCTTTTGACGAGTTGGTTTAGCATTTTCATCGGCCCAGTTGGGTCCGAAATCAAGGCCGGAGAGTGCGTTTAGATCGAGTGCTTGTTTAGGAGCCTCTGGTTTGTTTTTTACTGGTTTTTCAGCCATAACGGTCTGGGATAAACGCGCCAATTGAAGCTTGGGCACGTGAGTTAGTTTGATGAATGCAGAGTTGATAGGGGAAAATTTTTCAAGATACAAGCATGTGAACTGTCTTTTTTGTAAGAAAAATTCTATTTTTTTGAAATTTGTGATTGATCTACAAAAAAACACACGTATCACCTTCGAACTTCGCTACGGAAACGTAGTCCATCGGTCGAGTGGTGGAATTGGCAGACACGCATGATTAAGGGTCATGTGCCGCGAGGCGTGAGGGTTCAAGTCCCTCCTCGACCACCAGGCTTCGTCTGGAACTTGTT